>Ga0302274_10000420_pt1 | contig 43442 bp, 31 predicted proteins | sample III_Bog_N2_1_FD_198755 | JGI IMG/M metagenome (GOLD analysis project Ga0302274, IMG submission 198755) | Peat permafrost microbial communities from Stordalen Mire near Abisko, Sweden - III_Bog_N2_1 | ecosystem: Environmental > Terrestrial > Soil > Wetlands > Peat | place: Sweden: Abisko...
TTCAAACGGACTTCAATGGGCTGTGCGATTGGTAGCGTAGTCCTTTCGCTAATCAGCGGCATTTTGTTCATCAAACTTTTTGATGTTTTCCAAACAGGTCAAGATAAACTTTGGTGTTTGTCATTTGTAATACCATTTTGCATTTCAGTAATTGTCTGTTGGTTTAATAATCGCCAACTTCGGTCTTGACCTCGCCTCGCAAAGCCATGGTTTAAAATTTCTATCAAGCTGGGATTGTTAAAACCAAGAGTCACCATCTCACCCTGAATTTACCCAGGGCAAGCCCTACCCTTAATGGATTAAGCTTTTTGTGTCCGCGGGCTGCCCATGCCAAGGATGCCCCAGTGATTCAAATGGCGGGAGGCTGTGGAGGAAGAGACTGGCCCGGCTTGCACCACGTACGGCAGCAAAATAGCCGAATGACCAGAAAGAAGAGGATTCCGCCGAGCAGACCGCCGATTCCGTAAATTAACTTGGCCCTCTTTATTTGCAATGTCACGAACACGTTGTGAACTGGGTCCAAGGTGGCTTCCATCCGGAACACTTTCCATTGGCCGTCTTCCTTGTGACACACCGCCGTCCAGAAGGCGTTAAAATCCAATTCCTTGCCATTCGGCAGCCGGACAGTTTCGTCGGTGGTTCCGCGTGAGACGGCAACGTCGCCAAGCAAGTCGGTTTTATCCACGTTGACGGTCACGTGGTACGTGCCGCCAGTGCCGATGAGCGCTTGGACTTCCTTCCAATACGTCACCAGACCGTCGTAACCTTCGACTTCCTTGCCGGTGACCATCACGCCGGTCACATCCTTGCTCAAATCGCCTTTTATCTTCGACGGGTCACCTGAGTTGACGGCAACTTCGTAATTGGTTCGGATCATCCTTAATGCGGCGCGATCGCCATCATCATCCGCGCGAGCAATGGTATTCCAACCGCAAAGAACGGCGGCAATCGAAAATAGGAGTACCTGGCTGGTTTTCATTTAATGTTTGCTTGTGTTTTGTTCAGATCGAGGGCAACAGCTTGCAACGAGGTTTTGCTTTTGAAAATGGAAATCCCCGGTGTAAACACAGCGGCGTAAGCCGCAGCGCCCAGTGCGCTTCCCGCAATGATGTCCACGAGCACATGCTGCCTGGTGCCCAGAGTGGCGTACAAAATCAATAAGGCCCAAATCCAAATCCCCGATCGCCAGAGGCGATGACTCCCGAGTTCGCGCAAAACCAGTCCGGCGCACAACGCCGAATAAACAGCAAAAGCCGCGTGCAACGACGGAAAGGCATTAAAAGAACTGTCCACGGCTATCAGTAGTCGATAGACAGCATTGACGCCGGTAATGGCGGGTCGCAGGCAGAAGGTCGGCCAGCAAAGAAAAATGAGGTCGGCAATGAAGCTCATCAGGACAATTCCGGCGGCGTAGCGAAGAAGATGATTTCGCCGGCCCATGAAAAATGGCCCGATCGGCAACAACAGGTAGATGGAGAAATACGGCCATACCGCCTGATCCGAAAATGGGATAAGCCGGTCGAACCAGCCAAATGACATGGTGCTGGCCGGGAAAAAATGATGCCGTTGCAGGAAAAAGTACGGCACAAACACCAGCGGATACAGGATCACCACCAGACCGAGCTTCAACGCCAGCTCGGTTTTTAAGCGACCGGCCAGCCCGGCAATGGTGTTGTTCTGCGCGTTATTCAAATTCCTCGCCATGTTTGATACGCTTGCCATCCTTCCAAACGGAGAATGGCGGCGATAGGAGGCAGGCCCGGGTGATTTCACCGGGCGAAATCATGGTCCCAGCCGTTAGTAGAGAATAACCGCCGACGATAGCACGATCGCCGACATTCACCGGTGCCAAAATGAGCTGCATCTGGCCATCCTGATTCTTGGCCAAAACATGTGCGTTCAGTCGGACACCCGCGCCAAAAACGACGTCATTGCCGATGGCCAGGAACGAACGGTCCGTAATGGTGGTTCCCGGCGACCAATAGGTTAGCCGGCCAATTCGGGCGCCCCATAACCGCAACCAAAATGAATATAGGCCGGGAACCAGCCGCAGGATTTCCTCCAACGCCGGCAGCCGACAAAAAATAATTTGCAGCTGAAACAAGCTCCACCATCTAAAAAACGGCCGGCTGCCGATGGCAAAACGTCCCTGTGGAAAAGTGCCAGGAAACAAGATCAATCGCGCCATCAGCGGCGGCAGCAAGTACAGCGCAGCCAGCCCGGCTCCAATCCGGGCCGGCCAGCCGCCATGGCGAATGACCAACAGGCCAACGACAATCAGAACGTGGGTCATCGGCACGCAATTCAACGCCAGCAGCAAAAGCCGCCCGCTCCAACAGACTTCCGTTGAATTCAGGGCAGCCCGGACCACCTTTGGCTCGGCGGCCAGGTTATCTGACGAACTTGCCAGCATGACGATTGTTGATTCGTTCGCGGGTATATCGCGGTCCGCGCCATTGGCGAAAATAGGCGATCCAAAAAGGAATTGGCCTGGCATCTTCATGTCGTAGTCCTGGTAAATATATCCAAGGCACCGTCGGTGACAGGTGATGATTCAGATGCCAATGGTGGTTCAGCCAGATCAAATCGAAAATCCGCCACGTCCGCACATTCCACGCGCCCCGGTTCACATCGCGGGGCGTTCCATAGTGATGGATGTATTGCAGCGTTGACCAGAGAAATCCAAATCCACACAACACCGCGAAATAATGCAGGACCGGGATTTTTAAAAAATAAATCATGGAACCGTGCAGCAGAAAAACCAACAGGGTCTCGATTCGTATGAGTCGGAAATATTTCGGATTGAGCGTTTCCTGAAGCGCGGCGGTTGGTCGGTCGAGTTTGGTCTTCATCGCCAGCCATTTGGGATTTATCACGGCGATCAAATTGCTGAGGACGATCATCAGCCAGAAAAAGCCGGTGAGGATTCCGTAAAATTGCAGCCATTTCCAAACCGGGGTTTCGCCTTCGAAATATAAATCAAAGGCCTCGTCGTCGGTTCGGTTACGCAAATGGTGGCCCAGATGCCCCTGGCGCCGGAGTTGAAACGAGGCCGGAAAAAAGAGGGTAACGATCATGCCGGCCACATCATTGACCGTTCGGTTGGGATGAAGAATATCATGTTCAGCCTCGTGGCAGAGGGCGTACCCGGTGTTCATCACCAAGCCGTAAGCCACCGCGATGCCCGCCACTGCCCACCAGCTTTGTACCTGACCGGACGCCCACAGCAACGCGGTGCAGGCCAGCACGACGAACGCCGAGAGGCAAAGATTCAGCCGAGCGGGAATTGGATATGCCGGAGGATTCATTAATGAGTTCCAGGCGCATAGCCCGGCATGGCTTTGACCAACGACTTAAACTCCAGGCAGGAGTCAAAACGCTTAAACGTCATCGGCACATTATCCGCGCAATACAAGGAGCGCCGGTAGACCGAGTCGTTTTTTAAAGCCCGGAGCTGCCGGCAGAATGCGGGAAACTGCGGCCGCAGCGGCGGGAATTCCTGGACCAACGCTGCTACAACCCTTATGGCGGTCCGCTTCGGCGTGGTAAAATATTCGTTGATCATCCAGGCGAGGAAATGGACGTTAAGGCGTCGCAGGAGCGGATTGGCTTTCGGCCAGACCCAGTCCAGCAGGGCGTCATCCCAGCGCACGTGGCCGATTTCATCCGCCACATGCCGCCGTTGAACGGCAACAAAATGCGGCTCCAGTAAATCGGCCATTCGCAAAAATGCCCGGCCAAAAAACAAGGCCCGCTCTTCCTGGAGACGCATCAACCACAGCAAAAAAGGAAACCAATCGGGCCGTTTGGAAAGTGCATCCAGCAACGTTGCCGCAACGCGCGGAACTTGAATGAAATGGAAGTCCGCGTGCGTATAGATTTCCGGCGCGCAAAACCGGTTCAGGTGCAGAAACATGGCAGAATGCCGCTCTTCTTCCGCCAGGAACTGCTGCAAGCCGCTTTTCAAATCGTCCGGCAGGGGCCGCTTCAGAAAACAGCCAAGAACATTTCGCGCCAGCGTTTTTTCAAAGAACATGGTTTGCTCGTTGAAATAGAGCGCGTTCAATTGGTTGTACCGCAACTTCCGGGCCGCTGACAGTGTGGCATACGCGGGCGTAAAATAAAGCGGGGTCAATTCCTCGGGCATGAACCAGCGGGAAAAATCAACCTGGTCCGGTGCGGCCGCTGTAACGCGTGGAAAAACATTCACGACTTTTTCCTTTCGCCAATTTGGAAAAATTGCTTCCAAATGCTGACCAGCAGCGAGCGTTGGTTCAGTTCGGGACGCATGTGGGGCTCAACATGCAGGCGATGAAATTCCGCCAACCGGCTCCAGTGCATCGCTGGACGCAAATGGTGCGCGGTGTGGAGGCCGTTGTTCAAGAACAGCCAGTTGATGAATCGCCCGGTGATGTTCCGCGAATGATTAAAAGCCGAATCGTGATCGCAATCCTGGTGTTGGAGCAAATTGATCGTGACGATTCCCCATTGGGCAAACAACCATGGTACGCCAAAATAAATCAGGGTGGATCGCCAGTCCAAAAGCAACAGGCCAATGAAAAACACCAGAACCACGAGCCGTTCCCGCTGGACGCGACGATATAACGCCGGCTTTTCCGTTCGCCAACGAAGTATGTCGGCTGACTTCGTTCGGTGCACCAACCGGACGACGGCGAAAGGAAATAGGATCAGGTTCAACCAGTTTCTGCGAAAATTCACCAGCGAACTCCTGACAAAATCCTGTTCGGTATGGTTTTGCGCGTGGTGGCGCTCATTGTGGACGGGGATGATCGCTGCCGTGGATTGTCCGGTACAGATTCCCAAAAAATATTCCAAACCCCGATTCCATGGCCGGCTCGCGAAGGTGCGGCAATGAATGTGATTGTGTTTGATGATGCAAGCAACGAACGTCAGGACGCAGGTTAACAAGAGCAGCGACCAGTGGCGGAACCAACCAGCCCACTGAACAAGTAAAAGAATGCCCAGCAGCGTCAACAGAAATACCGATCGCCAGTCAGCCCCATAACGTAAAGGCACCAAGCGAAAGTTCACGCGGCGGGAGGACTCCCGCGGTTCCCATTGATTTTGAGCGGACGAGACGTGCGCCTTCATCGCGACAAACCATAAACCTCGTAACCAGGACTAACAACCGCAAACTCCGCCCGCCGACATTGAAAAATTTTTGGGCACATCGAAATTATCAACCCCGTTCCAGCTCCATTCCACTTGAAGCCCCAGGGGATGAAGTCTATATGTTGCATGCAGGAAGCAATCACAAGAGCAATCATGCTAAGCAGAAAACTTAAAGTCGTTCTGGTCTCGCCGAAAGGTCCGCTCTACCGGCATCGTGGCGGGATCTGGAAAAAGTCATTGCGTTACCAGCCGCTGACGTTGACCACGCTGGCGTCGCTGATTCCAATGGAAATTCCGGCGGATGTGCGCCTGCTGGACGAAGGGATTGCCGATGTGCCACTCGATTTGGATGCCGATCTCGTGGGACTGACCGTTATCACGGGTACGGCGAAACGCGCCTACGAGCTGGCCGATCATTTCCGGCAACGCGGCATCACGGTGGTGCTCGGGGGGCCGCACGTCACGCTCATTCCTGAAGATGCCGCACCCCATGCCGACGCGATCGTCACCGGCTATGCCGAGGATTCCTGGCCGCAGTTGCTTCGCGATTTCACCAATGGCCAGCTTCAGACGCGTTACGATCAGGCGCCTGGGCTCGATCTGGCAAATCGGCCCTTTCCCCGCCGCGATCTCCTTCCGGGGAGTCATTTCTTGACGAACAATGTTTTTGAAGCGACGCGCGGTTGTATTCACAGTTGCGATTTCTGCGTGGTGCCGGCGGCATGGGGGCGCAAACCGTATCAAAAACCGGTGGCGGACATCGTGACCGACATCCGCCAGCACGGCGCCCGCAAGTTGATTTTCGTGGATTTGAATCTCGTTGCCGATCGCGGATATGCGTTGCGGCTTTTCACCGCGCTGATTCCCCTGAAACTTCAGTGGTACGGCCTCGCCACGGTGCTGCTGGCCGACGATCTGGAATTGCTGGAACTGGCTGCCCGGAGCGGCTGCAAAGGCTTGCTGATGGGGCTCGAATCCATTTCGCCGCAAAATCTGCGCGAAAGCCGCAAAGGCTTTAATTCTCCGGAAAAGTTTGTCCGCGTCGTCGAGCGCCTGCATGAGCATGGCATTGCCCTGCAAGGCTGCTTTGTATTCGGCCTGGACCAGGATGAGCCGGATGTTTTTCTAAAAACCGCGGAATTTGCCGTGCAGGCGAAGATTGATTTGCCACGTTTTGCGGTCGTCACGCCGTTTCCCAATACAGCCCTTTATAAACGGCTCGTCGCTGAGAAGCGAATCCTCACCAAAAACTGGGAGCTTTACGACGGCCAGCATGTGGTTTTCCAGCCGCAAAAGATGAGTGTTCAGGAACTCCAACAGGGGATTGAAATAGCCTGGAAGGAGGCGTACAGCTTCCGTTCGATGGCCCGGCGCATACGTCATTCGCCGGCCCCATGGCCCGTAAAGCTGGGGACTAATCTTGGCTACCGGTTTTACGCGCATAACTTGAGCCGATTTTACAATTGCGACTGGATCATTGGTCGTGCGCCCGCACGGCAGGAACTTCCCGCCGCCGAACCGCCGGCATTGGCCGCATACTCGCGTAACGGATGAAACTGACCATAGTCCATCCGTGCATCGGGCGCAAACCAGGACAAAAATACATCCGCACCTGGCAGATGGAATCGTTGCCCGCCGCCACGCTGGCCGGATTGACGCCCAAGGATGTTGAGGTGCGCTTTTATGACGATCGCATGGAGGTGGTTCCCTTCGACGAACCAGCCGACCTCGTGGCCATCAGCGTTGAAACCTATACGGCCAAGCGTGCCTACCAGATTGCCTCCGAGTATCGCAAAAGGCGCGTGCCGGTGGTCATGGGTGGATTTCATGCCACGCTTTGTCCGGATGAAGTGGCGCGCTATGCCGAGGCGGTCGTGTGCGGCGAAGCAGAACAGCTTTGGCCACAAGTGATTGACGACGCGCGGCATGGGCGGTTGGAAAAATTCTACCGCCAGACCGGTCGGCCCTCGTTGTTGGGATTGAAACCGGACCGTTCCATTTTCAAAGGCAAGCGCTACCTGCCCATCGGACTGATTGAGGCCGGTCGCGGGTGTCATTTCAAATGCGATTTCTGCGCCGTGCAGACGGTTTTCAATTCAACACAGACACGCCGTCCCGTTGATGACATCATCGCCGAGATTGAACTTGTGAAACTTGACCGGAAGTTATTCTTTTTCGTGGATGACAACATCACGTCGAATATCGAGCAGGCAAAGGAATTCTTTCGAGCGCTGATTCCATTGAAGATTCGTTGGGTGAGCCAGTCGTCCATCAACGCGGCACACGATGAGGAGTTTTTGGAATTGCTCAAGCGCAGTGGTTGCCAGGGCGTGCTCATCGGATTTGAGAGTTTGAACCCGGCGAACCTGAAGGACATGAACAAGGCGTTTAATACGATGCGCGGTGGATTTGAAAAGGCGCTGGCCAATCTGCGCCGACATCATATCCGCGTCTATGGCACGTTTATTTTCGGGTACGACCGGGACACGCCGGAAAGCTTTGCTGAAACCGTTGATTTCGCCAGAACCCACGCGCTCTACATCGCCGCATTTAACCATCTCACGCCATTCCCGGGCACTCCGCTTTACGCGCGGCTGCAGCGCGAAGGCCGGCTGCTTTATGACCAATGGTGGCTGGATGAGCGTTATAGCTACAACCGGATTCCCTTCCAGCCGCAGGGCATGACGCCGGAGGCCCTCCAGGGCAATTGCCTGGCTGCGCGCAGGAAATTCTATTCCTGGCCCAGCATCCTCCAGCGTGGATTTGACCGGGTAAACCGTAACGACTGGTTCATGTGGCGCAATTTTTATGTGATCAACGCACTGCATCGGAATGACGTCAGTTTGCGCGATCATTACCCTCTCGGAGATGAATCATGGCAGGGAACGTTATTGAACGCCAATTGACCAGGACCCGAACCGGCCGCATCCGCTACACCGTCGCCACGCCAAACGACGATGCGGAAATCCGGCGGTTGCTGCGCGAGAATCCGATGCCGGGTAGGATCTCGCTGTCGCTGGAACGGGAACCAGATTATTTCACCGACGCCAAGCAACCAGATGAAACGAAAGTGACCATCATTGCGCGGGATGGCGGTCGCGTAACCTGCGTGGGCAGTTGCACGATCCGCCCAAGATTCATCAATGGCACTCCACGAAGGGTTGGTTATCTGGGGGGACTGCGGCTGGATGCCAGACAAGCCGGACGGTTTGATGTGCTTCGGCGAGGTTATGAATTTTTCCAGGAGCTGCAGGCGGCAATGCCGGCTGAATACTACTTTACCAGCATTGCCGCTGATAATGATCGCGCGCGCGCGTTTTTGGAGCGGGGTCTGCCGGGAATACCGTTCTACGAATTCATCGGCGACTATGTGACGATGGTGGTGTCCGCCGACCGCCGGCATTCGATTGAAACAAGCGGGTCGGCGCGCATTTCGTCCGAGGAACAGATCGTATCGCTGGTGAATGCAAATAACTGCCGGCACCAACTTGCTCCCTGCTGGTCAGAAAGAGAAATCGCTGGCCTTCAGAACCTCGGCTTGGGACGGGAGGATTTCCGATTCGTTGTTGATGGGGAAGGCGTCATCGGGAGTGCCGCCTTGTGGGATCAACGTGGATTCAAACAAACCGTAATTCGCGGTTATCAAACGTGGCTGAAGCAAGTGCGGCCGGTGTTAAATCTTTCAGTTCGTTTTACGGGAGGAATCGAACTTCCTGCGGTCGGAAAAACATTGTCGAACGCATTTGTTTCACACGTCGCCTTCGTGCCGGACAGGCCGGACATTTTGACCGAATTGATTAAGTCGTTGCGCGGGGTGGCGGCGCATCGCGGAATTAAGTTGCTCACGCTGGGATTCGCCGCCAACGACCCGCGGCTGACCTGGTTGCGCAGAAACTTCCGTGGCCGGGAATATCGCAGCCGGCTCTATCTGGTCCGCTGGCCGGAATTCGGTGGCAAGGCACAGGACCTCGACGGACGGGTACTGGCCCCGGAGGTGGCATTAATATGACCAGCTCGAATGGAATCCAATTTAAGCTCGTATCGCGCGCTGACCTGACCAACGCGCAAAGGAATGATATGTTCCGCTTGCTGGAACAGCATTTCAGCGGCGTATCGCACCAGCAGTTCGCGCGTGACCTGGCCGAGAAGAATCTCGCGCTCCGGTTGCAGCGGGATGGCAGGCTGGTGGGCTTCTCGACCCTGCTGGCGTATTCAACCCGCTTTGAAGGCGAAACGGTCAATGTGATTTATTCCGGGGATACCATTGTGGCACCGGAGGCCTGGGGCACGACCGCCCTGCCACGCGCGTGGGTGGCGGGGGTGGAAGCGCTGCGCGCAACCCTTCCACCGGGAAAATGTTTCTGGCTCCTGCTTACCTCGGGCTTCCGCACTTACCGCTTTTTGCCCGTGTTTTGGCGTGAATTCTTTCCACGGTATGACCGGCCAACGCCATCGGAAATGGCTCGTCTCCTAGGTCACGTGGTACGGGAACGATTTGGCAGCCGGTTCCATCCGTCCACTGGCATCGTGCGTTTTGATCACCCCCAAAGACTGCGTGCCGGGCTCGAAGAAATTCCCGCGAGCCGAAACCATGATCCCCACATCGCGTTCTTCCTCTCGCTTAATCCTGGCCATGCAAACGGGGATGAGCTGGCCTGCCTCACTGAGCTATGCCCGGAAAACCTGACCGCCGCCGGTCGGCGGATGATGCCTTCACGCTCAAATGAACTGGCCAGCCACCACTGCTAATTTGGCGTGGGTTGGCAGCAGCCTGCCGGCTTGGAGCGCATTCCGGCGTGCGCTGCTTTGGCCGGCTGAAACACAATGGAATCTCTTGCGGAATTTGCTGGCCAACAACTCCGATTGTGCCTATGGGCGCGCTCACAGATTTGGGCAGATCAGAGACTATGCTGATTTCGCGCGCAATGTTCCCCTGGTCGATTACGGAAATCTTATACCCTGGATTGATCGAATCCGGGAAGGCGAGCAAGGCGGCCTGACGGAAGCAAGGGTGACGCATTTGATTCCCACCAGCGGTTCGACCGGCGCGCGGAAATTGATTCCGTTCACACGACAACTGCAAGGGCAATTCAACCGCGCCATCAGCCCATGGATCACCGACCTCGCATTGAGGCATCCTCAAATGTTGTTGGGTCCTGCATATTGGTCTATCACGCCCCCTCAACGAACGTTGGTCTCGGAATCCTCGGTCATACCCATTGGCTTTGCCGACGACGCCAGTTATCTGGGAGGCGCAAAAGGCCAACTCGTGCGCACGGCGATGGTGATACCGCACCAGTTGGGTAATTTAGATAATCTTGACGAATTTCGATTCCGCACTCTTTTGTGCCTTCTGGGCGAGCGGGACCTGCGCTTGATTTCGGTCTGGCACCCATCATTTCTCTCACTCCTGCTGGACGCATTGCCGGGTCATTGGGAAAAAATCCTCGCGCAACTAGGCCAAAAAGATAAACGACGCGTTCATGATTTGGAGCGCGCGAATCCGCATCAGCCGGAAACGCTCTGGCCAAGCCTGAAAGTCATTAGTTGTTGGGGCGATGGTCATGCGGCTCTGCCCTTGGCTGAACTTCGCCAGCATTTTCCAAATGTGTTGGTGCAGGCTAAAGGACTGCTCGCCACCGAAGCTTTCGTAACCATCCCATTTGCCGGATCCCACCCGGCAGCAATCTGTTCCCATTTTTTTGAGTTCGTTGACAAGGGAGGCCAAATTCATCGAATCGGCGAATTGTGCGAGGGTGGCGCTTACGACGTTGTCGTCACCACCGCAGGTGGACTGTGGCGGTACCACACGCATGATGAGGTGCGGGTAACCGGATTCGCCGGCAAGACGCCAACCCTACAGTTCATTGGTCGGAACGGCAACGTCTCCGATTTATTCGGCGAAAAGCTCGCGGAGACCTTCGTGGCTGACGTCATTCAGCGGACTTTTGCCTTGTCCGTCTCGAAACCACGGTTCGCACTGCTTGCCCCGGATCAAGATGCCACGGGCTGGCGTTATATACTCTACATGGAAGGAGATGTTCCCCACGGCGCCGCGGAAACTCTCGATCGGAACTTGCGCCAGAACCCCAACTACAGCCATTGCCGCGCCTTGGGCCAGCTTCACCCGGTCGAAATATTCCGCATCACAAGCTCCGGATATGAGTTGTTTGTCAAACGGCTGGTTTCCGAAGGCAAGCGTCTCGGTGATATCAAGCCAGTGCCTTTAAGCTGCACTCCTGGTTGGTCGCAGACTTTTGTTGCGAATTGAGATGAGTTTACGTGAACGCCAATGAGGAGTGGCCAAGCCTCAAGGGCCACGGAAGATCGGAATGGTTTGGAAATTCCTCTTGGAGTCGGGTAATTTATTTTTGCCATGAACGAAAATCAGTCAGATCAAGAGCCCGACGACAAAGAGACGCCGCTTGATCCGGCTGTGACGGCAGACTTGTTTCGAGAATGGCGAACGCCTCGTTTTGGTCGCGCCAACCCGGAACGGATGAATAATCTGGTCTGGGAGTGGCTGATTCGATCCAGACTCGATGCCTATTCAGCAACCCAAAAACTCAGCACGTCTTCGGCGTTGGTGGCCGGCCCCGGGTGGTGCTTTAACAGATTCGGCCAAAGTTCAACCAAACTTCCGGATGGCCGCACGGTGCTGATCGCTGGAGAGCATGAGGATCACTATGATCCAGATTTTAACATCTACAATGATGTGGTGGTTCTTCATCCAGACGGCAAGGTTGATATCTTTGGCTATCCAGTCGAGGTGTTTCCGCCGACGGATTTTCACACGGCTACCCAGGTTGGCAACCTTATAATCATTATCGGTTGTCTTGGTTACCCAGCGCAGCGTAAACCGGGAACAACGCCGATCTTCGTTCTCAATCTTGCCGCATTCGCCATATCGTCGGTGCAAACCTGCGGTACGCCTCCGGGATGGATTCATCAACACGAGGCAATTTTGGAAAAAGGAGAAGCTTCGATCCTCGTCATGGGTGGAAAGCTGGATCGCGGAGGTGAAGCGACTTCTCTGGTCGAAAACATTGACGACTGGCGATTGCACCTCGGGGATTGGCGCTGGGAGCGCATCAGCGAGCGTCGTTGGCAACGATGGGACATCGTCAGGCAGGATCGAAAGCCCAACCATCTTTGGGAGATTAAACAAGCGCTATGGTCTCGCAGCGTTGGCTGGAAAAAGGAATTGCACGAGCAGATGGAGCAATTGACCCAGGAGTTGGGCGCTCGCCCCAATCTTGACCTCGTGGATCGGTTGTTTAGTCCTCCGATTTTGCACGAGCAAATACCGGAGGCAAACGAGGAATGCAACGTCGTCAGAATCAACGTGGTCGGGGTTGTAGTCCGATATGTCGAGGACATGCATTCAATCCAAATGACCGTCGAAGGGGAATTGCCCCAAGCCACCATTGAAACGCTTACGTCCGACCTCTGTGGAAAAATGGCGGCGTTGGAGAATGCTCTCTTTGACATGAAGCAGCTATAACGGACCATATGGCGGTCACTGCGCAGAGTCACGCTCCCTTTGCTTTCGGGCAAAACTTGGGGCTCGTTTGACCTCAAATCAAACCTAACGCACGCATGCCTCCCATGGAACTCGCGCAAACCATCCGGGCGCTGTTGCAGCAGTCCATGGCCAACGCAGAGTTGCGCGGGCAATGCGCAAGCCATATCCATGCTCAATCTTTGCGATTGTCCGTTGCGTTAGTCCAAATCGATGACCATTGATACCCTGAATACTTGGCTGCCAAGGTAATCATCAGCTCATTGCGCCTGGTGGTTGTTTGGGCTTTATCCGATTTGAATGCTGTTATGGCTCTTTGTAGATTCGCCGCTTCCGATTGTTCCTGTTGCTGAGCTTCCATTTTTTGGTCCACGTTTTTCCGCTCGTCTTTTGCGAACGTGGCGAGGCCTGCGAACGGGTCATCAGTTCCGATTCCAATTAGCATACCAGCTACGAAGGGACCTAGCGGGCTGTTTTGCTTGTTCTGTTGGATGTCGGTTAACTTCATTTTCGCAAACGATTCCAGTTCAATGTAGATTTGGACTGCGTCTCCCAGTTCTTGTTCCACTAGCCTTGTATGCGTAATTGCGTCAGGATCTACTTCATCCGCACTTACTGCGCTTAATTGGTTTTGGGAATCAAGGAGAAGCTTTTGCCTTTGCTGGCTACTTTCTATCAGGATTGGCCAATATTGAGCGAGATTGGCGTTATATTGTCTAATTTGTGCCATTCGTTGCTTGGCGGGTGTTTGATTTGTAATAGTTGGCGGCGATGGTAATTTTGGCAGCTCGTGTTGCTTAAAATTCAGCGTCGTGTTTTCCAGGACAGCATGCACCGCATTTAAGTATTCGAATGTTGCCTTGCTGTGGTGGTCACTGCAACCCGTCATCAGAACACTCCATCCTGTTAAGATGATTATTTTTGTGAAATTGAATTGGTGTTTCGTTTTCATAAACTGAATGGTTTGGCCATTTCTAATTCTTTTGCCAAGACCCGCCATCAAGACTGCGGTGGCTTAAAGGAATATCAGCCGCGCGGTGAATTTTCATAGGGATTCATGCCGAGCGGCGGCGCTTATAAGAATGATGGTTCGTCGTCGTCGCTGGTCGGCGGCGACGTGGGGGCGGCGCCAATTGGAATTGTGGCAGCACTTTCCTTGATGAACAGGTCGCCATTGGCGGCGGCTTGCCGAAATACATCCTGGGTGCTGATTTCCCAGCCGCGAACGGTGCTTAAATAAACCCATTGCGTCGCGCGGGTAATGCCGACCAGCAGGAGTCGGCGACGGCGCTCGCCTTCAACGCGCTTGAAATTATTTTCGACCAGTTTGGGCATCAGGACGCAATCGAAAGTGAGACCTTTGGCATTGTGGTAGGAGGCGATGGTAGGCGTCAGGGAATCGAAGTCCGGCGGTGTGCCACCCTTCCGGACCGGGATGGCCTTGTGAACTTCCACCCCGCGTTCCATGAGCTTTTTGGTGACACTGTGGAGGTCCATATTGCTCGGCACAATGATGCCGCACTTGTGATTCAAGAGCCGCCGTTCGCGGAGCACATCCGCGAGTTTGTCCATTTCATCCTCCCAATCCGTGGCCACGTAAAGGCAGGGTTTTTGCCGTTCCTGGGCGAGGTAGTTGACGCCTTCGTAGGAGTTGCCAAAGTAGGAGGCAAGTTTGGCGACATCGGGCGAATTTCGATAGGCGGGCAACAAGGAGGCGCTCTGGCCAGTGAGGGAGAGGTGCTTTTGCATTTCCGACACCGAGGCCCCGCCCTCGAAGATTTGCTGCCGGGCATCGGCAAAAACTGTCAGATGCTTCGTCATGAGGCAGAGGATGCCGTAGGCCGTCGCATCCAAATCCTGGCCTTCATCCACCATCACGAAATCGAGGCTCGGTTTCAGTTGACCGACGGCGGCCAGAGCCTGGAGATTCCGAAGCACCCCGACACGCACGGCGGGAAAATCAATGAAGGATTTTCCGCGCCGGTCCGCCACCGTGCGAGGCCGGGACTTGCACACGTATTGATCCCACAAATCACCGCACCAGTCATCGAAGGTCCGCACGTTTTCCTTGGGTATGCCGAGGAAGTCCAATGGCTGACGAAGAAAATAAGTGAGTACGTTGGTATAAACGAGCACACAGAACCGATCCGGCGGCGTTTTGTAGGTCTGGCGCAACCATCGGGCACGATGCAACAGTACCTGGGTTTTGCCGGAGCCGGGCGGTCCCATGACGAGGTGATGGCGGTCAGGGCGCAATTCGACGATGGCCCGCTGCTCGCGAGTTAACTGGCTATCATGCAGGACGGAAGGCATGGTATTCGGGTGGCTAGGATTGAGTTGAGACAGGAAGTTCGTTCTCCCCTGCGTTGGTTTCAGAGGGTTTGGCTCCCCGTCTTTCGCGTTGCCGCCGGGCTACTTTAACATCGGCCTCACGTCCGAGGATGGCTGCGCCGGTTTCAAACCAGCCCAATTCCCAGGGACTTTGATCGGTGGGCGGAGGGAAATGACCTATGCCCTGTTGGGCGGCTTCCTTGGCAGCGGGGGACTGGCCCAAGCCTTCGAGAATCTTGGCGCGCAAGATATAATATGGGCCGGAATCGGTCTCGCGCAGTATCCCTTCATCAACTTTTTCCAGCGCGAGGGCAAAATTGCGTCGACGCCACAGGTGTAAGGCCCAATTGAAGAGCGGCCCAGCCCAGTTCCCGGAAACGCGCGCGGCCTCAGCGTAATGCGCCTCCATGCGGTTGAGGTCACCCATTTCATCGTAATACATGCCGAGGAGATTGAGAATGTAAGCATCCGGACGGCCGACGGCACGCGAGGCGCTTTTCAGAACCTCGCACGCCTTTTCAACCATCCGCAGCTCGTGATAAAGTTCGGCCAGGCGCATGAGCTGCTTCCGATGACGCGCGCCGAGGCCTCCGGCATCCCGCAAATCTTCTTCGATCTCCTCGATCTCGACGCGGGCGGCGCCGGGATTGGAAACATTGATGAGCGGGTTTTCTTGGGCAATCTCCTGGCGCAAATCCGGGTTTTTCCGGAGGGCAACCGCGCAATCGAAAGAACGCCCCGAGCTGAACCGAAACTCAAAATTTAGAGATTCGCCTGCTTCCTTTGGGCTGATTTCAACCGGCAAGGTCAAAACGACGTGCTCCTCGGGGAGGGTTACGACTTCGATCCGCAAAGTGCCGCCGAAGGGTTTGGGCAAAGCCAATCCGGTGACCATCTTCCATTCCCCACCGGGCGGATACGGAATCGCCGTGCCGGCGGAAATCAGCGGGATTGGGGCTCGTCCCTGAACACGTAACGCAATCGCCTGTGAAACCACGGGGACGACCAACGGTTCGTGGAATACTTCCAGCCAGGCGGCAGTCCAGGCCGCACCACGAGCGATGGCAGTTTGGGCGGCCGTGCTGTCTGGGAACCGCAGCACGCGACTCGACGTGAAAAATTTCTCGATCGCCCACTGGACTTGCGGCACCAGGGAGCTGCCGCCGGCCAGTAACACCAAATCTACCTCCTTGGTCCCTAATTTCGCCCGTTCCAGCGCGTCAGTGAGCGGCGCAAAAATGGAGAGCGCCAGCGCATAATCCGTTTCACGGGCGTGCATCATTTCCCGGTCCAGAAACGGCTTCAAAATTTCCTCCCACTGGGTCGCGCTTAGTTCGGGATGAACCAGGAGATAATCTTTGCCCCCAACCGAGACCTTGGTGGGAGCCTGCCTGGCGACGATCTTGGTTTTGTCCGCAGCTTCGTAACGACCATGCAAGTGGAGTTGGGAAATTTCGCGGCAAAGCCCCTCCTTGAGCGCCTCAGCACAGCCGCGCAAAGCGGGTTCGATAATCTTTTTCCGGTCGGTCCACTCGAAATGACGCGGTGGCAGTTCATTTTCCTTGAGCAATTGCGGAATCAATACATTGTGAATAATGGCAGCATCAAAATCACCGCCGCCGAGCCGGTGATAACGCGAGACAGAGCGCGTTTCAATCGCGAAGGCGCCGCCAGAAGTGGCTGGCGAAAGCCGGGCCACGAAGACATCGCACGTGCCACCGCCGAAATCGAAAACAACAATATTCTGTGGTTTATCCCAAATTTCGTCACCGGCACAGGTGAAAAGATAATCCGTGAGCGCCGCGACGGGTTCGTCCAGCAAGTCGAAATCAGACAGAGCAAGACCGGCCTGCCTGGCAGCGGCCAGTGTATCCGCCCGCTGATTAATCTGGAACGACGCGGGGACCGTGACCACGGTGCGGCCGGGTGGAGAACCCGTAGCCTGACGCGCGCCATTCATCAGAAATTTCAGCAGATGACCGGCAACCTTACGGGCGTGATCAAAATCCTCGGCGGCCCGGTGATAGCGCTTCTGCAAGCCCATATCATTCTTGGTTTCATAGAACAGATTCTTTTCAAGACTCAAGCCGTACCGCTGCGGTTCGGCCCGCATCCGTTTGGCCCCCTCCCCAATCTGAATCGCACCAGTCTTGTCAATGACCACAACCGAAGGAATGAGAACTCCCGTAAATGGACCCATTTGTGTGGGCTGCTCAATGGGCACGCATTCACACGCGAAGCCGGCGGCAAAATTCTCGGCAATCGGCAGGCGAACTTGGGCAACGGTGGAGTTGGTAGTGCCGAGATCAATGCCGATGACCCGTGTATCGGGACGAGCAGTGCCGGCAGCCGCGCGCAATTTTTTGAGAAGATTCATGAATTTTTGTGGAAAACGATTATCTGATTTGGTTCAGACTTGGTGGAGTCGATGCCATGCCTTCACATATTTTGAGAGGCGCAGCGCATCCTTCGGCGTCACCTCGGGCAGATCCCGGACGTTCATATTGTCTTCGAGGTCGGCCAACTTCACCCGACGGGCGATGGGGTTGGAAGCGGCGCGCGTAATAAAATCCTCGTAGGACTCCCCGGCGCGGCCTGTCACACAATCGAGGGCCTGGAGGATGTTCTCTGGAAAACCCTCTCGTTTGAGGTCGGCAAGCGTCCAATGAGTGTCTTCCACCACATCGTGCAATACTGCGACGATTTGTTCCGCCTCGGTTTTCAAAGCGCACGCCATGCGGACGGGGTGAAGGATGTATGGCGAACCCTGCTTGCGCTTCTGCCAGTAATGCGCGGCTGTAGCAAGAGCAATGGCCTTCTGGAGAAGGCAAACCCCTTGCCGAGCAAATAACGCAGCGTAATTATTATGGAAATACTGACCCAATTCGGCGAAGTACGCATCGGGATCGAGATATTTCGCGGCCGGGTGGCCGGTGATGAAATAGGCGGTGCCATTGCGTTCGAGACCAAGCAGTTTTTCGGGAATAATACGGTTAAATTCGCCACCGGCGATTGCCTCCGCATAATGGCGGAATCTCCAGAAATAAAAGACCACGACGCAAGGGCGATGCATGGAAATCCTTTCCCGCAGAGTGGCGATGCGGCCGATGCCGATTGTCTGCATAAATTGTTCCCGAGTATTCAGCCATGCAGGCATATTCGCGTGTGCGGCGTATGGCCAATGGACTTGGTTGCGCGCTGGCAGCGGCGACAATTCCGTGAGGCACAGATTATTGGTGGACGCGCCAAGGGAATGTTGCTGGTATTCCAGCAACGCAGCTTCCCCGACCGGCTCCCCGCGAGCCAGAAGCAAGATGCGTATCAATTGGCGCCACGTGCGCTGCAATGTGGCACCCGGCCCGTGCCATTGGTGATGGCCGCATGCGGGGTAAAAGGCTGGAGCGTCCTCCAACTCTCGCCGCCCTCGCTGATCCCACGCCGTCAGCCGGGCTTGCAATTCTGCCGGCGTTCCAGCACCTGCCTCTTCCAAGCCAATGAACCAGACCGGGGCATCCCAGCGGCCGTAGCCAAAGAATTGTTTGGAGTAGGCTTCAATCATATTCAAACATTAGATGCCAAGCTTGATCGGCAGAGCGGAATCCCCCAAGTAGCCAGGCGGCGAGTGAGGGCGGCCACATTGCCACCGGCGGTTGCATAGGCGATGTAAACTTCGTCGGACAGTGCGGCGACGAACTCGTTGCGGCGGGAAGCCAGTTCGGAGGTAACACGGCGGGATGTGTCGGGAAAGCAGGAAAGAATCAGCATCCGACCACCGGAGGCTGCAATATCCCACTGGGCTGGTAGGCGCTCCAGCATTCCTCTGGCCGGGCAGAGAATGACCGGGGTATCACCGCGCAGGAGGATTTGCAGACATTCCCTTTCCACCGGTGAATGGAAGCCGCTGATGACACAGCGTTCGGCGTCGCGCCAGTTGGCCGCTTGGTCGTAAGTGGGGAGGATGACGCTGCCGGGACAGCGGGTGGAACAGAAAAGCGCGCTCTTGGTCAGAGTCAGCAGACCGAGATTGCCAAGGGCCGTCAATCCTGGCGGGGCGTCTGCACCCAAGCGCTTAACCAATCGCGCCGGATAGCGGGGGTCTTCACGCGAAATTGTTTCGTGTCCAATGTTCATTACGCATTATGGAGCTGGATTCGGTGCCCATGGTTGTGCCTGTCATCGTGTTTCCGACTTTGGCCCCGTCGTCTCCTTCCGTGTCGCGGCCGAGGTGGCATTTAATGCTTTGCTTCATGTTAATTTGATGGCGTCGCCGGCTTGGTTGCTTCTGCATAAAGCATCAAATTCTGTCGGGTCTTTCAGTTTCTCAATCAGAAAATCCGCCCACGCTTGCGTGTAGCCGTAATCGTTGTGTCGTAGATCGTAGATACAATACTTCCAGTTTGTTTCCTGCGGCGCATTGCTGCCGCTTGCTGGGCGTACTTTAAACCGCTTCCAGCATCGTGCATGAACGGCGAGGTTGAATCTATCTACCAATTTGCCTCCCCGGTCAATTTTGGGATTGCCCAAACCAGTCTGCACTTTTTTTACGACATCGCCCGCGCGGATGCTGTTGAGGTTGGCCACTGGAACTTCTTTGAATTTCACCATCGCAACGACATGGCCGAGTTGCTTCTTCTCCTCGTCCGAAAGCCTGTCGTAGTGGACAAACTGGACTGGCAATGCGTTTTCGCTTCGGTGGTTCGCGACCTGAATGAGAAATGCTTTGAAGGAATATTTACCACTGGCGGATACTTCCGGCGAAATCGTTGAGCGAAACTGTTGGATAAATTCCACTATGGGTTTGCTCTCGGGCTTGTGTTTGACCGTGTCCACCAGACTTTCCGACGATGGGAACAACTGCAAAGAAAATGAAAGACACTCCCGCAAACAGTATTTAGCGCCAAACTCCTTCTCAAGCAACTCGTCGAAATTCAGCAGCATCGCCTGACATTCGCCAAAGATGCTCGCGTCGAGTTCCGGCATCGAACGATGCTCTATGCGGTTTCGTAGTGGGATAAAAAATTCGAGGTTTTTGCGGACAGGATTGCCCGTATCGGCTTTGAAAAACTGGGATAAACACTCGGCGAGTTCCCAGTGCATAAAGTCGTTTTCGATTCTCAAGAAACGCCCATGCTCCTTGCGAAAGGGTTTGCGTTTTCTCTTGAAAAAGATGGCATGGAACAATGCTGTCCAAGCGATAACCATGAGGGTGATGTAGCCGCCAGATTTGAATTTTACAGCAGGCTTATTGTAAACTTCAACTGCCAGCAAAGCAGAATCTCGCGCCTTTTCGAGCGCGCCTTTAGCCTTTCGTGGAAGCCCTCTCATTACATTGAATTCCTGTCTGGGACGAGGTGTGCCACTGCCTCGTTAGTGACTTGCAGCTTAATCGCATCACCGAGTTGGAAACGGTCGCAAAGCTCGTTGAGCGCGGTGATATGGGAAAATAAAAACTGCGCGTAGTCGTTCGTTTCGGGTTTGGAACCATCAGAAACCTTGACCACACGGCACAGGCACAGTGCAAGGACTTTCAGCGTGTTTCCCCCGTGCTGACCCAGAGTCGCGAAATAAAACAAGTAAGGGAAGGCTTCGTCCAGGGCTTTGGCGTAGCGCCGGATTTCGGGTATGTCGAAAACCTCACGAGGGTCATCGTCATAGCCTTCGAAAAAAAGCGAGACTCTGGCGCGACCGTTGACAACGGCGCTTCGGTTTTGGAGGAACCCTTGCAATATCTTCAGCACTGTGCTGACATCACCGGACTGGATTTCGTCGTATGGCACGCCGACGAAAACGGGATTATCTGTTTCGTAGATATTCACGTCTCATTCACCATCCCCTTCCGTGTCGCGGCCAAGGCGGTATTTGACGTCGTAATTGATGATGAAATCCAATTCCTCCGGCGTGAACCCGTAGTGTTCTGCCAGTGCCGTGTCAATTTCATCGAGGATGGGCTTTGATCGTGGCGCATCCATCTCATCATATTCGATCTTGTGTCCCTGCTTCGTTAAGATCGTCTTGGGGCGAGCAAAGCACTTTTGACTTTCTGATAATTGCTTTTCGAGAGCAATCCATTCTGCGAAATTTGAGCCTGACGGGATTCGGAAATCCCGAATCAATGCGTCGTTGATGTGTTCACAATCTGAAAGCGCGCTATAAAACCAATAAAATAGCGTAGAGTTTACCAAGCAACCAGCAAAAGCACACGAGCCAGGGTCCCGAAAATTCAGAATCCTACCGTGTGGCGGAGACATGCGCTCACCATTGCGCCGAAAGAAAGGCAACCCAACGCAGGCCTTAACCCAGTATCGGCACGCCTCTTGGTAATAGAGGAGGTCTTTTGAGGCTGATGATGTTAAAGAACCCAGGACGCTCTGTTGAGACTCAATCTTGCGGTAGATTCGAACGCCGATTTGTGAACCAATCTTCGCAATTCTATGGCCGTGAAGCCGAATATCGTGCTGCGCAAAACTCATGGTGGCAAGCGCGCTTGGACGCTCTTCGGTGTAAAATCGGTTGATCCGAGAGGTGCTCAACGTCGGTGAGGACAAACGCGAGATCAGGATCGTGACGGGCATTTCCACACCGTCGAAGATAGATTCAGGTCTGCGCGGAAACGCCGACGCAACAAGTGTGCCCCGGTGCAAAAGCAAATCCTGCAGAGAAGACATCTTCTCAGCCGACAAGGCCGTCAGTTGAACAATCATGGCAACAGCGGCATTTCGGTTAGCCAACTGCAAAGATCGCTCGAATACGAGCGCGTAAAGATTTTTTGAAGGGTAAGTATTAAACAGGTTCTCCTGGATCACATAGCTAACCTTTTCTGGCGTATTTACCACATAAGGGGGATTACCAATGATAACGTCAAAGCCTCCGCTATTAAGGATGCCATAGAACTGGATGAACCAGTGGAATGGAAGGTGCGACTTCACCCACTTCGCATAGGCGACCTTGTCACTCAGCTTCACGCCATAATCAGTGGCGAGATGTCGGTTCAGTTCGTCTTCCAGCGCCTTGAGCCGTTTCTGAAGTTCCTGCTTGTCAGAGTAGGGCACGGAGCCGTCGCCCTCGGTTTGGAGCTGGCGAAATTTACTGAACGCCTGCTCGACATCGGCACAGCGTGTATTGAACCGGGCGAAGCTGCCCAATTCATCCTCACCCATCAATTTCATCTGACCGCCGCCGAGTTCCTTCATGCACCGCTGCACTTCCGCCTTGGTGGCGTAGCCGACCAGGGTATTTCCTGCGCGGATATTGAAATCAATGTCCGGCAGAGGCTCAATACCGAGATTGTCTTTATCAGGTTTAGGGTCAACCTGGGCGGCTAGTTTGAGAAACAGGCGCAGTTTGCAGATTTCCACCGCCTCTTCCATGATGTCCACGGCATAGAGGTTATTGATGATGACCGATTTCAGGACGAAGTAGCGCCGGTTGGGGTGCGCATCCACGCGGGCCAATACTTCAGTGAATTTCTTGTGGTAGTTGGGATAGAGTTGCTTTCCCTCACCCAGCCTTTGACCACCCTCTCCCTTCCGATGGGCGAGGGACAGGTCCCATTCCGCCAGAAAGGCTTCCATCCGATCCAGGCAGGCTTCATACAGCGGTTCAAGGATGTTGAGCGCGGCAAAAATGAAGGCGCCAGAACCGCCCGTCGGGTCCAGGACCGTAATGGTGGTGATAGCCTGCCAAATGGCCATGAGTAGGTCAGGCCCTTCGCAATTCTGGATGACATCCTGGGCGAACTGGCGGAGATCGAGATTCAGAGTGATGAAATCGTTGACGGAAGTGATGGGTAAAGGACGGCCCACCTCACCCCGGCCCTCTCCCCCATCCGAGGGCGGAGAGGGAGAATCTGGCGCTGACTTCGGTGGGTTCGCGATCCACTCTGGTTTCGCCGGTTGACCGGACAGGCGGGAGCGGACTTCCCAATAACGCTGGCGGCGGGCGACCACCTCGCGCCAGATTTCGGTGGGCAAGGCGTAGTCGCTCGGAGCGGGCTTGTTCCAGGCCTTGCGGCGTTCAATTAGATCGGGTTTAGCGGTATCGAGACCGGCGGCAATTTCCGCCGGCAATTTCTTATCCACACCGTGCCGCACGGCGCTATAGATATAGCGGTCAGGCGTTTCACGGAGCAAATCCCAAACTGGCGAGGCGCCAGTGCCGCTTTCGTCAAAGGCTACCTTGCACTTGGCGCGGGCGGCGTCGAACAGGAACGGGAGCACGGTATTCTTGCTGATGTATTCGGTGATGTCCTCCTTCGTGTAATACGCCCCCATTTGTTTCTGGTTGATGTATTTCTCGAAGATGTAGCCGAGGACGTCGGGGTTGATTTCTTTGTCGTCCCGCAGCGGGCGCTCGTCCAAGTGCCATTGGTATTGGTCGAAGTAGTCGAAAACGCGCTCAAAAGCCTTGTCCTCAATCTGGATTTCCTTGCCGTAGCGTTCGGGCCGTTCCAATTCGTGGACATCGAACAAACCGCCATTGAGGTAGGGGATGTTGCCGAGCAACTTTTCCAAGTCGGGCGCGCGATCCTTTTTACGTTTGCCAAAGCCTTCGTGGAACAGACGCAACAGGAAGTAACGGTAGAACGGATAAAACTTGTTCTTACCCTGTTCCTTTTGGCAGCGGGCGAGCCGGTTACGAAGGTATTCGGGGTCGCCATCCAGAAAACCTTTGCGCTGGATAAAATAGACAAACATCAGCCGGTTGAGCATGACGGACGCATACCATTCGCGGTCGGCCATTTCGCCGATGCCATCAATGAATTTGAGAAACGCCTTGCGGTGTGTGTCGAAGTCGCGGTAAAACGCCTTGGTGACGCGTTCGATGTCGAAGGCGGCGCGGGCGCCGGCAGTAAGGGTGAGGGTGTGAACATCGCCCCGTTCTTCGTCTTCGAGTGAAATGTAAAGGTGCTGAAGCTTTTGGAGCAGTGAATCGCCGGGCTGAGAGCGATTGAACTCATGGGTCCGGGCGGCGAGCGGTTTGCCGGGTTCGCGTCGCACCCACATCCACGACTGCCCGGCACCGTCGTGGGTGGGAAAAACGATGAGATGCTCGAAACTGGTCTGCGTCAGGGCGCGGTCCAACTTCAACCGCGTGGTGTGGTCGGGCAACTTACCATCGGGACACGCACACCGCCACGCGGTAAAGCCGCGCTTTTCGGCAATGGCCCCGAACGCATAGTCGGTCCCGCTAACGCGGAGCGTCAATTTCTGGTGGGCGGGTTCCCAGCCAAGCTCCTCGATAAACAATTTTGCGAGATTGCCGCTCTGGAGGAGCGGGCGGGCGCGTTGGAAGTCGAAAGGCATGGGGGAAATTATGAATTATGTCTGCCCCGGTTTATTTAAGCGTTTCACGTTCCCGGTGGCGAGCAGGGTGCGCATCTGAGTGATGGCGATGTCGTTCAGTGTGCGGAGGCGTTCCGAGGGTGCCAGCCCCTGCCGGATGAGAACGGAGTTGAGGCTTTCGAGATTGGTCAGAACCACGAGCTGTTCCAGCGTGGCGTGGTCGCGAATATTACCCTCAGCCTCGGGATGGTCGTCGCGCCATTGTTTGGCGGTCTGGCCGAAGAGGGCGACATTGAGGAGATCGGCCTCACTGGCATAAACGGCGGACGCCTGGGCCTTGGTGACGGAGGGTGGGATGAGGGTATCCTTGATGGCGTCGGTGTGGATGCGGTAATTGATCTTGGCCAGGGTGCGCTGGAGGTTCCAATCGAGCTTGAGGCGGTCGTTCTCGTCGTCCTTGAGACGCTGGAATTCCCGGATGAGGTAGAGCTTGAACTCCACCGACACCCAAGATGCGAATTCAAAAGCAATGTCCTTGTGGGCGTAGGTGCCCCCATAACGACCGGCGCTGGAGGTGAGGCCGATCGCGCCAGTTTTTTCAATCCACTGCTTGGGGGTGAGGACGAAGCTGTTCAGCCCGGTCTGCATTCTAATCCCGTCGAATTCGACGGGATTAAAAGCGGGGTTGTTCAACCGCTCCCAGACACCGAGAAATTCCACGGTATTGCGGTTGCGCAGCCAGTTGCGGATGACATCGTCCGGGTGATCGGGGTTTTTATATTTGGCGATGTCGGTCAGGCAAATAATATCCTGCTGGTTCTGCGACAGCACCGTAACTGAGGCTCCCTGAACGGCGATAATGGTCTTTTTATTTTTGCTCATGGAGGAATCATAAGGGTTAAGGTGAGGCTAATTCCCCCGGATTCGTGGGACTCAAAACCGGGGTTATCAATCCGCCCTGCCCCGCTCTGGACTTCGATGGTGGATTTCCTGCCTCGTTTCATGGTTCATCCTTCCTGATTCCCAGCGAGCAGATGATTTTGGGTTCGCGGGCCTCGCCATCGTCCTTGGGAACGCACAGCCGGTCTTCCTCGTGTAGCGAGAGAACGAGCGCGACGAGTTTTTCATCGCTGACGCCAATGCGCATTTCGCGGTTGAGCAGGTCACGGGCGGCCTCGGTCAACGGGGCCTCGTAAATTTCGTCAATCGCGACATGGAGCGGTTTGGTGTCGAACAGGCTGTCCTTGTAGTTGGCGGCGTAATCTTTGAGCCGTTCATACACGCGACGACGGGCGCTGGATGGTTTGCCAAGCTGGCCGCCAGTGGTGATGTGCTCGGTCTGGATGCCCGCGACGGCTTTTTGCACGAGCTGATGGTGATTGGCCAGACGCGGAAGTGTGGGCGTGGCCGGTTCGCAGGCGGCGGCACGCAAAATCTCGTGCTGGCTCTCGGTAACGGTGCGGCCTTCCTCGTCCACCCAGGCCAATGCGTCGTTGCCATCGGCGGTGCGGACATAAACCATGGCGCCAGATGTTGGCTGGGGGCCGGCGGCACCGGAGGGTTTGGCGGGGATGGCCGACAGGGCCTTGGTGGAAAACACGACGCCGGGCAAATCAGGGATAATTTTTTTCAGCGACGGGTTGGTGTCGCAGGCGTTTTTCCAAATCTGGTAGGCCAGCGACGCGAGGTCCACTTCTTCATCCGCCGGGTCGTCGAGGATGCCGGATTTTTCCGTGAACAGGTCACGGATGACGGTGTCGTGTTTTTCGTCCTCGAAAAAGGTTTCATCGGTGCCGACGACTTCGGCGTTTTCGCTCAACCGCTGGCGGACCCGCGAGCGCAATTGGATGAGCCGCTCGACGCCATCCGCCGGCACGAACGAATAACACAAAATCTGCTCAGCTTTCTGGCCGATACGATCCACGCGGCCCGCGCGCTGGATGAGGCGGATGATGGCCCACGGCAAATCGAAGTTCACGACGATGGCGGCATCCTGCAAGTTTTGACCCTCGCTCAAGACATCGGTGGCGACGAGCACGCGCAATTCATCGGCAGGGGCGACGTAGTTGGGCGCGCCTTTGTCCTGTGCCTTGTTGCTGGCCGGACTGAACCGGCGGGCGTAGTTGGCCGGGTTCTCGGTATCACCCGTGACGCCGGACATGGATTTCAGGCCGCGCGATTTCAATTGCTCGGCCAAATACGTCACCGTGTCGGCAAATTGGGAAAAGATGAGAATTTTCTGGTCCGGATGTTTTTTGGCCAGAAGTTTGAAAAGTTCCTCCAACTTCTTGTCCTGACCAGGCTGCCAGCGGCCCGCGAGTTCCAAGATGGAGTATAGCCGTTCCGCATCCTGACGCAGATGGGTGGCGAGGCCTTCAACAAAAACATCCGCGCGCAACCAATCAAAATTCCGGTGATGCTCCGCTTTCAGGGTCTGGTAGCCTTCGGCCCCGGCGGCGGCGAAGTCGGCGAGGGATCTGGCGGTGATTTCGGTGGGTTGTGCGGGGGCATCTTCATCCGAGCCGAACAACGAACTCTCGCTGTCCTGATCTTCGGCCCGAGTATCGAACAGCGCCTGATCCTGGGTGCCGACCGGGAGCGGCAGATTGTTTTCTAGCGCGTGGAGGAAAATAAAATTGCGCAAAATGTGGCGACGCACGGAAAGCAGGAACGAATGGCCACTGCTTTCAAGCCGCTTGAAAAGGTTCGTCCGGCAAAAACCAATGAGCCGTTTGCCGGCGCGCGACAGATTGTCCATCACCTCGGCCTCGTCCTGCGACGGCGGCACGTCGAGCGTGGGCTTGAGATAGTTGGCGAGTCCGTAACGCGGCAAATGCAACACGCGGACCGTATCCACCACCTGGTCGGAATACAGCCTGGCGTATTGGTCGTCCGGGTCGTTATCGCGGATGCGAAACGTCAGGGTCTTGGGCTGGCGCTTGGGAAAATGGAAACGGCTGCCGCCTTCGAGAATCAAAAACCGGCGATCTTCCTTGGCCTTGGGTTGCTCGCACCGGGTACATTTATCTTGGGTGGGCAACAGAACGGTGGCGCACTTGGGACATTCCGTGTAAGCATAGTTGCGTTCGACGAAACTACGCGTGCGCCGGACCATGAATAGCCGCATGAGCTCGCGCCAGTCATCCGGGTGGTTGCTTTTCTCAAAGGCATTGAGGCAATTGAGGGCACATTGGTGGCGGCGGGTAAATTCGTCGGGGCGGCCATCGCAATCGCGGCGCAGGTATTCCTCGGGCCGGATACCAACGACATCGTCGGGGTTCAGGAACAGCCGAAGCTGGTTCGCGAGATCAAAGTAGGCTTTGTTGTAGGGCGTGGCCGAAAGGAGAATGCACTTGCTGGCGTTGCGCGCCAGATAATCGCGCACGGCGGCCCAGCGGCGGCCGTCGCGGTTCCGCAAATTGTGGCTTTCATCAATGATGACGACGCGGTAACGGCGTAGGTCGGGCAATTCGTTTTGTGCCTGCGTGATGGACACCACCTCGGCAATCAAGCGGTAGCGGTGGGCGTAATCTTTCCACATGCCGACGAGATTCTTGGGGCAGATGATAAGGCTTTCCAGCGAGCGCGGCGGGTCCTGGAACACGCGGGCCAGTGCGGTCGCCATGAGGGTTTTGCCGAGACCGACCACGTCGCCGAGAATCACGCCGCCGCGTTTTTCCAAGTGGCGCGCGGCGATGCGAACGGCGGCGGACTGAAATTCCAACAGGGTGCCACGCATATCCGCCGGGACGGTGAACTCGGACAGGCCGGCGCGGGCTTCCTCCGCCAGATGGTAGGCCATTTTGACGTAAATATGATACGGCGGCGGGCATTCCGGCCGGGCCCAACTTTCGTCAATGACCTGGATCAATTCCTTGGTGATTTCGATACACCAGCGGTCGTCCCAGCGATCCTCAAACCAGCACGACAGTTTTTGCGTGGCGTCCTGGTCGAGCACGTCCACATTGAGTTCGCCCTGACAGGACAAGCCGGACAGGGTGAGATTACTGGACCCGACAAATCCGGTGATTGGATTGTTTGGGTCGGCACGAAAACATAGATAGAGCTTGGCGTGAAGCGTGTGGCGGAGAAAAAGTTTAACGATGACCTTGCCCGCTTTAAGCTGGGCCGACAGCCGCCGAAGGCCGGTTTCATCGGCGTCATTCGGCGCTCCAATGGTGAGTTGATCGCGGAACTCCTCGGCAAGCCTCCGCTTCAATCGGATCACCGCCTGCTGGCTGATTTCATTTTCCTGCGGCAACAGGCTGTAGGCAACGCGCAATTCCTCCTGGGCGAGGCGTTGCATTCCGACCAGGAGACGGCACTGTGCCCCGGCACCCCCCGGCCACTGCTCGATGAGACCATCAATTGCCTTCCAGCCACGCAAATTAAAATACCCGACACAAAAATCTGCGCGGTTTGATATTTCCAGCGTTTCCCGCAGTGACGGCAGTAGTTCAAGGGCAATGTTGTCAAAAATGCGGGGCATGGGATTAAAAATGGCTGGCGGTGGGAAGCCAGTAAGGGAAGCAAAGGGATGGTTTCACCACCCTTTCTGAACCCATCGGTGCTTGCATGACTCTGTTTATTATCAAGTCTTGCTGATTCATAAAGCGCGGCCAATCAAGAAAGGCGCGATACTTGCATCATGAAGAAAACCCGCAAACCATGCACGACAATTTCGACAGATTTTCAAGTGGCTAATGCCGTGGCCGAATTGCACCGTGGCACAGAACCCAGTTCGATTATTTGATGTCACTCCAACATTACGCCGCAGCCGTACCAACCCCTGGCGGTGGCTCCCTTGGATTTATCAACAAACCATTGATGGAGTGGGCGGCGTATGACTCGCCTGCAACCCGCTCCCCGCCATGCAGACCTGCCGAAATGCGGCCGGTGCGCGGCGCTTTTCGGCGTTAGGCAAGGTGAACGAATCAGCACGGCCTTTCTGGTACAATCTTGGTTCCCTCGATGAATTTACCTTACAATGCCTCGGCTTAAACGTTTACGGTTGGTGGTTTCGCTTCGAAGCTCAAGACAGGTTCGAATTTGAGTGTTCTAAAAAAGGACATGAACTTAATAGCCAACATAGACCTTTTGCGTTAAAGCCATTTTTGATTCCAAGTTTCGCAGTAATTGATAGGCAATCGATGCCGTTTTGTTGGGCAGGGAACTACAGATCCGGGGTAGAACTTTATAAATTGCGTGTGCCTCTTCTTCCGAAACTGATCGGTACCTAACCCGTCGATCTAGTTCAAACAAAATTTCAGTTTGAACCTGAGCTCTAGCCAGTTCCAAATCAGCTAACATGTCGCGAATATTAGCGGACTCCAGATCAAGCTTACCGCCAGGCATTCCTGGCTCGATTGTTTGTGTCACCTCGATTTTAGGCTGAATGTTGGTCTTGCCGGGGGGCTTTTCGCCGAGTTCGGAATCCCATACTATGATGAATTGCAAACCGAACCCTCCTTTATTTTTCCCTAATCGCCGACCACCAACCGTGATCGCAAATTTGTCATGATTTTCAAAATGGTTGAAATGTTTCAACAATTCGTCGAGGCCAGACTTTCGCGTAGGGGTCCTTTTAGTGACTGCTGCTGCTACATACTCAATCATATCCCAAACAATGCGTCCCCAAATATTGTCGGTGGACTGATCCGGCGGAACATCTAATCCGGTAGAATCATTCAATAGCCGCAAGAGGTGCTCCCCATAATTTTCTGTTGCGCCCTGTCCCATATCTGAGGGAATAGTTCTGACTTGAACTGGCCTATTTCCCACGAAAATATATTGCAGAGCCCGCTCTCGAAAACGGTCGCTGGGCAACCCGCGTTTTTCTCCTTTAAGGATAGACTCATATTGGAAGCTTGGACAGGTGTCATACAGTTCTCGTTGCTGTGGGTGGTCAATGACGTGGCTGCCGGTGTGTGGCTTCAGCTTTGCCTGAAAAATGACGCTACGGGCTTGACAGATGCTTTTATTCTGGTCGAGGTATAGGAAGAGAGTTTGTAAATCGCCCAATTCACAACGGCTCAGTTTCGTTTGTTTGCCGCGATCGGCTTTTCTCAATCCAATAACATATGGCATTTGATGGAGGAAGATACTGGCGAATTTTACCACTCGTCCGTTGCCGCCGAGCAAATGGGCGAGGTTGCGGTTAAGATAATCCGTGCCACGTCCCTTTCCGATGAGAAAGTCGCGAACGATGGCAACTTCGCCCTTAACGGAAACACGGTGCCATGCTTGGTCCCCCGCTTCGCGAATCTCTTGGACATGGCTGTTTGCGTGCGATTGAAAATCAGAAATTCGCTGCTTTGACATGGTTATGGTCATACGTTTTCAAATGCCGCAGTTGAGGGGAAAGTTTGGAGAAGTAGCTCGGAAAATTGTGTCAGCACTTGGTAAAGGCTGTCGAGCAGTTCGATGACTTGGCCTTGATTCCACACAAAATGCCTATGGAATGCTGGAATTTTGATATCCCCGTCCGCTACTCGGGAAACCAATTTATCTAGCTTGACCGCTGATGGGGTAATTTCTGAGATGGCCATAATTATGTACATTAGCGATTAACTGAAAAACTGGCAAGCAGTTCAAACAACAATTAGAAACACGAATCATTCAATGCCTGTATCGCTTCTCCACCCCCCGTGTCTGATATGCCTCTTGGGCAGATTGTTATTGCTTTTTCGCGGTACGCGGCTCAATTTTTGACAGCTAGGCCGCATTGGCACGGCATCATGAAACCATATGGGCATCATTAAATCATATACATACGTGGACAACTCCAACTTTTTCATCGAAGGTCAGCGCGTCTCGGCTGTTGAGGCAGGCATGGCTTTTGATATTTACGATGCTATTGATCGAAGCATATTCGACCATTCTTGGCAGGCAGATTATGGCAAACTTCATAGCCTTGTATGTGGTGACAAGAAACAGATTGGAGCTGCGAAGCTTTGGGGGTCACCACCGCCTTCGGACACATTCTGGCAAATGGTCGAGCGTAAGGGATTTAAGGTCAAAACGTACGAGCGGAGCTACGGAAAAGAAAAAAAGGTTGATGTTGCTATTGCTTACGAAATTGCAAAGGATGCACCAAAGATTGATAAAGCTAATTCCGAGATTGTTCTTGTGGCAGGCGATAAGGATTTCATTCCAGTTGTCGAAGATTTGGTTGCAGACGGATACAATGTCTGCGTTGCGTTTTGGGATCACGCTGCACAAGAAATGCGAACGAAGGCTACAAGCTTCTTTTCGTTGAATGCGTATTTGAAACACCTTTCAAGGTGAATGGAGCAATCCAGCCAGTGCGAGCGGATGATTTCAAAGGACTTCTGCCCTTTCGTCGCTGGGTTTGGGGATGCGAGAATCCCCAATGTTGAAGGCGATTGAGCCGTGAGGGCTCAACCGCTTCGGTGCCACTGGCGGTTTCACGCCGCGACGGCTGTTTCATGGTGCGCAACCACCGTTACCACCTGCTTGCCCGCCGCTGCCTTCGCTTCGTATTCTTCAATAAAGGGTCAAACGTATCCGTGTTAGCAACCCCGGCTAGGCAAGCCGAGGGAATGGGTGGCAGAGTTGGGAGATGAAAAAGGAATCGAGTAAGCGCCGACGCCGGACGCCAGCCGAACGGGCGCAAATTCTCGACGAATATCACCAAAGCGGACTGACCCAAAAGGTTTTTGCCGCCCAAGCGGACCTCAGTTGCTCGGCGTTGAGTTCATGGTTACGCCAAGCCCTCACCCACGCTGATAGTGGACTTGATTTCCTTCTTGGGTGCATCCGCGCCGCGCAACGCTTCCGTCAAATCCTCTGACTTACGCAGCGACCCGCAAAAATCCCGCTGCGCTTGCGTAAGTTCCTTGGTATCTTGCGCCAGTACTTCCAGCACCGCAGTCAGCTCCCAACGCGCCTTCAGACCGAGCTTCGTTTGCAATTCCCCCAACATATCCCAAGCGGACGGCTGCCGACCGCCAGCCAGTAACACGAGCACGGCTTGCTTCACCGGCTCGAAGAGATCCGAACCGAGCAGCAGTTCGCTGTGGTTTGTTGACGGCGTGTCCATTGCTTTTGCTTGGCTTATGTCCGATTTCGCCAGGTATTATCAGGCTCGCTTCAACATCCTGTTCGATTCAACGATGACATTCTGCTGCGAAAGCCTGTGAATCTCGTTCTCAACGGCGTAGCGCAATTGCGCTGCGGTGGTTTTGAAGCCAAGCAGTTTGGCAACGGCGGCTGGGATTTCCCTGGCAGCCGCACCGTGGCCCAAATCAATCACTGCGAGTATCGCGGCTTGCAACTCCAACCCCGAAATCATCTCGGGTTTGCGCAGTTCAGCGGATGCGACGTTTTCCCGATTCCGAATCTGAACCGGGGCACCCGGTATGAACAGGAATCGATAGGCACGATCGCATTTGCCAGTCGAAACAAGCGCGCTGATACCAGCGTTTACGGCAGCTTGAATCCTTGAGCCGGCCCTGGAATATCCCCACAAAGTTTTGACGCGGTTGACAACTTCGTCTTCATGGATTGGGCCTTCAACCTTGATGACATTCAGGACAAGCTCAGCCATGTGGCTGGCAGTTTCATATCGGGTGGCCACGAAGTCGGCTACGACGTATGGCTGGGAAAGTTTGGCCAGGGAGTCATCGTTGAACGAGGAGGCAGCCGCATCCCGGTCAATTTCCTCGACTTGCTCTGGTTTGGCAGCGACGCTTGGTCTTACTTCGTTCTTGGCGGCTTCGATTGCTGCGGAAATTTTGCGGAGTTGGTCAACCGGTTTTTGAAACCAGTCGGTGGACCAAATGCGGTAAATGACCCAGCCATGATCTTCCAGCACCGCCTGCCGCAACCGGTCCCGGTCACGGGCGGACCTTGAGCTGTGGTACGCAGCCCCGTCACATTCAATGCCCAGGATAAACCTGCCCGGATCCTTCCGATCTCGAACGCCGAGGTCGATGAAAAAACCGGCTTCGCCGACCTGGGGCACGACTTCATACCCCAACGATTCAACCGCGCGCCGGACCGATTGCTCGAAAGGTGATTCTTCCTCGCGGCCCGTGGCGATAGCTATGCCGAGGCGACCAGTTTGGGCGTAGTTCAGGAATACTTTAAGAGCTGCGACGCCTTGGCCGCGGGCCCGCTCCAAATCGATGTCATCGGCAGTGATGGACGCGAAGACTTGGCAGCGTTTTTTCGCGCGGCTGATCAGCACATTCAGCCGGCGTTCCCCGCCTTCGGCCCCCAACGGCCCAAAACGCATGGCCATGTAACCGCTGGAGTTCCTGCCGTATCCAACGCTGATGAAGATGACATCGCGTTCGTCCCCTTGCACGTTCTCTAAGTTTTTGCAGAAGAATGGCTCGGTTGAGTGGTTCGCAAAAAAATCTTCGATGGCCGGTTCCTGCCGACGGGCCAATTCAAGCTCGTCGCGTATGGCCTTCTGTTGTTTAACCGAAAACGCGGCCACGCCCAAGGACAAGTGCGGCGAAGTCTTGGCATGCTCGACAATGGCCTTACTAACCGCCCTGGCTTCGACACGGTTGGTGGCGGAAGCCCCGGAATCGAACACTCCGCCCTCAACCAGTTGAAATTTCAGCCCCAGTTCGGGATTGGCCGGGTACGGGCTTGGAACAACGAATAGCCTATCCTCATAAAACTCATGGTTCGAAACAGCGATGAGGCTATGGTGTCGGCTGCGATAATGCCAGCGGAGCATTTTCTCCGGCAATCCGCGAGCTCGACAGAGTCCGAGGATACTCTCGATGTCCGCCGCCTGGGCCGCCTGCGGCTCATCCCAATCCTCGTCCTCCTCCTCGACGTCAGACGTCATGCGGGCGAAAAACTTTGTTGGCGGCAACTGTTTGGAATCGCCAACCACTACAATCTGCTTGCAGCGGGCGACCGCGCCCAACGAATCGACAGGTTGCACCTGAGAAGCCTCGTCGATGACAAGCATATCGAACTCAACCGCACCCGGTTCCAAAAACTGGGCCACCGAAAGGGGCGACATCAAAAACACGGGTTTGATTGCCTGCACCACCGAGCCAGCGTCACGAAGCAGGCGTCGCACAGAACGGTGTCCACGCTTTCGTTCCATTTCCGACTTCACAATGCCGGCAGCACCGACCGCGGTTTGCGGCGGCATTCGATCAAAGTGCGCCTGCAAGATGCGATATTTCGCCAAAGCCAGCCGCTCGTTGTCGAGGCCGCGAAAATCGGCAATGTGACGTTCGTGTAGTTCGGCATCGAAATGCGCCAGCTCTGGCTTTTGCCGAACGATGCTCCGCAGCAACTGGCTGTAGTAAACTCGGTCGTAGGCATCAGTGGCGTGCTTGGTCAGAATCTTGCCGGTCTCCAGGAAGTCAATGAGGCTTCCAATGCCTGCGGCTCGGGCCAGTTGTGATCGCAGAACATAGGTGGTCCATGCCGGCAGTTGAGAAATAGACTCCATCCAGAGTCGCAACCGGTCCTGAATGCTCCGTAGTCCAATATCCTTGAAATCGCCGACCCCAAAGGTCGCTTTCAGATCAGCATTGACTTCACCACAGATTCGCTGCGCTGATTCCTTCGCTACTGCCAGACTTCCAGCCACTTGCTCCACCAATTGTGCAGTAGCGGCAATATCAGTTATGCCAGCGAACATCACCCGGAAATTTTTGCCCAGGCCAATTTCTGTTTGTTTGGCAACCCAATCAACGATGACCAACAGTTGAGGCCAGTCGGATTTTTCCTTTTTCCAAAGCGTTCCGAATGCTTCCTGGCCGAGGCCGTCCTGTTCGCGCAGCTTGCGGAGCGCTTGCTGACCGATGATTATGGCGTCAATCAGGGCCAGTCGGTCGGCATGGCTGTTCGGCAGCCCAGCCCTGGCGACGCCTTTTGCATCTGCCAGCGCTGATCGGTACTGACGATTGAAGATGCGAAGCAGGGACTTGCCATGCGCCGCAATTTGCTGGCGCTGTTCCCTGAAATCCTTGTCCCAAGCGGCGTCGATGACTTTGCCTTCCAACTGGGTTTGGGTCGCGGTAAATCTTTTCCCTTCGGTCAAAAGGTCACGCAACGGTTCCAGATCGGCATTCCATTTTGAACTGCATAGTGCGGCCTTGTCCGCTTTGGCGGGAGCAGAGATGACGAAGCCGACAATAATGAGTTGTTCGTCCACTTCAGCAAAAGTCGCGGGGACCTTTTGCGAAATTTTTCCGGCCAGTGACGTGCATGTCTCAACGACCGCATCCAGCGCAGAAATGGTCTGGTTGATACGCTTGCAGAGTGGGTCCAGGTCGATTTGGAGAATGGATGTGAGTAAAGTGCCTCTCCACGGGTGGTTTGCTGGAAGTCCGATTTGGTCAATTCGATTGGCCAGTTCTTCGATGTGAGCATGGTTGGTCTGCCGTTGATCCGCCGTCCAGTCCTCGGCTCCATTAAAGGTCAGCTCGTTGGCCTCAAGACCACGTTTGTCCAACAAGGAAAGTTGGCCAATGACGGCGAAAGCCGTCAGCCCAGTGTTCCCAAAGACTTGATGAATGGAGCGCACATACTGATTCAGGATGTTTCGCTTGTCCTGGAGCTTGGGAATCATCGACTCCAAGTCTTTGGGCTGCGGCCGACCCAAGGCCCAAGTCCGGCCAAGTTCCTCAATCACTGCCTTTTTGTTGCTCTTGTTCGAATGGAGTTCCAAACAAATATCTCCGAGCCCCTCCCGCTGGAGCCGCCGCTGGACCACCTGCAAGGCGGCGAGCTTTTCGGCGACGAACAGGACCTTCTTCCCATCGAGAACCGCAGTGGCGATGATATTGGTGATGCTTTGACTTTTACCGGTGCCCGGCGGACCCTGCACGACCAGGCTCCGGCCTTGTCGAACACTTTCGATAGCCAGCGTCTGAGTGGCATCGGCATCGACGACGTGATCGAGCTTGGCCACGGGAATCAGATCATCAAGCTGGCTGTCATCAGTGAAGATATTTTCCGATTGGATTGGAAAGCCATCTTGCAAAAGACCGGCAATGAGCGGCTGGTCAATCAGTTGGGCGGGATCGGGCCATGTCTTGGGGTCCAAATCGCGGAACATCAAGAACTTTGCGAACGAAAAGAATCCCAGCGTGATCTCATTGCGTTGAATCTCCCATTGGGGGACTTTGGCAACGACTTTCGATACCGCATCAAAATACGAGGTAACATCAAGGTCTTCGCCCCCATCGAATGCTGGCAAAACGATGCCAAAGTCTTCCTGGAGCTTCGCGTATAAAGACAGATTCTCCACGATTTCGTCCTCGGTGCACCTCAGCACAAACTTTTCTGAGGCCGTTTTTCTGGAGAGTTCCACCGGAACCAGAATAAGCGGCGCGTAGCGCGGCGTATCCGATTTGTCGGCCTCGTACCATTTCATGTGGCCGAGGGCGAGGTACAGAATATTGACGCCAGCTTCGTCCATCATCGCCCGGCTGTCGTGGTATAGGTCAAGTAAACGGCGCTGGAGCCCCTCGGACGACAGCGACGTCTGCAAAAGGCAGTCCGTGTGTCGCTTCGCGATCTCCGGTTCTTCGTCAATGTCTTCGGTTTCACCTCGATCTGGTGGAGATCCGGCGGCGGCTGACAGCAGGTCTTCGGCACCAGCTTTGTGAGACCCTTGACTCTTTGACGAATAAGCGGGCAAAAATGAGAACACCCTTTTCTCTTCGACCAAAAGCCGATAAACCAGATCGCTGGTCTCATCCCTGACAGACACAATACGCGCCGAGCCCGAATCCACCGGTATTGAAAGCAACCGGTTTCTCGTAGACAGGTCAAGCAGTTCCCGTCGGCTTGAATGCAATAGTTCCTCGATGGTCAGGCCCATTTTGCTGTTAAGGGTATTAAATCCATTTCCAAACGACACCGCAATATTTGGTGTTGACTCAATATCATGCCTCCAGCTGCGGATTGAACCGGCCCCCATGACTGGCAGGATCATAGCCGATGCGGAGGAGCCGGGGGACGAAATGGCTAGATTTGCCGCCAGATCAGAAGCTGAGCCGGTGAGCACTTTGGCCGGCATTGAATCCGCCAAATGCCAGTGCCGCCCCACTGTCTCCCGGTGATACCCAATTTCCGTATTGGTTAAGATTATAGAAAGGCCCGACGTTCCGAACATTGGGGATACAATTCCAGCATCGGCTCAAGCAGTGTCTCGGTTGCAAAAAGTGGTTTGAACCCGATCCACGAACCTGGTTTCACCAGAAGTATTGCAACCGAGCACGCTGTCGAAAAATCAGCAAAAGTTTGAGTCAGAAGCAATGGCGTGCCAAGCCGGCGAATCGCAATCTTGGAAGTGGACCGGCTGAAGTGGAGCGAGTCCGGGCATGGCGGGTCAAAAATCCGAGATATTGGACACGCTCATTCCTCTGATTTTACCGAGGTACAATTGCGCTACGGAGATTTGATAGGTCTCATCGCCGAGGTTTGATATTTATATCACGGAGCGCCCCGGCGACGTGGCCGAAGGCGCGGCAAGGCAATGAAACCAAACCGAATGATGCTTTATGAGCCGGAAAGAAAATGATCGTTGGGTGAACTGCGCCGCCGTGTACGTTCGCATGTCGACCGAACACCAACAATATTCGACGAGCAATCAAATGGACGCGATTCGCGAATATGCGAAACGACGAAGTTTGCAAATTGTCAGGGAGTATTCCGATGAGGGTAAAAGCGGATTGAACATCCAAGGGCGCGATGCACTCGCCCAAATGATCCAGGACGTCAGCAACGGGCTGGCGCAATATTCGTCCATTTTGGTTTATGACGTGAGCCGGTGGGGGCGTTTTCAAGATGCGGATGAATCCGCATATTACGAGTACGTTTGCCGGCGGGCGGGCGTGGCCGTTCACTATTGCGCGGAACAATTTGAAAACGATGGCAGTCCGGTGTCGACCATCGTCAAAGGCGTCAAAAGGGCGATGGCGGGCGAGTATAGCCGGGAACTGTCATCAAAGGTTTTTCAGGGCGCGTGCCGGCTGATTCAATTGGGTTACAAGCAGGGCGGGACGGCCGGGTACGGTTTGCGGCGGATGTTGGTTGACCAGAGCGGCCAGAAGAAAGGGACGCTGAAAATGGGCGAACAAAAAAGCATTCAGACGGATCGTGTGGTGCTGGTGGCCGGGCCGGAGGAGGAGGTCAAAATTGTGCGCTGGATCTACCACGCCTTCGTGGGCGAGGGGAAATGCGAATCCGAAATTGCGTCCAGCTTGAATTTGCAAGGGGTGCGGACCGACTTCGGACGGGAATGGAATCGGGTGACCGTGCATCAGGTTCTCACGAACGAAAAATATATCGGCAACAATGTATATCATCGCACCTCGTACAAACTGAAACAGAAGCTTGTCATCAACCCGCCTGATAAATGGATTCGAGCCGATGGCGTATTCGAAGGGATCGTTGAACTGGAACTGTTCTTACGGGCGCGGGAAATCATCGTAGAACGATGCAAAAAGCTCAGCAACGATGAAATGCTGGAAAAACTGCGCGAACTATTAAAACAGCATGGTCGGATCTCCGGAATCCTCATCGACGAGACGGAAGGGTTGCCTTCCAGCACGGCATTTCGGCATCGTTTCGGAACGTTGGTCAGCGCCTATCGCCTCATCGGTTACGATCCAGGCATCAATTTCAGCTTCGTGGAAGAAAACCGGAGGTTGCGGCAACAGCATCCTGAAATCGTCGCTTCGATCATCAACCAGATTACGGCACTGGGAGCCAAGGCTGTGTGGCTTGCAGAAAAGGAATTGCTGGAGGTGAACGATGAACTGTTGGTGTCCATCGTCCTGTGTCGGCATACCTTTACTAGCAGCGGTGCGTCACGCTGGCTCATCCAGTTGGATGCTGGCAACAAACCTGACATCACCATTGCGGCGCGGATGGATGCGGTGAACGAATGGATTCGGGATTATTACCTGCTGCCGGGCCTGGACCTGACTTGGGAGAATCTGCGGGTGGCTGAGGAAAACGGAATTTACCTGGATATCTACCGGTTTGATTCCTTGGACTATTTCTTTGCTTTGACGGAACGCATCAAAATCCAGGACTTGCCATGAGCGACAAAGTACAATTGATTCAAATCGACCGTATTCGAATCCTGAATCCGCGTCACCGCGACAAGAAAAAATTCGAGCAAATTGTCCAGAGCATCCGGAATCTCGGCCTGAAGAAACCAATCCAGGTAAGCCTGCGCGCAAAGGACGAGGAGGAGGGACCGGGGTACGATCTCGTGTGCGGCCAGGGCCGCATTGAGGCGTTCACGGCCTTGGGCTTCAAGGAAATCCCTGCGATTGTTGTGGAAATCAGCAAGGCGGACCGATTGCTGCGAAGTCTCGTCGAAAACATGGCGCGCCGGAATCCTGCGCCTTTGGAGTTGATCAATGAGATCATGCGGCTCCAATCACGAGGTTACGGCATCAAAGAAATCGCCAGCAAACTGGATGTCGACTACCACACCATTAGCGGTTTAATAACCTTAAAGGAGGCCGGCGAAGAGCGGTTATTGGAGGCGGCGCTAAAAGAAAGGGTTCCACTGGGGGTGGCCATGGAAATTGCCAAGGCCGAAAACGTTGAGATGCAGCGCGAACTGTTGAAGGCTTACGAGGCCAAACAACTCAATCACTTTTCGATCCGGGCGGTAAAGAAGCTGATGGAACAGCGTCAGTTTTTTGGCAAGCAACGTGATTCAGCGGGCAGAAATCCAAGAAAGAACCGGACCAGTGCAGACAGCCTGGTCAATGCGTATCGGCGCGAAAGCCAGCGCCAAAAATTGATGGTGAAAAAAGCCCGGTTTTGCGAAACACGGCTGTTGTTCGTTATCACGGCCTTCAGCAAACTCATGGCGGATGCCAATTTCGAAAATCTGTTAAAGGCGGAATCACTTCCCACCATGCCAAAACCACTTGGCGAGAAGGTGGCGGCACATCGAAAGGAGAAACTATGAACGAGATGAAAATGGTTTTTGAACTGGATAAAGTGGAACTGGCGTTGGACGTACTGCTGCCGGTTCGCACCATCAAAGACCACCACAATTTGAGGCGCTATCAGGCAATTTTGAAAAGCATCCAGGAGGTCGGCATGATCGAGCCGCTCATGGTGTATCCGCAAAAGGACCGACCGGGCACGTATTTGCTGGTGGACGGGCATCTGCGGCTTCTGGCTTTGAAGCAACTAGGCAAAACAAAGGCGGAATGTCTTGTCGCCAAGGATGATGAGTGCTTTACGTTCAATAACCGCGTCAACCGCGTGCCACCCATTCAATGTCACCGGATGATTGTGAAAGCCGTGCGGAATGGAGTGAAGCCAGAGCGCATTGCCGAGGCGCTGGACATGCCGTTAAAAGTGGTGCGTGGATTAATCACGCTGCTGGACGGCATTAATGACGAGGCGGCGAATTTATTGCGGGATAAAAATATATCGCCCAAGGCGATCCAGCTGTTCAAGAAGGTCAAGGGTTTGCGCCAGATTGAAATTGCGGAGTTGATGGTGGATGCCGACAACTATGCGGTTGGCTATGCCGAGGCTTTGATTTTGGGGACGAGCAAGGATCTGCGCGTTAATCCTGAGAAGCCCAAGGCGAAGGCGGGATTGTCGGCTGATGAAGTTGCCCGGATGGAAAGGGAAATGGAGTCGCTGGAAAAAGATTTCAAAATGGTGGAAGCGGTTTATACCGAGAACGTGATGAAACTGACGCTGGCCCGGACCTACATCAAAAATCTGTTAAAGAACGCCAAGGTGGTGCGGTTTTTGAGCACGAACTACGCTGAAATATTGCCTGAATTTGAGGAAATTGCGGCGGCGGAAAGTGTGTGAGGGAAGGATTTGGGATGGTTCGAAACCCACCTTAATGCCATTTACGCGAGGTCGAACAGGGGCAGGCCGGCGAACAAGGTTATGTCTTCGCCTTGAATGTCCAAGCAGGCGGGCGGTTGGATGCTTGCGACCGGAGCACAGTTGCTCGACGCTGGCGGGATGGTGATCTGGAAACGGGAGGGTCCGGGGACAGCCTGTTCCTGCTCCGGTGCGGAAACAGGATTGGTGGACACGGGAATTGATGAATTCACGCCAATCAATTCCAGGCCTTTCAGGCGCCAGCCGGTGGCGGCGGCGCTGAGTTCGGACCGCAACGGGGTCCATTCCTTTTCCAGCGCTTCCTCGTCCACTGTCACGGCATGACTGCCATTTTCAAATTCTTTGCGGGCGATGTCGAGTAGTTCGGCGAGGTTGACTTCCATGGATTGTTCGCCGATCAGGTGACCGTCGAGGACTAGTTCGGCGGCGTCCCCTTTTTCCTGGATCATGGCTTCGAGTTTGCGGTCGATGGAGCGGTCGCAAATGATGGGATAGACGGTGACGGGCCAGCGAGAGTTGAGCCGGTGGACGCGATTGATGGCCTGTTCAAATTTGTCGTAGGCCCATGAGTAACAGAGCAGGATGACGTTGTTGCAGAGCGGGAAGCTGTGGCCTTCGGCCATGCACTCCACGCCGGCGAGCATGACTTGATGGGGCGAGCGACCGGGTCCGAGCTTGAACTGGGCGGCGAGCTGACCGCGTCGCTTCTGGCTGGTGCGACCATCGGCGATGCAATGGGGCACACCCGCCTCCGTGAGGCGCGCGGCGAGGACGTCCAGGGAATCGTGGAAGGCGCTAAAGATGACGGCCTGTTCGCCACGGGCGAGGCATTGTTGGATGAGCTTGAGGGCGCTGTGCAGTTTGGGGATGTAGGTGTGGCGGGAGCGCGGTTCGCCGAGGGTCTTGAAATCGTTGTCGGGTCGGACGAGGAGTTCGCTGGCGGGGTTTGCGGCGGCGACGCGGAGGGCCTGTAATTGCGCGCCGATGGCCGGGCCGCCGTTTTTGTCGAGGTACTTGGCGTCGAGATGGAACTTGTACACGGCGGCTTGTTCCCGGCCCATGGGCGCGCGGACGACGTGCCGGGTTTTGGTGACGATGTCTTCCCCGAAGTCGGCTTTGCGGCGGCGGAGGATGATGGGGGCGAACATTTTCCAGAGCCGGTGGACATTGCAGACTTGCGGGGTGAATTTTTTGAAGCGGCGCGACTTCTCGCTGTCGCGTTCTTTGGTGAGGTTGCGTTCGCTGATGAGGAAGGTGCTGGCGAACTCCTCGCGGGCAGCGGATTCATCGGGATAAGGGAAGCGGGCATGGGCCTTTGGCCGTGCGCCGGTGGCCCACCAAGCCAGCCGGAAAACATCAGGGAGACGATTTTTAATGGGTGTGGCGGTGAGGACGAGCTTGTATTTGGCGTTGATCTGGCGGACGCCGGTGCCGATGACGGTGGCTTCGCCTTTCATCTTTACGCCTTCGTCGATGGCGCAGGCGGCGAAGGCGTCCTGGCAGAGGTCGGCGAGCGAAGGGCTGTAAACACATTTGATTTTGTTCGCTTTGCCGCACCATTTGCCTTCCCCGATGCTGGCGGCGTATTCCTGGTACATGGCGGTGGTCATCTGGCTGCGGACGACGGCTTTCTTGGCGGGCGGCAGGTCGCTGAAGCCGGGGTTGTAGGCATCGCAATGGAACGGTTCGAGGATGTCGAAGCTGCGTTCGAGTTCGCGTTTGAAGGCGTCATTGTTGGCGTATTCCACAAGGGCTTGGTTGAGGCAGCTTCGAAGTTCCGGCAAGGTCATGGTGGGCATGGCGACGAGGCGTTTGTAGTGGCGCTCGAACAGGGAGGCGCGTTCGTCGAAATATTCGGCGGCGTCGATGTCGGTGAGGCCAAGGATCTGCATCATGCCGATGATGTTGCCGGGATCGAACGCCGGGAATGGGGTGACACTATTGCCGGTGAGCTGGGTGTAGCTTGTGAGGTAGTAGCCGGGCGGCAGTTCGCGTTTACCGGTGGCGGGGCTGGGCCGGGACAGGCGAATGAAGGTATCCTGGCAGTCCAGGATGGTGACTTTGGCTTTGAACATGGCGGCGTCCTCGTGGATGGTTTTGTGGTGGAGGTCGCCGGGGACGACGAGTAGGACCGGGGCGAGCGGTTTGAGGCCACGCGGTTCGCCGGGGGCAAAGTCGGTTTGAAAGCCGAGCTTGAGGGCGGGCCAGGTGAACAGGGCGAGGCTCTTGCCGCCGCCGGTGTCGTGGCCGAGAATGAGGCCGTCGTGGAGCGCGCCACGGGCGTAGTCTTCAAGCTGGAAACGCTTGAAGGCAAAGTG
>Ga0302274_10000421_pt1 | contig 43429 bp, 38 predicted proteins | sample III_Bog_N2_1_FD_198755 | JGI IMG/M metagenome (GOLD analysis project Ga0302274, IMG submission 198755) | Peat permafrost microbial communities from Stordalen Mire near Abisko, Sweden - III_Bog_N2_1 | ecosystem: Environmental > Terrestrial > Soil > Wetlands > Peat | place: Sweden: Abisko...
GACGTTGAGAAAAATCAAAAAATCCTGCCTGCTTCATCTGGAACTCCATGTAAGAATGCTGCCTACATTGGATGCTCATGCAGAATCAAATGCCAGTTTTTATTGCAAGGGGTTTTTAGAAGTGCCCCTATAGAAATCTATTTTTTGTCATTCCGTAGCGAAGCGAAGGAATCTGCTTTACCTTCGAGCCACGACACTCTACCTCATTACTGAAAACGCTCCTAGCAGTCCGTAGTAAAGTCCAAACTGCTTGAAAATTTCCCTCAGGGGCTAGATCAGTTCCCGTAATGGTGCGTGCCGTAATCGAACGAACAAAAAGTAGATTCCTTCGCTTCGCTACGGAATGACAAACAAAATGGCCTATAGCAATTCGGGAACCGCTCTAAAGCCCGCGTTAATTTTGCAGTAGTTACGGCACGGCTGAAGCTGTGCCCTTTCAAAACTTGACTTTCACCACGGCTCCTAGACCTCGGCCAGCAGATCTGCCCGTGGATCCTCGGGATTCAGCTTGGCCAGTTCGCGCAGAATCTCCTTTGAGCGCTCGTCCTGCACCCGCGGCACAACGATCTTTACCTCGACGATCTCATCGCCGCGTAGCCCCTCGTGCGCGGCGCTGGGAACGCCCTTCTCGCGCAGGCGCAGCTTCTGTCCGGTCTGCGTCCCCGGTGGAATCTTCAACTGAGTGCGGCCTCCGCCCTCGTGCGTGTCGATGGTAGGAACATCGATCTTCGCGCCCAGAGCGGCCTCGGTCATCGTTACCGGAACGGTTACATGAATGTCGTCGCCCACACGCGAGAAGATCGGATGCGTCCCCACCTTGACGATGAGGAAGAGATCTCCGGTAGCCCCGCCGCCAGTTCCTGCGTTGCCGCGTCCGGCCAGACGAATCCTCTGGCCATCGCGCGTACCTGCCTTGATGCGGAACTCCAGCGGCTCGCGGCGGCTGACTACGCCCTCGCCCGAGCAGGTTGCGCAGCCGCTCTGCACCCGGCCGGAGCCGCTACAGCGCGGGCACTGGATGTTGAACTTCATCCGTCCGCCCATCTGCGTCACCTGCCCCGTGCCGGAACACTCCGGGCACTCTGCATTGCCGCCAGAGCTTGAACGGCCCTTGCAGGTCGGGCAGGTCTCTTGACGCTGAATCTCCAGCCGCGCCACGCCGCCGCGCACTGCCGACCAGAAGTCCACGCTCACCTGATACTCCAGATCGGTTCCCGGCTTCGGCCCACGCGCAGCCTTCTGCCCGCCAGAGAAGATTCCTCCGAAGATGTCCTTGAAGCTGCCGCCAAAACCGCCGCTAGCCGGCTCCGGCGCGCGTCCGCGACCAGCGCCGCCCTGAAAGCCCGAAAAGTCGAAGCCGCCAAAGTCGAAGGGAACCTCCTGCGCACCTCGTCCGCCGCCGTGCGCTCCGCCACCGGGGAAGCCGCCGGAGAATCCTCCGCCGCCGTACTCCCCGCGCGCCGCCGCAGCAGCCGTCGCCGGATCGATGTTGTCGGAGTAAAAGCCAAGTTGATCGTAGATCTTGCGCTTCTTCTCGTCGCTCAGAACATCGTTGGCCTCGGAGATCTCCTTGAACTTTTCTTCAGCCCGCTTGTCATTCGGATTCACGTCCGGGTGATACTTGCGCGCCATCTTGCGAAAGGCCTTGCGAATGTCATCGGCGGAGGCCGTCTTCTTCACGCCCAACGCGCCGTAGTAGTCCTTGTTCGGTGTCGCCATTTTTTTGAAATCCTTCTAGCCGTTTGCGAAAACTTCGATGCTCCCAACCGATTGAAGCCGCGCGATGCACCACGCACGCGCCATCAAGCACTATGCTACCTGGCGTTGTACTTCTCGACGGATTGTGTTCAGTGTCGTGTGCTGTAGTAACGACAGCTCATAGGTCGTCTGTAGATTCATCCATAGATCCGCCGATGTACCGAAGTAGGTTGCAAGTCGGTACGCTGTATCTGCCGTGATGCCACGCCGCTCGTTGACGATCTGCGAGATGCGAGTCGCCGGGACGCGCAGCGCAATGGCCAGCGCATTGGCCGAGATACCCTTCGGAACCATAAACTCCTCGCGCAGAATCTCTCCCGGATGCATTGGGGGCGGCTTGCGATTTGGATCTCTTGGAATAGCCATTCTTCTCTCCTTCTTTGCCCTCGTCGACTTTGCGGTTGACTCCTCAGTGATAGTCGACAATCTCTACATCGTAGGCTTCGCCATCCTGCCAGCGAAAACAAAGGCGGTACTGATTGTTGACGCGTATGCTGTGCTGGCCCTTGCTGTCTCCCTGCAACGCCTCCAGCCGGTTTCCGTGGGGCTCTCGCAGATCGTCAAGCAGGCCAGTCGCGTCCAGTACCTGCAACTTTCGCCTGACCACAGCAAGAATCCCGCTGAAACGGCGGCTCTTTCCTGTGAAAAAGAGTTGCTCGGTCTCCCCATCGGCAAACGACCGTATCATTTGCTTACCGTATCACGTTGAACGCTGCCCGTTCAATATGCCCCGCTCACTCATTCTGCTTGTTCTTTCATTCTGAAGAAAAAGCGCAGCCGAAGCTGCGCCTTTTCTTTAACCAAAATTCCAAGCCCAGCTTTTTCTGTAAAATATTTTAATTCCACACCTTGCGCGCCTCGATCTCTTCCACCGAGATCGTCTGGTCAGGCTCGACCTGACGCATCTTGTTCATGAATTCTTCCGCTTCTTCGCGCGTGTCGAACATCATCCGGTTATACAACTGTCCGGCTCGAAGCTGGTCGCACCGCCACATGGTCTCATTCATCGCCCTACCTCCTGGTAATCCGATTGAGTTCCAGCTTCTGTTACCAATCTCACGCTGCAACGGTGCTGCATCGCAGCTCTCAAGAGTTCAGATGCATCAAGCATCCAGTCCAGCAATTAGCGTATTTCTCTAATTACTGTAGCCCAGAAATGAATTGTCATTCTGACACTGAACGAAGTTCAGGGGAAGAATCCCCGCATTTTGCTCGCAGTGCGATACATCCACCCCAAATTCAACCTCGCCAAATATAGAAGCAATTCAATCACCAATTGCCGCCCGCAACTCTGCGCCGTTTACCGGCAAACTCGGCTAAGGGAAAAAGGCTCAGGAGCGACTCAGTTCCACACGTTCTGGACGGGCATTGGCTCGATCTTTAGAACCAGATCCGGGGAGATTCCAGCCAGTTTGCGGGCAAAGCTCCGCGCCTGCTCCTCGCTACGAAAGAGCTTCAACTCCTTCACCTCGCCAGCAAACCACTGCTCGCATCGCCACACTGTCAGCTCCGTCATAGCCCACCTCCGCAACGCCGTTTTTGTCCGTTACTCCCGACCGCAACTGCTCGCCTGTAAAAGAAGAGCGCCCCAACCGAATTCAGCAGGTTTGCCGAAGACAACCAGAGCGCTCTTACTTACTTCCTACATACATTGGATGCAGGATCGATTCAATTCGACTACATCGCTATGTACTTATTTACCTATCGATGTCCATCCATTTACTTATTGTTATCGACATCGACATACTCGGCGTCGATAACGCCTTCGTCCTTCTTCGTCTCGGCGTGATCGTGGCCTTCGTGCCCAGGCTCTGCTGTTGCTCCCGGTGCGCCCTCCGCTCCGGCAGCCGCAGCGGTCGCCTTGTACAAAGCCTCGGCCAGCTTGTGACTTGACGCTGTCAGCTTGTCCTTGGCTGCGTTCAAGTCGGCTGCGCTTGCATCGCCCTCCAACGTCTTCTTGGCCTCGGCCAGTATTGCTTCGACCTCGGTCTTGTCGGCTGCCTCGACCTTTTCGCCGCCGTCCTTGATCATCTTCTCGACGTTGTAGACCAGCGAGTCGAGTCCATTGCGCGCCTCAACCTTATCGCGCTGTTCCTTGTCCTCGGAGGCGTGAGCTTCGGCGTCCTTGGCCATGCGCTCGACCTCTTCCTTGCTCAGGCCCGACGAACTGGTAATCGTGATCTTCTGATCCTTGCCCGTCGCGTTGTCCTTGGCCGTCACGTTGAGAATGCCGTTGGCGTCGATGTCGAACGTCACCTCAATCTGCGGCACGCCACGCGGAGCCGTAGGAATTCCGCTCAGCTTGAACTTGCCCAGCGTACGATTCTGCGCCGCCATCGGTCGCTCACCTTGCAGAACGTGAACCTCAACCTCGGTCTGCGAATCCGCAGCGGTGGAGAAGGTCTCGGTCTTCTTGGTCGGGATCGTGGTGTTGCGCGCGATCATGCTGGTCGCCACACCGCCCATCGTCTCGATGGAGAGCGTCAGCGGAGTCACGTCGAGAAGCAACAGATCCTTGACCTCTCCGGCCAGAACTCCCGCCTGAACCGCCGCGCCAATCGCGACAACCTCGTCGGGATTCACGCCACGATGCGGCTCCTTGCCGAAGAGCTTCTTCACCAACTCCTGAATCGCCGGCATACGCGTCTGTCCACCGACCAGCACAACCTCGTCGATCTTCGATGCGTCGACTCCGGCATCCTTCAGCGCTTGCTGCGACGGCCCAACCGAGCGCTGTAGCAGATCGTCAACCAGAGCTTCCAGCTTGGCGCGGGTCAGGTTGCGAACCAGGTGCTTCGGCCCGCTGGCGTCCGCCGTGATGAAGGGCAGGTTGATCTCGCTCTCCTGCGCCGTCGACAGCTCGATCTTGGCCTTCTCGGCCGCATCCTTCAGGCGTTGCAGAGCCATCTCGTTGCCCTTGGCGTGCAGGTCGAGGCCAGTGTCGTTCTTGAACTCGCCGATCAGCCAGTCCACGATGCGCTGGTCGAGATTGTCTCCGCCCAAGTGCGTGTCGCCATTGGTTGACTTCACCTCGATAACGCCCTCGCCGACCTCCAGAATGGAAATATCGAAGGTACCGCCGCCGAAGTCGTAGACCGCAATCGTCTCGTCCTTCTGCTTGTCGAGACCGTAGGCCAGCGCCGCCGCCGTCGGCTCGTTCACAATGCGCTTGACGTCAAGGCCAGCAATCTTGCCCGCGTCCTTGGTCGCCTGCCGCTGCGCGTCGTTGAAGTAGGCGGGAACCGTAATAACCGCCTCGGTCACCGACTGGCCAAGATAGGCCTCTGCGGCCGCCTTCAGCTTCTGCAGAATCATCGCCGAGACCTCCGGCGCGGTGTACTCCTTGCCCTGCGCCAGAACGCCGACGTTATCGCCCTTGGAGACGACCTTGTACGGAACCATCTTCATCTCGTCGCCAACCTCGTTCAGACGACGGCCCATGAAGCGCTTGATCGAGTAGACCGTGTTCTCCGGGTTGGTGATCGCCTGACGCTTGGCCACGGTTCCTACCAGCCGCTCGCCGCTCTTGGTAAACGCGACGATAGAAGGAGTTGTGCGTCCGCCCTCTTCGTTGGCGATCACCTTCGACTCGCCACCCTCCATAACTGCCACGCAGCTATTGGTCGTTCCTAGATCGATTCCAATAATCTTTCCCATAATCCGCTCCTGAACCTTCGGCCTTCGCCTGTGTCTTTTGTCTCTACAACCTTTTACATCCACTGCTTTGTATGGCCATGTCATCAGATGCGCAAAAATCCTGAAACGTGCGCATCTAATTTCCTGCGACGTTTACAGTCTCACATGTGAGTGAGTTATTGTCAAGCAATATGATTTATAAAAAACAACCCAAGCTTTCCACATCTGCATACACTGCCCATTGAAACAAAATTGTTCCGCGAAACTTCATCCGGTGTAGCATTTGTTCATGCTCTCCAAGCTCCGCATCCTCCTTCTGCTCCCTGTTGCCGCGCTTCTCGCCTGCGGCTCATCCTCCTCGGTTCCCGGAGGCTCCTATCCGTTCAGCACGGGAGACTATGTTTTGAACGTGACTCCGGTGGCGGGGGGTGTTGCAACCAGCTTTACCGGAGCGCTTCTGGCCTCAGGAACGCAGATCACCGGCAATCTGCAGTACAACAATCCCAATTCGAGCTGCAATGGGACCGGATTTTCGGTCATCGGCTCCATCAACGCCAACAGCGGCGTCTTGACGCTGACCTCGGTTGCCTTCTCTGGCAGCACGGCGACGATCACCGTCCAGCTTCCCATGACCTTCTATAGCAATGGCGTAACCTCTGCCGGCGGGACGGCTGTGATTGCGGGCGGCTCCTGCGCCCTCGCCTCCACAACCCTCACCGCAGTAGACGTCCCGACCTTCGACGAGCTTTGGACGGGAGCCATCACCTCCGGTTCGTCCACCGGCACCGTATCGCTGAGCGTAAACGCTCCCTTCACCACAGCTGCGAGCAACGCGACAGTATTGAACGCAAATGCGAATGGAGCCTTCTACGCGACCGGATCCCTCACCCTCAGCGGATCCGGGTGCAGTGCTACGACTTCTCTGGGGAATCTTACTGGCCTGGTCAGTGGATACGGTCTCACCCTGAACGCATACGACAGTTCCTCGAATCTTGTGGCCACGGTCATCGCCAACTCATCCAGCACACCCGCCAGCGTAAGCATCAACCTCGTCTCTGGCTCACTTGGCTGCCCTGCGGGTTCCTACGCCGGAACAATTACCAATTAGTCCGATCTTTACCCGGAAAGCCACGCTCCACAAGCCGTTCGACTCTGCACCATCAGAGCGATGCGAGGACGGGGCGCGAGCCTTGTGCAAAACACCTTCCCACGCTCACGCATAACTCTATATGCTTAGAGTAGTGCGTTCGCGCGAAGAAACGGTGCATCCGAGCGATGTATCGCGCAGGCGGAAGCATTGCACGGCCCGAAAGACGCATCGTCTGAAAGAAGGAGTCTTCCGTCAGCATGGCTGAAACCGAGACAGAGATCCTCGACCTCTCCGAAGAGGTTGACGCTGGCGTCAATCCCTGGCTGATCGCCGCGGCGGTGATGCTGGCTACCTTCATGGAGGTACTCGACACCTCGATCGCCTCGGTTGCTCTGCCCTACATTGCGGGTTCGCTGTCGGCCACCAACGACGAGGCGACCTGGGTTCTCACCAGCTATCTGGTGGCCAACGCCATTGTTCTTCCCGCCAGCAACTGGTGCTCTCTGCGCTTCGGACGCAAGCGCTTCCTGATGTCCTGCGTGGCTCTCTTCACTGTGGCCAGCTTTGCCTGCGGAGCCGCTCCCTCGCTGGCCTTTATTCTGATCGCCCGCATCATTCAGGGCGCAGGCGGAGGAGCTTTACAACCCCTCTCGCAAGCCATTCTGCTGGAATCCTTTCCGCCGCGCAAGCGAGGAGCTGCGATGGCCGTCTTCGCCTTCGGAGTGGTCGTCGCGCCGGTTCTTGGGCCAACCCTCGGCGGCTGGCTGACGGACACCTATAGCTGGCGTTACGCCTTCTATATCAACATCCCCATCGGGCTGTTGGCGTTGTACATGATCAACCGCTTCATCCACGATCCGGCCTACATCAAGAACGCGCGCGTCCCGGCCTTCGACAACATCGGCTTCGGCGCTCTGGTCGTCTGGACGGGCCTGCTACAGATCATCCTCGACAAGGGGCAGGAGTCCGACTGGTTCGGCGCACTCTGGATTCGCTGGGCCTTCTTCGCTCTGGTTACCAGCTTTGCGATCTTCATCTGGCACTCCTGGCGTTCGCACGAGCCGATGGTCGATCTCAAGCTGTTGAAGAATCGCAACTTCGGCATCGGCTGCCTGCTCATCTTCCTCTTCGGCATTGCGATCTACTCGACCATCGTCATTCTTCCGCTCTACTATCAGGAGTTGCTGGGATACACGGCCTTTACTGCCGGATTGGTGGTTGCGCCGCGCGGCATTGGGGCGATCTGCGGAATGCCCATAATCGGCTACCTCTCGAACAAGGTCGATCCGCGCTACCTGCTCACCTTTGGCTTTGGCGTCTTTGGCCTAATGACGCTCTACTTCGGCACCGTCACGCTGGGCATCTCGCCGACGACCTTTCTGATTCCGATCCTCATCACCGGATTCAGCCTCAGCTTCGTCTTCGTCCCCATCTCGATTGCCGCCTACGGGACGCTGCAAAACGAGCAGATCGGCTCGGCCAGCGGTCTGTTCAACCTGATGCGCAACATCGGCGGATCCATCGGCATCTCGCTGGCCTCCACGCTGCTGACCCGCCACACCGCCGCGCATCAGAACGAGATTCTGAACAGTGTGCCGATCACCAGCCGCCCCTTCCAGAACTCGCTCTCTGGAGCGCGTCATCTGCTCTCCGGCACCTTCGGTTCGGCCAACAGTCTTCATCCGGCCCAGGCTCTTCTCTACGGACAACTGCAACGCCAAGCCGCTCTGTGGGCCTTTGTGGACGTCTTCCGCTGGCTCTGCCTGCTCAGCTTCCTCTGCCTTGCCGTCGCATGGTTGTTCAAGAAGGTCAAACCCGGACGACCTTCCGCTGCCGCCCACTAACCGCTGCGCCGGGGGGGACGGAATAAGGCGGCGAATCAATCCGTAGGCCGCAATTGTCATCGTGCAATTGATAGATAGAGCGCACAATTCTTCTCCGGCAACAGGGCATTTCCAGTAAACTACTGGAAATGCCCTTGCTAAATACGCAGTCTCCCACACCATCCGGTACATTCGTGCCACCGCCGACCGGTGTTGGTGCCGACGTAAACGACACCTCGCTAGCCGACGCGATCGTAACGCTGCGCAAACGGATCTGGCTGTTGATCCTCGCAGTCGTGCTGGGCGCAGGATACGGTGCGTACAAGGCATATACCCAACCCAAGCTATACGATGCCACTGGCATCATTCAGGTACATAACGGGCAGTCCAACGAGTACAAGCTGGACATGAGCAGTTACGATGGGGACTCCGACACCAAGATAAACACCGAAGTGGCGATTCTGAAGAGCGAGGCGCTGCTGACGACGGTTGCTCGCGAGATGGATTTGGCTAATAATCCTGATTTTTCCGGGGCCAATGGGTCTATGCCGCACCGCTCCATGGACGATCCGGGAGTGCGTGCCAGCGTTATCAGTACACTACAGGGCAATCTACAGGCGACGCTGGTTCCGCGCACCGAGATGCTTCGCATCTCCTACTCCAGCCTCTGTCCAAAGCTCTCTGCAGACATCGTCAACAAGGTAATCTTCGACTACATTCAGCGCAGCTATCAAACCCCGGTGGAATCGACCAAGCGGGTATCGCAGTGGCTCTCCGGACAGTTGGAGGAGTTGAAATCCGATGTGGAAAACTCTCAGGCGCAGATGATGGAGTTGCAGCGCAAGCTGGGCGTGATGGGCTACGACTCGACCCACAACCAGTTGCAGTCCTCGCTGGAAAACCTGTTGGCGGCCGAGGGAACGGCAAAGGTTGCACGCATTACCGCGGAATCACGCTACCGGATGGTCGCCGGCATGGATCCCAATACCCTCGAAGGATCGATCGAGACCACTCCCGGAACCATGCCGGGCGAGTTGAGTTCCCTGCGCGCGCAACTCGCATCCGCCACGGCGAGCTACTCGCAGATGACGGCAGCCGGAGGAATTGGCCCCAACCATCCCCGAGCCAAGGCGTTACAGGCGCAGATTAGCGAGTTGACGCAGGAGATCAACACCGAGCAGAGTCGGATGAGCCTGCAGGCCAAGGAGAACTATCTGGCGGCCAAGGCGACCGAGGACAAGATCGATCAAGAGCTTAACGCAAAAAAAGCTGAAGCCTACAGCCAGGGCGACAATCTGGTGCAGTACACCCTGACCAAGGCGGAGTTTGAACAGAACCGCGCGTTGTACGACGGCTTGGAGCAACGCCTGCGCACCGCCGAAGTGCAGGCCGGGCTGGAGGCTCTCGAGGTCGATGTGGTCGATCAGGCTCTGCCGCCCGTCAGTCCCACAATGCAATCCAAGTCCACCATCATTCTGACGACGACCCTCTTCTTTCTGGTCGGCGGCATCGTAATTGCCTTCATTCTGGACAGTCTGGATACCGGAGTGCGCGAGATTCACGAGGTCGAAGCCCTGATGGCAATGCCTTCGCTCGCGATCATTCCGCAGGCAAAAAATCTCAGCGCAGAACAACTGGCGCCCATGTCCACAACGCAGCGCAACTTGCAGGTTCTGGCTCAGCCCAAGTCGCAATATACCGAATCGCTGCGCTCCCTGCGAACCTCTCTTTTGCTGGCCACGGCGGGGCATCCTCCCCGGTTCATTCTGTTTACCAGCGCCATGCCGGGGGAGGGAAAATCGACGACGGCGAGCAATCTGGCCTGCATTCTGGCGCAATCGGGTTCGCGCGTTCTGCTGATGGATGGCGACCTGCGACGCCCCACCCTTCATCACCGTTTTGGCCTGACCAGCAAGCTCGGTTTATCGACCGTTCTCGCTGGCTCCTCAACGTTGGAAGAGGCCATACAGCATATTCCTGATACCCCCAATCTGGACGTTCTGGCCAGTGGCCCAGTGCCTCCCTTCCCTGCCGAAATGCTCGGTTCGGAGACCATGAAGGGAGTCTTTGAAAGATTGGGGCAGATGTACTCGCATGTCGTACTCGACACTCCCCCCATCCTTTCCGTAACCGACGGAGTGATTCTGGGACGCATGGCAGACGCCGTGGTTCTGGTCATCCGCCACGGCAAGTCCAACAGAAAGATACTGGCGCGAGTACGCAACATGCTTCTCCGCTCGGGGGCCCCGATGGCCGGCCTGGCGCTGAATGCGGTCAATATGAATTCGCCAGACTACTACGAGTACTACGGAAGCTATGGTAGCTATGGCTATTCGTATGGAAACAGCGACGCCAACAGTTGGGAGACTCACTCTTCCCATAAAGGCCATGCCAAGTCGAAAGGGAGGAGCTAGCTGTGATTAGCAACCTTGCATCCAACCTGCGGCAATCCGCTTTGTGTCTTCTGGCGGCATCCCTATGGATCAGCGCTCCGGCCTGGGCGTACGCACAACAGGCAGGAGCGGCGGCCTCTGGCACCGTGCAGGGCGTCGCTCCCGTGCAGTCCACAACCTCCTCGCCAACCCCTCTGGCAAATCAGTCGATGCTCTATCCCGGCGAGGACTTTCAGCTTGCTCCGGGCGATCTGATCAACGTGCATGTTTTTATGCAGGACTACGCGCAGACCGTGCGTCTGGGACTGGACGGTTCCGTAGAACTTCCCTTCATCGGCAGCATTCATCTGGAAGGCCTGACCGTGCGCGCGGCGCAGCTTCGCATTGCGAACCAGTTGCAGACGGATGGCTTTTATCGCAACCCCGAGGTCACGCTTCAGGTGGTCGAATCGCTCAACAACTCGGTAATGATCTCCGGCGAGATCAAGTCCGTGGTGCCGATCACCGGCGCACGCCGCTTGATCGATGTACTCTCGTCTGCCGGAGGCCTTCCCGCATCGGCCAGCCATACGGTAAAGATCATCCGCCCCGGCGTGCCAGAGCCGATCGTCGTCAACCTTGGGGCAGACATGTCGGCCAGCGATCAGGCCTCGCTGCTGGTCTATCCGCGCGACATCATTCAGGTTGCGCGCGCCGGAGTGGTCTACGTGCTGGGAGCCTTCGCCCATCAGGGAGCGATCCCGCTCGATCAGGCCTCGCCTCTCACGCTGCTGCAACTGGCCGCACTCAGCGGAGGCGTCAACTATGAAGGAAAGTTCAACGATCTGCGCCTGATCCGCACCGTGGGAACTGAGCGCAAGGTAGTTGAGGTTGACATCAAGAAGGTGCGCGACGGCAAGGCCCCCGACCCGGTACTGCAACCCAACGACATCGTATTCCTGCCCACCGACCAGATGAAGGCCACCATGAAGGGCTTGGGCGTCGGTGGAGTCCTGGGGCTTGTCTCCCTGCTTTACACCATTCACAGTTACTAGAGAATTTTCAAAATTGCTACAGACCAACAATGACTTGTCATTCTGAGCGTAGCGAAGAATCCCCGCATTTTGCTCGCTGTGCGACAGTCTACCCCTTGCCGAAAATACTCAAAGGGCTATAGGCCCGTTCTATAATTCCAACGAAGTTGAGCAGCAAGCAGGAGAGAAGGATGAACGCCGAACCTGAACGACCGACTCCATGCGCGAAACGGCGTGTACGTCTGGCCTATCTGGTAAGCCACCCCATTCAATATCAGGCTCCCTTGCTGCGTCGCATCGCGCAGGAACCGGACATTGATCTGACGGTTCTGTTTGGCTCGGACTTCTCGGTGCGCGGATACCGCGATGCGGGCTTCGGCGTCGGAGTCAAGTGGGACGTTCCCCTGCTCGACGGGTACAAGCATGAGTTTCTTCCCCTTCTGCGCGATCAGGGAAACGTCAGCGTCGCCAGCCCCCTGAACTACGGCATCGTTCGCCGACTGCGCGGCACAGGCGGCGAGCCAGCCTTCGACGCGCTATGGGTGCATGGCTATGCGACGATCAACGCGATGCATGGAATTCTGGCGGCCAAAGCTCTGGGCATTCCCGTGCTGCTGCGCGCCGAATCGTGGCTGCGCGACCGCGAGCGCAGCGGCCTGAAGCTCGCCCTGAAGAATGCCTTCTTCGCCGGATTGAAGAATCTGGTCGACGCCGTACTCCCCATCGGCAGCCTCAACGCCGAGTATTGGCGACACTACTTTGGCGACGATGTGCCGCAGTTCCTGATGCCCTACGCGGTCGATAACGCCTACTTCACGCAGCGCGCCAGGCAGGCCGAGGCCGGTCGCGCCAGCCTGCAGGCTGAGCTTGCGCTCGACCCGGCGCGCCCCGTGATTCTCTTCGCCGGAAAGATGCAGACGCGCAAGCATTGCAACCACCTGATCGAGGCCTACGCGCTGCTCTCGCCGGCTCCCGGCATTGAGCCGCGTCCATATCTCATCCTCGTGGGCGACGGCGAGGAGCGAGCCGCTCTGCAGCGTCAGGCCGAGGCCACCGGCTTCCGCAGCATTCGCTTCTGCGGCTTTCGCAATCAGTCCGAACTGCCCGGCTTCTTCGACCTCTCCAGCGTCTTCGTTCTGCCCTCGCGCCACGAGCCATGGGGCCTGATCGTCAACGAGGTGATGAACGCGGCCCGCGCCGTCATCGTCACCGACGACGTAGGCTCGGCCCCCGACCTGATCGAAGACGGGGTCAACGGATGCATCTACGCGGCGGGCGATGTAGTCGCACTGACTGCGGCGTTGCGCCGCGTTCTACAGTCGCCTGAGAGCGCCGCAACGATGGGGAAACGCGCCTACGAACGCATCCAGAGCTGGAGCTTCGAGCAGGACGTTCAAGGCCTTCGCAAGGCGCTGGCCCACATCGCGCCGGGCTTCGTCGCGTAGGATGGCGAGAGACGCCGAATAACTCCATGCGCATCCTGCACATCATCCCGACGCTCGATCCGGCCACTGGCGGTCCGGTCGAGGTGGTGCGCGTTCTGCTGGAGCACGGCCCGCAGGAACACTCGCAGGAGGTCGTGACGCTGGACGATCCAGCCGCGCCGTTCCTGCAACAGTTTGCCTTTCCGGTTGATGCGCTCGGCGCCACCAGCTCCACCTACGGACGCACTCGCAGGCTCATCCCCTGGCTGCGCGCAAACCGTTCGCGCTTCGACGCAGTGATCGTCCACGGCCTATGGCAGTACTGTGGCTACGCCATCTGGCGCACCATGAGCGGTCGCGTTCCCTACATGGTCTTTCCGCACGGAATGCTCGATCCCTACTTCAAGCGCGCCTTCCCCGCCAAGCACTGCAAGAAGTGGCTCTACTGGCTTGCGGTGGAGTACTGGGTACTGCGCGGCGCGGCGCGAGTTCTGTTCACCTGCAAGGCCGAGGCGGAGCTTGCCCAGCAGAGTTTCTGGCTGCACCGCTGGACCCCCTTCGTCGTTCCTTTTGGCACAACGCCTCCGCCGCGCGATGCCGAGTCGCAGAGAGCGCAGCGCGAGGCCTTCTTCGCCGCATGTCCCTCGGTACGTGAGCGGAGATTTCTGCTCTTTTTGGGCAGGATCGACCGCAAGAAGGGCTGCGACCTGCTTGTGGATGCCTTCGTCAAGCAGTCGGCAAGCGACCCCGAACTCGACCTCGTCATGGCGGGTCCAGATCCGCAGAACTGGCGCGCAGAGTTGCAACGCGCGGCGCAGAACGCCGGTGTCGCCGAGCGCATCCACTGGCCGGGAATGCTGCTGGGCGAGGCAAAGTGGGGAGCATTCCGCTCCTGCGAGGCCTTCGTCCTGCCCTCGCATCAGGAGAACTTCGGCATCGCCGTAGCCGAGGCGTTGGCCTGCGCCAAGCCCGTCCTGCTCTCCGACAAGGTCAACATCGCCGCCGAGATCGCCGCCGACGGCGCAGGCCTGATGGAGACGGACACGCCCGCTGGAACGGAACGCCTGCTCGCCCGCTGGATCGAACTTCCGCCAGACGAACGTCAGACCATGACCACCCGCGCGCAAGAATGCTTCCATCAACACTACGATATGCGCGAGAATGCAAAGACAGTCGTGCAACTCTTCGAGACGCGCAGCAGTTAGATTTTTTGAATTGCCATAGCCCCAGAATGTATCGTCATTCCGTAGTCTCTTTTGTTTGTCATTCCGTAGCGAAGCGGAGGAATCTGCTTTTTCTCGCTCCACGACGGTCTACCCCATTGCCGAAAATGTTCTAGCATTCATCTACCCCACAGGAGCGTTGATGGCGAAGGATTTACAGTACAACGCGGCCAATCACATCTCCGCTGAGACGGCCGCCGACCCATATCTGCGCCCAGCCTTCGTCGCCAGCGACCGCGCGCGACGGCTTGCGTGGAACCTCTGTCGCGCCGTCCTCTATCGTCCTTCGCCGCGACCGATGCACACTTGGCGAGCCTTTCTGCTGCGCTGCTTTGGCGCGAAGCTCGGCCCAAACTGCCACTTCTACCCCGCATCGAAGGTCTATGCGCCGTGGAACCTCCTCTGCGCCAATGGCGTGACGGCGGCCGATGGCGCGGAGATCTACAACCCCGCTCCGATCCGGCTCGGCTCGCACGCCATCCTCTCGCAGGACGCCTATCTCTGCGGAGCCACGCACGACATCGACGATCCACGCTTCCCCCTGCTGGCCTACGCCATGGAGATCGGCGCATACGCCTGGATCTGCGCGCGCGCCTCGGTCGCCCCCGGCATCAACGCAGGCGAGGGAGCCGTGCTGGCGCTGGGATCGGTCGCCACCCGCGATCTGGAGCCGTGGAGCGTCTACGCCGGAGTCCCCGCCGTAAAGATCAAGGAACGCAAACGTCCCGCTTCCGCGTAGTTCCGTTCCTGACTTGCCGTAAGTTCATGAATTACTGTAGACCGTTTTATTTGTCATTCCGCAGCGAAGCGGAGGAATCTGCTTTTGTTCGTCCAACAACGGCCGGGTGCCCCATCCATCGCAGCAACACAGCAACATCGCGATGGGTGGGATGAATACAGCTCGCACCACGAGCCTTTGCTGTTGCTCTTGCCGTTGCTTATGTCTGGCAAGGGCCAAAGGCCCGTCCTATATTAGCCTAGGCCGAAGGCTTAGGAAAACCGTCCAAGCAATCCCCTGCGGGCTGAAGGCCCGCGCTATAGCCTTCGCATAAACATCGAACGCCCAGTCAGATAGTCAATACAGAACCTTAGTAGCGGGAAAGGGTCAGCCGCGTAGTTTGGCGAGCAGGTCGGTGGGGTGTACGGGCTTGGCGAGAATCTCAAACTCGTGCCCTTCCAGCCGCGCCTTCTCCAGTAGATCGGCCGTTGCGGCCTGACCGGAGAAGAGCAGCACCTTGCATTGGGGCATCTTCGCGCGGGTTGCAATGGCGGTCTCGATCCCCGTCTTTCCGGTCATAATCACATCCGAGATCAGCATGTCGGGCCGAAATCCCTCCAGCGCGCTGATGGCATCCTCGCCACTGTAGACGGCGCGCGCCTCAAATCCAGCCTGATTCAAGATGATGGCAAGCGTATTGGCGATAACTCGTTCGTCGTCGGCGATAAGGACGCGGAGCTTGGAGGTTGTTGCGGCGGACGCTTCAGTCATGCGGAGTTTCCTCGATCAACAGTCGGATATAAATCGCTAGTCACGAATGCAAACGGCATCCCCGTGACCTTTCTTCGCCTTCTATGCAGATCATACGCCATGCAAGATCATACGCGCAGCGGATCAAAGTGTTGTATTTCAACCTCTCTTCCAGCGCGGACGACCTTCCATGCAAATTCTCCCCTGTGCTTCCGTACAGACTGATTCCTCAATTCTGACATGCGTTGCACATATAAATGCGCGAACAACTCGAAGGAGTTGCATCGGCATCTGATCAAACTTGGAGAGTGATCAATGGCAGTAATGATGCAAGCCTTCTACTGGGACGCACCGAAACAGGAGAATAAAGAGCATGAGTGGTGGAACTTTGTTGCGGAACGAGTCGAGGCTCTGGGCAAGGCGGGGATTAACGCGCTCTGGCTTCCTCCGGTCAGCAAGGCCGCCAGCAACACCTCCATGGGCTACGACCCCTACGATTACTTTGACCTCGGCGACTTCGACCAGAAGGGCGGGGTGAAGACCTGGTACGGCAACCGCGCCGAGTTGGAGGCGCTGATCGCCAAGGCGCACAAGAACGGGGTGGGGCTCTACGCCGACATGGTGATCAACCACAACGGCGGCGGGGATGAGGAAGAGGTTAACCCCATCGACGGCGAGAAGCGTTGGACGAAGTTCAACCCCAAGAGCGGAATATTTCCGCGCAACTACAACCACTTCCATCCCAGCCGCTACGAGCAGGTGATTCTGGAAGGCGAGAACTACGCGGGCTATCCGCACCTGTGCCATCGCAACCCGGAGGTGTATGCGGCGATGTACCGCTACGCGCGGATGCTGATCGAGGAGCTTGGCTTCGACGGATTCCGCTTCGACTACGTCAAGGGCTTTGGCGCGTGGATGATCGGGCTGCTTGCGAAGTATCTCTACGTCAAGGATGGCAAGGACTTTGTGCCGTACGTGGTGGGCGAGTACTGGTCCGGCGCGGACGACATCGAGGGCTGGCTGAGCCGCGTCGCAGAGTTTACCGACCACCAGGTTGCGGCGTTCGACTTTCCCCTGCGCTACAAGCTGAAGGACGTCTGCGACAAGCCGAACTACGACCTGCGCAACCTGACCGACGGCGGCTCGGTGGTGATGAAGCGGCCGCGCCACGCGGCGACGTTTGTCGACAACCACGACATGGGCACGAACGCCATCATCAACGATAAGCTGATGGCCTACTCGTTCATCATGGTGCATGAGGGCTACCCGTGCGTCTTCTGGTACGACTACTACAACAACGGCTTGGCACGGTCAGGTACGCCGAACGGCATCGACGCGCTGATCGAGGCGCATCACAAGCACGCTGGCGGCGACTCGCAGATTCTGCACGCCGATCCCGACCTCTACATCATGCAGCGCGTCGGCTGGAAGGACGAGAGTGTCGACCAGCCGGGGCTGATCTACGTGCTCAACAACCTCGGCGACAAGTGGTCGGGGACCTCGGTCAAGACCAAGTGGGTCAACCAGAAGTTCGTCCCCATCGCCTGGGACGGCCACGACGAGGCTTGGCCCGACAGCCGCACCACCGACGCCGAAGGCAACGCCGAGTTCCCTGCCCCACCGCGCGGCTACGCCATCTACGTTCCGGCGTAGTCTGCGGTGATTCCTCCGCCTTGCGAGTGTCCTGATTGAGTAGTTCGTTGAAGTTATAGGTCGAGCCTTCAGCCCTCAGTCTCTGAGCTGTACGCTAACTATGCCTTCGGCCTAACAGCCCGGGGCAAAAGTCCAAACTGTTTGGAAATTTCCCTCAGGGGCTAAAGCCCGCGTTCATTTTGCACCAGTTACGGCACGGCTGAAGCCGTGCCCTTTCAAAACTTGACTTTCACCACAGGCTGCTAAGCTGGTATAGAACGGGCCTTTGGCCCTTGATAATTATGCTTCGAACTTCAGAGACATGACACTCGCTGTATTCTTCCTCTTCATTTGTTGTATGCTTCTCGGATCGTCGCGGAGCGCGAGGTTGCGCCTCTGCACTATCGAGGGTTTCCCGTTTGCGCAAGGCCCCATCCGACCGGCTCAAAGCTGTCCAAATCTCGAACAAGGGCGCAGGTGTAGCGATCAGGGCTGCTCTGCTCTCGCTCTTTGCAACCACGATCTGCCTTGCGATCTGGTGCGCTCCCGCGCGGGCTCAGGAGGTCGGCGGATTTGGCGGCAAAGAGAGCTTTGGCGTCTTCTCCAGCTACAGTCCAGACTCCAGCCACATGTTGATTGGGATGTCCGAACAGCGGCGCAGTTGGACAGCAGGTCTGGAGTACACCCACCGCATCGGCTCGATCGGTCAGGTGCGCTGGGACTACGAGTTCTCGATTCTTCCCTTCTACTTGGAGAGCGATCCGGCCGTCGTCGCCACCACGGCCACTTACGACGGAGAGACCTTTACCACATCGAACTCGCCGATTCGGGTGATCCACATCGACCCTACAACGCCCGTGGGCGTTACCTATACGGGGATCAAGGTCTATCCCATCTATGGGCGCGAGACCAGCTACGCCGTCGGAATGTCTCCGCTGGGAGGGCGCACGACCTTCTTCCCGCGCTCGCGCATCCAGCCCAGCTTCGCCGTCGATCTTGGCTTCCTCGTCTCCAACCGCGACCTTCCGGTTGACGACTCGAACCGCTTCAACTTTACCTTCGCGTTCGGCCCGGGAGTGCAGGTCTTCTCCAGCGAACGCTCCTCGGTACGGCTGGAATATCTCTACCACCACATCTCGAACGCGGGGATGGGAGACAGCAATCCTGGCGTAGATCAGGGCGTCTTTCGCCTCACGATGAGCCATCATCGCTAGAAACGTCCTGCGCAGGGTCGAGTGTAATGATAATCTAGACCTATGAAGTTCGGCGTTCTTGTCTTTCCCGGTTCCAACTGCGATCACGACACGCACCACGCCCTCGGCGAGGTGACAGGCGTCCCCGTAACCTATCTCTGGCACGCCTCGCACGATCTGCAAGGCTGCGATGCGATTCTGGTTCCCGGCGGCTTTTCCTACGGCGACTACCTGCGTACTGGAGCCTTGGCGCGATTCTCCCCCATCATGCAGAGTGTGCGCAGCTTCGCCGAAAAGGGTGGACTGGTGATGGGCATCTGCAACGGATTCCAGATTCTGTGCGAATCCGGCCTGCTGCCCGGCGCTCTGATGCGCAATGCCAGCCAGCGATACATCTGCCGCCATATGAATCTGCGCGTGGAGACGACCAACTCGGCCTTCACCAACGGACTCACGCGAGGGCAGGTTCTGCGTATGCCCATCGGGCACATGGAGGGCAACTACTTCTGTGATGCCGAGACGCTGGCCACGCTGAAGAAGGACGACCGCATCGCCTTCCGCTACGCTACGCCGACGGGCGAGCTGACCGCCGAGGCGAACCCCAACGGATCGCTGGAGAACATTGCTGGGATTTTGAGCGAGGGACGCAACGTGCTCGGCATGATGCCCCATCCAGACCGCTCCAGCGAGGATCTGCTGGGTTCCGCAGACGGCCTGCTGCTCTTCCAGTCGATGGCGCACAGCCTCGCCACGGCGTAAGCAGAGCGTAGACATCCGATTGCGGCGAGTGCATCTCTTGCGATAGTCATGATAGACATTCACCACCATCTACTTCCGGGTCTGGACGACGGCTCCGACAGCATGGAGACCTCGGTTGAGATGGCGCGACTGGCGGTCGCCGAAGGCATCACGCACGTCGTCTGCACTCCTCATGCGAACAACTACTACACCTTCGATCCAGTGGCGAATGCCGCCAAGGCCGACGAGTTGCGGGAGCGACTGGCCGCAGAGAGTCTTCCTCTGACGTTGGGCCTGGGATGCGACTTTCATCTCTCCTTCGACAACATTCAACTGGCGCTGACGGACTCGAAGCGATTCAGTATCAACGGGCTCGGCTACCTGCTGGTGGAACTGCCGGACTTCGGCCTTCCTCCCGGCTTGACCGAGACCTACTTCCAACTTCGTCTGGCCGGAATGACGCCGATTTTGACCCATCCCGAGCGCAATCCAACGCTGCAAAAAGATTCCAGCCGCATGATCGACTGGCTGCGCGGAGGAATGCTGGTTCAGGTAACGGCGGATTCGCTGACCGGACACAAGGGAAAGCGCGCGCAGCAGGTGGCGTTCGAACTGCTCGACAAGCGCTGGGTTCATTTTCTGGCCAGCGACGCGCACAACCTCAGCTCTCGCCCGCCACGAATGCGCGAGGCTCACGATCTGGTCGCAAAAAAATATGGGGCGGACTACGCGCGCAGCCTCTGCGTCACGAATCCTCTGGCCGTCTTTCAGGGCAAACACTTCGAGGTTGAAGAACAGCCGCGAGGTCTTGTCGAAGAACAAAAAAATCCAACATTCTGGCAACGATTTACAGCCATATTGCATCATCGATAGTATCGAAGAAGGGTCGCGAGGGGTGGATTTAGCCGAACCAAACAGTCCAGTCCTCTTTCGACTCGCACTCCATCAAAATATTTATTTGCAAAGCTGACGAAAGTCCAGCATCCCGTCTACAATCAGCGATAAGCTAGATGTAGCGCACAAGCCCCAAGGAGATCCCCCCATGACGAAAGCCGACTTGGTCGATAGAGTAACTGCCCTCGGCGACCTTACCCGCCGCGACGGAGAAATTATCGTCGAAACCCTCTTCGAGTCCGTCATCAGTGCGCTCAAAGCCGACGACAAGGTCGAAGTCCGCGGCTTTGGCAGCTTCCGTACTCGCCAGCGAAACTCACGCATCGGTCGCAATCCCAAGACCGGCGAGCGAGTCGACGTTCCAGCCAAGCGCGTTCCCTTCTTCAAACCCTCGAAGGAACTTCGCGACTCGGTCAACCCCGGCGGGGCGAAGAGCACTCTGATTGCGAAGAAGTCCTCCAGAACCAGCCCAGTCGACCCTCACCATCCGCCAGCGATGTAGTTCACGCCCCGGGCGAAACGGGGTTACAGGCTAGAGAGTTTTACTATTAGGGAAGATTGCCTCGCCACGAGAAAAATGCGGGAGTCTTCCCTTTCGCTTTGTTCCAGAGCAGAACGACAAAGCTTATTTCTCTATAGCGATAGTGAAAATATTCCAGAAACAAAGAAGCGGATAACGTCGGTTTATGACGTTATCCGCTCTTTAAATTTATCGGCGCAACGGTGTGAAGGGCTAGAACTTGTATGCCTTGCGCACCAGGTTGACCGTCAGATCCTTCACCAACTCGAGCGCCTCTGCCTCATCCAGCCGCTTCTCGGCGACGAGCCGCGACAGGAAGGCGCAGTCTACGCGACGAGCCACGTCGTGCCGCGCCGGAATCGACAGGAACGCACGCGTATCGTCGTTGAAGCCGACCGTGTTGTAGAAGCCAGCCGTCTCGGTCGCCGCCTCGCGGAAGCGCATCATGCCCTCGGGCGAGTCATGGAACCACCACGATGGGCCGAGCTTGACCGACGGGAAGTGGCCCGCAATCGGCGCCAGTTCGCGAGAGTAAGTTGTCTCATCGAGGGTGAACAGGATCAGGGTAAAGTTGGTATCGTTGCCGTACTTGTTGAGCAACGGACGCAGAGCGCGAACGTACTCCGTCGGCGAGGGAATGTCGGCGCCCTTGTCGCGGCCAAACTTCTCGTAGACCGGCGTGTTGTAGTTACGGATGGAGCCGGGATGCAACTGCATCACGAGTCCGTCTTCGACGCTCATGCCGGCCATCTCGGTCAGCATCTGCGCCTGAAACAGTTCCACATCGCCCGCAGCCAGCTTATTCGTAAAGACGCGCTGGTACAGATTTTCCGCGTCCAACAGCGACAGGTCGGCGGTCTGCGCGGTCAGGTGGCCGTGGTCGGTCGCCGTTGCGCCATACTTTTTGAAGTACTGGCGGCGCATGCGCAGGGCGTCTAGGTAGCCCTTCCAGGTCGAGACGTCCAGATTGGTCACTTCGCCCAGCATCTTCAGATTGTCCTGAAAGCCCGAATACTCGGCATCAATCACCGCGTCGGGACGGAAGGTCGGAACCACGCGGCCCTTCCAGCCCGTGGCCAGAATCGCCTTGTGATGCTCCAGCGAATCGACTGCGGCATCGGTCGTCGCAAGCACTGCGATGTTGAAGCGCTCATACAGCGCGCGCGGCAGGAACTCCGGCGTCTGCAGCTTCTTGTCGATAATGTCGTAGTACTCATCCGCGTTGCCAGCAGAGAGACGCTCCTTCAGACCGAAGCCCTTCTCCAGTGCGAAGTCGAGCCATAGCCGCGTAGGAGTGCCGCGAAACAGAAAATAATTCCGGGCGAAGATGCGCCAGACCTCACGCGGATCGGCGCTCTGCTTGCCATCCACCTGCGGAACGCCCAGCGATTCCAGCGAGATTCCCTGCGAGTAGAGCATGCGGAAGATGTAGTGGTCGGGCTGAATGAAGAGCGCAGCCGGATTGGGAAACGGCTTGTTCTCGGCAAACCAGCTCGGATCCGTATGTCCATGCGGAGAGATGATCGGCAGATTGCGGACGCTCTCATACAGCTTCACAGCCACGGCTCGAGCAGAGGGCTCGGAAGGAAATAGACGCTCTTCATTCATCATGTTGCTTCACTCCTCGGAATCGAATCTTGATGCTTCTGTTTTGTTAACTTCCCAAACCTTCACGATGCCTCTGTACTGCGCCGCAGGAAAGTTTGCCCGCAGACTTGCGATCAGCACATCCGGCCTATAAATCTACTGACTTGCATACAGACAGGTCAAATAGCGTAAGGACTCCACTCAATTACTCTATCTATCAAAAGTGGAGACGGCTGTAATCCAGCGCACATCACCGCTGCGGCTGGATCAGAATCTTCATCGAACTGGCCTGCGGATTTGACGCGAGATCAATCGCTGCGACCGACTGCTCCAGAGAAAAACGGTGCGAGACAAGCTGCGTCAGATCGAAGCTGCCATCGCGATAGCCTTCAAAGACAAGCTCAGCCACCGCGTCGTTGATCGCCACCGAGGCTGAGTAGGAACCCATCAGCGTCTTCTCGTCCATGCACACCGCCGCCGGATCGAAGATCGCCTCGCCGTGCTGCGTCGCGGCAAAGAGCATGACGCGCCCACCCGGTCGCACCGCGTCCATCGCCACGCGGATCAGCGCGTCCGAACCCACCGCAACCAGAGCCACATCCGCGCCGCGCCCCTCGGTCGCAACCTTCGCCGCAGCGACGACATCGCCGCGCGCATCCAGCGGATGATTCAAGCCAAACTTCGCCGCAACCGCGTGTCGCTCGGCGTATAGATCGCTGGTCAACACCGTCGCGCCAGTGCGCCGCGCCAATGCAGCAATCAGAATCCCAATCGGCCCCTGTCCGATGACCAGCACCGTCTCGTCCGGCTTGAGATTGAGCAGGCGCACCGCCTTGAAGCAGGTATTTACCGGCTCGATGAACGAGGCCTGCTCGAAGGGAATGTCGTCGGGAATGCGGATAAGCCCCGCCGTTTTTCCGGGCTTGCCAATGATCCAGTCGGCAACGCGAATGTACTCGGCGAAGCCTCCGCCTGCGGGCGCAAATCCCGCCGTACAGCCGACCTTCTTGTAGGTCTCGCACTGGGCAAAGGTTTGCTTGCGACAGTAGTAGCACTCGCCGCAGGGAATGTGGTGATAGGCCATGACGCGGTCGCCAATGGCAAAGTGTTCCACGCCTGCGCCAACCCGCACAATGGTTCCAGCCATCTCGTGGCCAAAGATGCGCGGAGCCGCGTGTGAGCCGGAGTGAATCTTCTTCAGATCCGTTCCGCAGATGCCGCAGGTATCGATGCGCACCAGAACCTCGCCCGCGTCAATCGTTCCATCGGCGTTGACTGGCACTGGAACCGTCTCCACGCGCACGTCGTTGATGCCGCGATAGACTGCCGCGCGCATCGTCTGCGGAATCGTCGGCAGCGTAACAATCGGTCGCGCCCCAATCGTCTCTGCGCTGATCTTCTCCGTTGCAATCGCCTGCACGCTTATCTTCTCCACACTCATCGCTTCCACCTCAATCCGTTGCGCACTGATCGGAGCAGCGCTGATTGGAGCAGCATGAATCCACGCTCCACTGCCATACCTGACCGATTCAATTGACTTGTTCAATATTCGCTCTTCCCTGAATCCTTCAAGCGAGATTCCTGTACCAGTCTAGCTCTCCGCGCAGCGCAACCGTAAGCGCAGAGACAGCCTTGCCGCTGTTGCGACCCAGCGCGATCACCTTGCTCCACATCGCCGGGTGCAGCGCCGCATGAAACGCGAAGGCTCCCTCGCGAAACTGTCCGTCCGCAGTCGAGAAGCGAGCCAACTCCGCCAGCTCGAAGTCGGCCTCATCCGAGATTACCTTGATCGCGTGAAACTCCATCCCACTCTCGCGCGCAAGCCGCGCAACTGCCGCAGCCTCCATATCGACAGCGTGAGCGTAGTAAGTCGTGTGCAGCCGAGCCTTCTCGCTCACGCTGGCAATCGCGTCTGAACTCACTAAAACTTGCCTGAACTGCGAATCTTCAAATCGTTCGCCGGTTTGCGAATTCATCACCACGCCCGCGCGAACAAGTTCTCCTACGCGCAGATTTGGATCGCAGGCCCCGGCCAGTCCCACCGAGATCAGGTCCGTCACAGGCAACGCGTCCATCGCAGCCTGCACTGCCAAAGCTACTCGCGCCGCGCCCATCCCAGCGCAGGCAACCACCGCTGCGCCATTGGAGTAGACCGCCACGCCGCTGGCAGGCGACTGCCGCTCCCAACCCTTCACCAGCGCAGCGATCTCGCGCGGCAGTGCAGCGATAATCGCGGGAACCCGCTTCATCGCAGCCCGCTCATCATCGGCGAATTAAGGCCAAGCGGAGGCGCGTAGCCATTCGCCAGAAACCACTCGATCGCCGAACGCATTGCGGCATCGACCGGCAATACGCGGAAGCCCAACTCACGCTCCGCCTTGGCCGAAGACGCAAACATCATCTTCTTCGACAGGCGAACCTCTTCGACGTTTGCGCGCGGCTCCTTGCCCCGCAGCTTGCCGGTAAAAAACTCATCGAAGTAAGCGAAGGCCAGAGCCACCGCATGAGGCACCTTCATGGTCGGCGAAGTCAGTCCCGTCATCGCCGCCATGCGATCCAGAATCTGCTTCAGCGAGAGATTCTCTCCGCCCAGAATGTACCGCTCGCCCGGAGTGCCGCGCTCCAGCGCAACCACGTTCATCCGCGCAACCTCCGAGACGTCCACCAGATTCAGCCCCGTTTCCACGTACGCCGGAAAGTTGCGATTCAGGAAGTCGACGATGATGCGCCCAGTCGGCGTAGGCTTGGCGTCGCCTGCGCCAATCGGCGTCGTGGGATTCAGAATCATCACATGCTGCCCTGCTCGCGCGGCCTGAATCGCCTCCAACTCGGCCATGAACTTCGACCGCTTGTACGGCCCGATCATGTCGTCGAGCAAGACCGGAGTCTCCTCATCGACGATGCTTCCATCGGCCTTGAATCCCATCGTCGCCACGCTGGACGTGTATACAACCTTGCCCACGCCCTCTTCGCGCGCCAACTTCAGCAGTTCGCGTGTGCCGTCAACATTGGACGCATACATCTCCTGCGGATCGCGCACCCACAGCCGATAGTCCGCCGCCACATGCACCAGCGCATCGCACCCACGCAAAGCTGTGCGTAACGATTCGACCTGCCGCAGATCTCCGACGACAACATCAGCCGACAGCCCCTCAATCGCCGCCAGCCTGCTCGTCGAACGCGTCAGCAGACGCATCTCCGCGCCCGCCGCAGCATAAGCCCGCGCCACATGACTGCCAACAAACCCAGTAGCCCCAGTAATAAATATCTTCATGAATTAATTATTGACACTCTGAGCAATTAATTATTGTCATTCTGAGCGTAGCGAAGAATCACCGCATTTTGTTTGAAGTGCAAAACTATTCATCGACCAAAGAATCTAGTACCACGACCGCATCTAGTACCGCGGCCGCATAATGATGTACTCCATGCTCTTTTAGATTGTCATCCCCGAAGGGGATCTGCTTTTGATTTTCTAACAACCTTTTCATTCGGTCACGCTACTAGTCCAGCTTTTCCGGCTCGATCTGAATATTGGTTTCGCCTGCGGCCTTCTTTTCCCAATATTTTTTCACCCAGGCCTCGAAGGTCTTTCCCGCAGCATTATCGCGACCGGAAAACTCCAGCGCGGCAATCTCCGAGTAGGCAATATTCAACTTTGTTTTTTCATAGGTCGGAATAATTTTCACAAAAGAGTTCGCCAGCGTAGAACCGCTGCGCCGATCGAATAAATATCCCTGCACCTGACTGCCATCTTTACGCGTCACGGTAATGTCGCCGCGATAGTCGAAGGCCTTCTCCAGCGCCTCACGCACCTCATCTTCAGTGGCCATCTCCGGCACCCAGCCCTCAAGCTGCTCACGCTCGCGCCCTGCGGCAATCTCGCTCTCATCTGCACTGATCTGTGCCAACTTTGCTGTCTCTTCGGTCAAACTAGTCACGCGCAACCTCCTGCAACTCCGCTGCTTCTTGGTTCGCATCCGCCACCGGAGTTGCAATCTGCACCAACGGTCCGCGCTGCGTCTTCGGCCACTCATTCAGCAACTTCTGCGCCTCTGCATCTTCGTAGAGCGAGGGGAAGATATACCTCTTCGCCGTCTCCCAGAATCCCTTCAGCGAACTAAAGTTATAGTCCACCGCCGAGGCCTCGTGGCCGGAATGAACCATGCAGTTCGCGCACTTCGGATTGCCGCTTTTCGCGCCGTAGTTATCCCACTCGACCGAGTCCAGCAACTCCTGAAAAGTATCGGCATAGCCGTCTTGCAGAAGGTAGCAAGGCTTCTGCCAGCCGAAGATCGAATAAGTCGGCATGCCCCAAGGTGTGCATTCAAAGTTCTGCTTACCCATCAGGAACTCTGAAAATAATGGGTGGGTATTGAATTGCCAACTCTTTTTGCGGTTCGACAGAATCGCGCGAAACATTCTGCGCGAACGTGCCTTGCCCAGAAAATGATTCTGATCCGGTGCCTTGTCGTAGGTATATCCGGGCGAAACCATCATGCTCTCGACTCCGGCCGTCATCAGGTCGTCGAAGTGCGCGCGCACGCTGTTGGGATCGGCTCCGTCGAAGAGCGTCGTGTTGGTCGTGACGCGGAAACCCGCAGCCACAGCGGCTTTCACGCCCTCCATAGCGATGTCATAGCCTCCCTCGCGACAGACCGAGAGATCGTGATGCTCGCGCTGTCCATCGAGATGAACCGAGAACGAGAGGTACTTGCTCGGAGTAAACAGATGCAGCTTTTGCTTCAGCAACAGCGCATTGGTACACATGTAAACGTATTTTTTGCGCGCCACGAGTCCGGCGACAATCTCCGGCATCTGCGGATGCAGCAGCGGCTCTCCGCCGGGGATCGAGACCATCGGCGTTCCGCACTCTTCTACCGCGCGGAAACACTCCTCCGGCGTCAGATCGGTCTTCAGGATATGCGCCGGGTACTGAATCTTTCCGCATCCGGCGCAGGCCAGATTGCAGCGAAACAGAGGCTCCAGCATCAGCACCAGAGGATACCGCTTGCGTCCGGCCAGCTTCTGCTTCAACACATAACTAGCAACGGTCCAGGCTTGCGAGATAGGCACTGCCATCCGTAGTTCTCCTTATTGCCCTGCGCAGAAAATATTGCTGAATTAATTAATCTGCACGGCTAAATAAATAAATTTCCCAATATAAAAAATGCGACCTATACTGCCGCAGATTCCTTCTCCATCAAGCGCTGATAAGTCGTCAGCGCCAACAGTGGGAAGTACTGCTTGTACAGGTGATAGCCCAGATAGAAGACGCGGGGAAATCCCGTTCCGGTGTAGTAGCTCTCGCCGTTGCGTCCCTCGGCCAGCTCGTCCCACGAGCCATCGTCATGCTGCTGCGAGATCAACCAGCGCACACCCTTGGCCAACGAATCCGAACGCGTATCGCCGCCCGCCAGTAGCGCCAGTAGCGCCCAGGCCGTCTGCGATGCCGTGCTGACTCCCTCGCCGCGCGTGTTGGGATCGTCGTAGGTTCCGCAGGTCTCGCCCCATCCGCCGTCGGCGTTCTGCACCATGCGGATCCACTCGGTCGCCTGTTGAATCTGCGGCTCGTGATTCCACATTCCCATGGCCTCCAGTCCGCGCAGCACCAGAAACGTTCCGTACAGATAATTCACGCCCCAGCGTCCGAACCAGCTTCCGTCCGACTCCTGCTCTTTCAGTACAAACTGGATCGCCTCTTCCACTCGCTTGTCGCGACGGGTGTATCCGTAGCTCGCCAGCATCTCCAGAATGCGCCCGGTGATGTCGACTGTCGGCGGATCCAGCATCGCGTTGTGATCGGCGAAGGGGATGTACTGGAAGATCATCTTGGTGTTGTCTTTATCGAAGCTGGCCCAACCGCCGCCCTTGCACTGCATGGCCAGCAGCCAGTTCAGGGCGCGCTCGCAGACCTCGTGCTGATAGCGATCGCGCGGGTTGTCGACGGCCTTCAGCGCCATCAGAACCTGCGCCGTATCGTCCACGTCGGGATAGAACTCATTGTTGAACTCGAAGCACCAGCCTCCCGGCTCGACGTTGGGAACCTTCACCGACCAGTCGCCCTTCTGCCGCACCTCTTTGCTCAGAAGCCAGTCGGCAGCCTTCAACATGCGCGGATCGGTCTTCGATATTCCGGCCTCGCCCAGCGCGCAGACCGCCTGCGCCGTATCCCACACCGGAGGCTTGCAGGGCTGCATGCGAAAGGTCGGCGTCGGGTAGTTCGGCTCGCCGTCGGGGCAGTCAATTCCCAACTTCTCAAACTCATCCATCGCGCGAATAAACTGCGGATCGTCCTGGGAGTAGCCCAAGCAACACAGCGCAATAATCGCATTGAGCATGGCCGGATAGATGGCTCCCAAGCCATCCGATTTCTCGAAGCGCTCCATCATCCACTTCTCGGCACGCTTCAACGCCAGATGACGTACGGGGCGAATATGAACGCGCTCCGCAAGATGCATCATGCGATCCAGCAGGATGAAGAAGTTCCGCCAACTGACGATCTTCTTGCGATCCCAGCGCAGGTGGAGATTGGCCTTCTCGCGTCCTCCCACATACAGTTCGTCGATGCTCTGCTCTGCGGGAATCTTCTTGAACGGCTTCTTCGCATACATGATCGACATCGGCACCAGCATGCCGCGCGACCACGAAGAGATCTCGTAGATATTGAAGTAAAACCAGTTGGGAAATAGAACGATTTCGGGCGGAACTGCGGGCATCGCGTTGTAGTCATACTGCCCCAGCGCGCACAGATAGATCTTGGTAAAGGTATTGCACTTCACCACGCCGCCATTGGCCAGAATGCTCTTGCGCGCCTTGACCATCAGCGGATCGTCCGCCGACCATCCCATCAACTTCATCGCCAGATAAGACTTCACTCCGTAGTCTACGAACGACGGCCCGCCGGGATACTGACTCCATCCACCGTCCGCGTTCTGGTGGCGCAGAATCTCGTTCAAAGCGCGCTGCATCTTGCCCGGATCGCCCGTTCCCAGCAGCGTATGCATAAAGATGTAGTCGGCCTCCAGCATCACATCGGCTTCCAACTCACCGCACCAGTAGCCGTCGGCGTGCTGCTGCCCCAGAAGCCACTCTGCGGCGCGACTTACGCTTGCCTTCACTTTATCCAGCCCAAGATCCATCCGCCCATAGCGCGGCTTCGCGGGCTTTGCAGTCTCCGCTTTCGTCTTCTCTGAAGTTGTACTCATCGATTTTTTTACTCTCTGGATCGTTCCGGTGGAGAATCACACTCTGCCTGAACGATCTGGAATTGCAACTCGCAGGCTTCTCTGTGAGGCCCGGCCTGCGTAGATTGCGTTTATTTCTGGGGCGTCGCCTTCTGAGTCGGAGGGGCCGACGCGATTGCCTGAACGATCTCCGGTGGGAGTCCGAAGCGCACATTTTCAGGCATTACCTCAACCTCATCAACCGATCCATACCCCATCTTCTGCAGATAATCAACAACATGCTGAACCAACACTTCGGGTGCCGACGCACCCGCCGTTACGGCAACAGTATTGACGCCCTCAAGCCACTCTGCCTGAATCGCATCCGCCGAATCAATCAAATAAGAGTGTGTACCCAGATTTTTTGAAACCTCAACCAGCCGGTTGGAGTTCGAGCTGTTCTTCGAGCCTACCACCAGCACCAGATCCGCTTCATGAGCTACCTTCTTTACGGCAACCTGACGATTCTCCGTGGCGTAGCAAATGTCCTGCGCATGAGGCCCCGCAATATTGGGGAACTTCCGCTTTAGCGCGTCAATCATGTGCCGCGCCTCGTCCAGCGACAGCGTCGTCTGGGTCAGGTACGCAACCTTGTTCGGGTCAGGAACCACCAGCGCATTGACCTCCTCCACGGTGGAGACGACCTGCGTCACCAGCGGAGCCTCGCCCTGCGTTCCCTCCACCTCTTCGTGGTCGCGATGGCCGACCAGAACCAGCGAGTAGCCTTGTTTGGAGAACTTGATCGCCTCCAGATGCACCTTGGTCACCAGCGGACAGGTTGCATCAACCACCTTCAACTTCCGCTCCGCCGCGTGCTCACGAACCGCTGGGGCGACTCCATGTGCCGAATAGATGACGCGCGCGCCTTCTGGAACCTCGTCCAGTTCGTTGACGAAGATCGCGCCCTTCTTGGCCAGGTCGGTGACGACATAGCTATTGTGGACGATCTCCTTACGAACGTAGATCGGCGCGCCAAAGGTCTCCAGCGCAATCTGCACAATGTCGATGGCGCGCACGACGCCCGCACAAAAGCCTCGAGGCTTCAGCAGCAGTACGCGCTTGGTGGCAATCGCCGTATCGTCATGGCCGAGGCCGGGGGTGTCCAAAGTGGTTATATTCACAATATTCAGTATACCGTGTCTCACCGCGAAGCAACACTCTTCCGCTCCCCGCTAGTTTACAGAGGGAGCGGCTTCAGGGATGGCGACTGGATGCTCAAGCGCCTCGATAAAGAGACCAGCCCAGCGGGCAACCGGTTCGGCGTAGGCTCCGGTGATCGGATCCGTACTGCCTTCGAGCGCGGCAAGCTGCACGGCGAAGTTGCCGACCGTCGAACTCTCAGGCGAACCGCGGAAGACCTCCAAACGCGTGGCCTCCGCAGTAAGGCGGTTGAGGAAGGCGTTCTGGCTGGCTCCGCCGACGATGAACAGCCGCTTCAGCTTCTTGCCGGTCAGGAAGGCGACGCGGTCGAGAACCTTGGCGTAACGCGCTGCCAGCGAATGGAAGATGAGGCAGGCGAAGGCAGGCGCGTTCTCTGGGTTCTCGTCGAGCGGGGCAAAGCCGCGCTTGATGCGCTGCGCGTTGATGCGCTGCGGCATGCGCTCGGGCAGCAACAGATCAGGATCGTCCACGTCGAGCAGACCATCGGGGCAGGCGACCTGTTCGGCTGCGGCAACCAACTCCGCGACCGGCCAATTTTTTCCATCCAAAGCCCACTGTTCGGTACACTGGCGGATCAGCCACATGCCGTTGACGTTCTTGTGGAAGCAGATGCGGTCGCCGACGGCGCCGAGGTTGGTGAAGTTTTCCGACGCTGCGGCTGTGCCGTTGCGCGGCTGCTCAATCAGCGTGCCAACCAGCGACCAGGTTCCAGAGCTGATGTAGGCCCAATCATTTCCAGTGGCCGGAATGCCAGCGATGGCCGAGGCCGTGTCATGGCAGGCGGGCGCAATCAGCGTGGTGTCGGCGAAGGCGGGCAGCTCGGCCAGCGGGCCGGAGAGCTTGCCAAGCTCAGTGCCGGGAGGAACAATCTTGGGTGCGCAGGCCAGATCCAGATGCAGCGCGCTGAAGATCTCGCGGCACCACTGCTTCTTGTACAGCTCGACCAGTTGGGTGTGCGTCGCATTGCTGTACTCCGACACGCGCGCGCCGCCCCAGTGCGCGAGCAGAAACTCCGGCAAGTTCAGCCACTGCTGCCCCTCGGGCAGGCCGGCCAGCGAGTCTGCATAGAGCTGATAAACAGTGTTGAGAGCGAGAATCTGGATTCCGGTGTACTCGCGCATCAGATCCTGACTGCACTTGCGATGAGCCGCGCGTTCGGCCTTGATGGTGCGCTGATCGCGATAGCAGAAGGGATCGGCGAGAGGCTTTCCTGCCCCGTCCACGCGCACATAATCGACCGCCCAGCCATCGACGGCGAGCGAGCGAATGCCCTCGGGAGCAAGCTCGGCGCACTTGCGCAGACCGTCTTCCAAGCCATTAATGATGTAGTTGAGATCCCAGCGCAGACCGCCATCCACCTCGCGCGGATTGTTCGAGAAGCGGTGAACCAACTGAATCGACGCTCGTCCGTCCTTCCAGCGCAGCAGCGAGACGCGGCAGCTCTCCGCACCAAGATCGACAGCAATCAGGGCTCGCGGATCGGAAGGCTTCAGGGGCTTGTTCACCAATCTCTTCATGTGTGCAGTCTCTCCGTTCAATTTTTCAGGGTGGGCCGCCGAAGTGCAAACGCTGCATGATTCCGGCTGTCGTACTAGAGACCACGGATCCATGCTGGCCGCCCCGTGCTGGCGACCGGATGCATTTCTCCATGGCTACGACTTACTTTTTCCTGTACATCATTCCACACGGAGCATACGATTCGCAATCGCGGGAAGACGATAGACAGGGAAATTCGTGAGTCAGCAGGTATTTTGTACGCGTCGGCAGCGGGGACGAGCGCCATCCAGCAATATCCTGCGTGAACAGAACAAGAATGCATTCTCATTCGCAGGAATGCATCGCCATTCGCAGGAATGCATTGTCATTCTGAGCGCAGCGAAGAATAACAATTTATTTCAGGTCTAAACAGGCTGCGAAAAAACTCAGTTTTGGCATTCCAATATTCCCGCGGGGGCTAAAGCCCCGTATAAAATAGGAGCTTACGGAGCGGCTAAAGCCGCTCCCTTTCAAAACAAAAGGTTTTTTCCGCAGCCTGTAAAGCCATTCCAAAAGTGTGCTACCAAGGCAGCGCGTCGTTCAGGTGGAAGAATCCGCCGGTTGGGCCGCTTTCTGGCAGCGTGGCCAGACGAACGCTGGTCTTGGCTCCGTCGACAATCTCCATGCTCGCTCCCGTACCGCCGAGGTCGGTCTTGACCCAGCCGGGATGCGCCGAGTTCACCTTAATCTTCGTCTCGCGCAGGGCGTGAGCCAGATGAATCGTGTAGGCGTTCAACGCGGTCTTCGAGGCGTCGTAGGCGAACATCTTCGCTTCGTAGATCGGCGATCCCTCGGTGGTGTGCAGCTTGAGCGAGCCAAGAATGCTGGAGACGTTGACGATGCGTCCCGCAGGGCTTTCCTTCAGAAGCGGCAGAAGCGCCTGCGTCAGCTCGACGACGGCGAAGAAGTTAGTCTGAAAGGTGTTGCGCAGCGTCGCGTCGGAGATGGTCAGCGTGGTATTGCCACCCATCGGCTCAACGGCGATGCCGGCGTTGTTCACCAGAATGTCGAGATGCCCAAAGTCGCGCTTGATCGTTGCTGCCGCCGCCGCAACGTCTTTGGGATCTATCACATCCAACTTCACGGCGCGGGCGTTGGTTCCCTGCTCCTTCAACTTTGCCGCAGCCGCTTCGCCTCGTTTCAGGTCGCGCGCGCCAAGCAGCACGGTGATGCCCAGCGCGCCTAACTGCCGCGCCGTCTCGAAGCCAATGCCCTTGTTTGCGCCGGTAATCAGAGCTACCTTCGCCGTCTTTTTTGCAGTCACTTTACTCATCGAATCTCTCCGTTTCGTAAATGCAGTTTCATGGAAGGGGTATCGTATCGCGCTGCGAACAAAATGCGGGGATTCTTCGCTGCGCTCAGGATGACAATTCATGTCTGACGACAATTCATGACTGACAACAATCCATGAGGGCATTATCGATTTTGCGAAAGGCGAAAATCTACCTTTACGCCTGAGTATGAGATGCGGCTGCGCCGAGCAGTGCTGCATATTTCTTCGGCATCGCACGACGCTTCATGTCGTTGCCAACGACGATGTGGACGGTCTCGCCCTCGCAGAGCAGGAGCCCGTCCTCGACGCGCAGGATCCGGTAGAGAAAACGAATGATGGGGCCGCGCACGCTCTTCACGCGCGTCTCGACGATCAGCTCCTCGTCGTAGCGAGCCGGAGACTTGTAGCGCGCGGTGGCCTCGGCGACGGCGATGCGACAGCCCTCTTCGATCTCCATCTGCTTGTAGTTGAGGCCGATCTGACGCATCAGCTCGACCCGCCCCACCTCGAACCAGACCAGATAGTTTGCGTGATAGACTACGCCCATCTGGTCGGTCTCCGCATAGCGAACGCGAACCCGCGCCTCGCCCGTTACCTGCTGCGCCAACCCATCTTTGCTCATGGCTACAAGTCTACAGAAAGCTCGCCCGGTGCCATCGCGATCGCGGAAAGAGGTGGCCAAGGGTTACTGGTTAATGCCGATACCCCCCACTATACAGTGGGATCTTGGGAACAAGATACATAGAATAAGCAGCTTGCATGGGGTACATACCTGCAAGATATGGATTACAAAAGACTTATATGCAAAATATTATCAACAAAGGACTTATTAGAGCAGTTTCCGTAAAGCTGTATGCCGTTGTCGAGCGAACAAAAAGCAGATTCCTCCGCTTCGCTGCGGAATGACAAATAAATCGGTCTTCGTGATTCAGAATCTACTCTAGTAATGAAAAGCTGCGCGAAGAAGGATTGACTGATTCGACTCCGACTCTGCTGCTCTATTGCTACTGCTTTAATTTTATGCGAGCTGTATTCATCCCACCCATCGCGATGTTGCTGATGTTGCTGCGATGGATGGGGCACCCGACTTAGGCTATACGTCAATACGTCCTAGTTGCGCAGTGACTTAGCTGATCTCGCTGAGGCGAGTGGCAGGCGGCTTGGGCTTCCAGCTTGGCACGAAGGGCTGCTTGGCGTTGACAATGATCTTGCCTGCCGCGTCGAAGTCGACCTTGACGATGGCTGGCTTCTCGCGGAAGGGGGTCTGAGTGTCGTTGCCGAAGAAGCTGGTCCACCAGCCGCCGGAGTTGTCCTGAAAGAAGCCCGTTCCGCCAGCGCAGGGGACGGATTCATGGCGCGTGTGATACGGCCCATAGACGTTATCCGAGATGCCGAGACAGGTGGAGTAGCGTCCCTCGTACTCGTCTGCCGCGCCCAGGTAATAGCGCCCGTTGGCCTTGAAGAAGACTGCGCCCTCGGTTCCTAAGTCGTTCGAGCCGCGCGGAGTGCAGCGGGCGGCGTGGTGCGAGGGCGTGTGGTCGGGGTCGGGGAGAACGATGGAGCGGAACGGCTCGGCCAAGCCGGAGAGGTCGTCCTTCATCCGCGCAATCCGGTTGGCTCCGGCGTAGGTGAAGTAGACCTTGCCGTCGGTGTCCTCGAAGAGCGTGGGGTCGATGCCGCGCACGACTGGCTCGTTGGGCGAGAAGGCGTGGACGTAGGGACCCTCGGCCTTGCCTGTGGTGCTCTTCAGGATGGAGATGCCGGTCGGCGCAATGCTCAGGCAGATGTAGTAGTTGCCGCGCAGAAAGTGCAGCTCTGGAGCCCAGATGGCGCGGCATGGCTTGCCGTGCAGGTCACGCCAGGGTTTTTCCCAGGTCCCCTCCTTATCCAGATCCCAGACGAGGCCGAGATAGCTCCACTTGACCAGATCGGGAGACTTCCACAGTTCGACGCCACGGTTGTAAGCCCAGATATTCTCGCCGGTCGAGCCGGTCATGTAGAAGTTGCCGTCGCCGCCACGGCATACGATGGTGTCGCGCACCTGCACGTCGATCAGCGGCTGAATTGCAGGGAGAATGCCGCTGCTGACCGCCGAGCCGGTCGCGTAGTTCTCCCACGGAAGCGTGGGGAACGGGTACGGATGCTCGCCTTGATAGGCAACGCCGCTGCTGCCGCTGCGCCATCCGCCGTGACCGCTGGCGGCAGTAACAGGAAAGCCCGCGCCACTAACGCCAGAGTACGGGTAGGGATTTTTGGCGGGCTGAGGATAAGCAACTGAGGAGGGAGCAGCTGCGGCCTGTCCGCGCAAGGCCGAGGGAAACAACAGACCACCTGCGACGATGAGGCCGGAGTTGGCCAGTAGAGTCCTGCGCGTGAGGTTTTTTTCTGAGCCGCGATTCTGATTCATTGCCATTCTCTTCCCTTTTCGCCTGCGTTTAGAGCGGTTCCCGTAATGGTGTATTCCAACGAGCAACAAGCAAAAGCAGATTCCTCCACTTTGCTACGGAATGACAAATAAATACGGTCTACACAAATTCGCGAACCGGTTTAAAATGAAAGACCGCGCCTTGGTTGGGCGCGGTCTACCATCATACAGATGGAGCGAGAGGTCTTGCGACCTTATGAAGGGGAGAGGCCGACGGCTCGATTAGCTGAGTTCGCTGAGACGCTTGGCGAGCAGCTTCTCCAGGTCTTCGAGAGCGGCGGAGAAGCCCTCGATTCCCTCTTTCAGCTTGTCGTTGGCCATACGATCAGCGGCATGCATCGTGTCGAAGGTGGCCTTGTCGATGGTGAGCTTCTCGATGGGCATGCTGGCTGCCTTTGCTGCGTCGAGCTTCTTCGGCAGGTCGGCGCTGCTGGCTTCGAGTTCGGCGAGCAGCTTGGGCGCGATGGTGAGCAGGTCGCAACCGGCCAACTCGGTGATCTCGCCGATGTTGCGGAAGCTGGCTCCCATGACCTGCGTCTTGTAGCCAAACTTCTTGTAGTAGTTATAGATGGTGGTGACGGAGATGACGCCGGGGTCGTCCGCGCCGGAGTAGTCCTTGCCCGTGTCCTTCTTGTACCAGTCCAGAATGCGTCCGACGAAGGGCGAGATCAGCGTGACCTTAGCCTCGGCGCAGGCGATGGCCTGATGCAGCCCGAAGAGTAGGGTCAGGTTACAGTGGATTCCCTCACGCTCCAGAATCTCGGCGGCCTTGATTCCCTCCCAGGTGGAGGCGATCTTGATGAGGACACGGTCGCGGCCAATGCCCGCCTTGTCGTACTGTGCGATGATGTCGCGAGCCTGCGTCAGCGTGGCCTCGGTGTTGTAGGAGAGACGCGCATCGACCTCGGTGGAGACGCGGCCGGGAACGATCTCCAGAATCTGTCGTCCAAAGGCAACGGCGAGAGTATCAAAGGCGAGCGCAGCAACAGCCTCGTCGGAGGCAGAGCTGCCAGCCGCGACACGCGCCTGCTTCAACACGTCGTCAACGATGGGCTGGTAGGCGGGCATCTGAGCCGCAGCCGCGATCAGCGAGGGGTTCGTGGTGGAGTCCGTCGGCTTAAACTTTTCGATGGAGTTGATGTCGCCGGAGTCGGCGACGACCTTGGTCATGCTGCGAAGCTGTTCGAGAAGGGTTGCCATGGATCTCCTTGTGGTTGCGCTGCCTGCGCCGTAATCTCGGGGCCTGCGTACGCAATCAATTTTATCAAGTTGGAGCGGCTTTGTGCTGCAACGCGGTCGCGCGGGAGGAATTAATCGCCAAAACCTGATCGGGCCGCCCGCCGCAGTTCAGTTTCGTCGAAGCTGAGCCTCGTTCAGCGGCGACGAAATGAGCCAGAACAGAGCCGCCCCACAGAGAGGTTCCCGGAATGGGGTCTGCCGTAATCGAACGACAAACAAGCAGATTCCTCCGCTAGCGCTACGAAATGACAAAAAATGGTCTATGCCATTCGGGAACCGCTCTACGATCATGCCTATCGCGCAAGACACAGGAAGACGGGACGCCGCCTCTGCGACGTCCCGCCTGAAAGCCTTCAAGATGATGAAGGGTTATAGATTGTGAGACTGCCGACGACGGCGGAAGAGCAATCCAGCCGCGCCAACCAACCCGGTACCGAGGAGCAGCAGACTGCTGGGTTCGGGGGTTGAATTGAGGGTCGCGTCAAAGTCTACGCCGGATGGATCGCCATTGCCATAGACGCTGTAATTTCCCACCTGCTCCACGATGAAGGTTAGCGTGTTAGTCCCCGAAAGCAGAGAGATATTGTTCAGGATGTCTGTATATTCCGTTGATAGCAGGCAGCCCGGTGCGCCGTCTGAGCATTGGCCATCCCCACCCAGAGTTCCAAAGGGAACAATCATCGTCCCATTCAACAGAACCTCGGTCGTATCGTCGGCGAATAAGTTGAGCACTCCGCTGTAAGTGCCTCCAACCGCAGTGAAGGTCGTCTGAAACTCATAGTAGCCATAGGGTGGGTCGCTCCATCCGTTGGGGCCGGCGTTTGGATTAACGCCAACCCAGGTCGAGTTGGTAACCGGAGGGGCCCATGCGCTATATGGGTTCAGGTAGTAGGTTGAGGACGACAAACCAGCCGTTGAAGGTGCGCTAAACGTGCCAAGCGCCCCACCGCGCGCTGTCAGATCAACCCCAATCAGGCTGAGTGCCGAGTTGCTATCGGCTGCAATGGCCGTAGCCGTGGATGCATAGCTTCCCAATGTATAGGTGATGGTAGTAGCTGATGCTACAGACACGGAGGCGGCAACGACCGCTCCAAGAAGGGCAAGCTTACCAATGTACTTCATACTGCCTCCTTAGTAACTGAACCGCCTGGGAGCGGGATGAGCCTGAACTGCGAGTGCAGGGAAGAACCCTTGACTGATAGAGAGTCTGTCCCAGAATCCGGGATATTCTTCGTACCCTGAATACTGCACTTGAAAGTCCAAACATCCCCACTTGTAATCAACGATTTACAGACATCACAAGGAGACACATGCAAAATATTGCATAATTTATGCTACTTCTGTACCACTTTAGTTGCAGATATTAGCGATAAACCGGGGATGGGGCGCAAAGGAGCCAGCGGATTTTTGGCCTGAGAGCAGATCTATCGCGATGATCGGCATAGGGGGGAGAGTCACCTCTCCTCCCCTGCCACACCACCGGACAAGCGGGTCCGCATCCGGCGGTTCGAGAAGTTGAGGTCAACAGAGTCTCGGGATTCCCAGTTGATCGGCCCAGTTTAGATCGAGAACAGCATTCAGAAGCATCCCGCTATTGCGCCACCAGCGGCGCATATTGCCCGCCACGATACGCGCAACTTCAGGTTTTGCCCCTCTTGCCAGAAGTTCTCGATAGGCAGTCCTGCCCCGCCGCCATTGTCTCAGTTGGATAGACCGCATCCGATGGCGTATCCATTTGTCCAGTTCCTTCCAGACTCCCGGAGTATCCGCCAGCCGAAAATATGCCTTCCAACCCAACACATAGCTGCGCAGTCGTTCCACCACCTGTTCCAGGCTGCGTCCGCCCGAGCGGCGAGTGAGTTTCCTTACCCGCTGCTTGAACGTCGCCTTTGCCTTGTCCGCTACCCGGCGTTTTACCTTCCCACCGGGAGCCACCCAGAAGCTGTAACCCAGGAACTTGCGCTGAAACACACTGGCCACCGCGCTCTTGGCTTCATTCACCGTAAGACGCAATCGACCGTAGAGTTTCCGCAACTGCGCCATCACCCGTGTCCCCGCATGACGGCTGCGAACATACACATTCGCATCGTCGGCGTAGCGCACGAAGCTGTGACCCAGTTGTTCCAGTTGCTTGTCCACCTCGTCCAGCAAGACGTTGGCCAGAAGCGGAGACAGAGGGCCTCCTTGCGGTGTACCCTCGCTCCGCTCCCAGAACACCCCGCCAGCCATCATGCCGCTCGTCAGATACGCCCGCACCAACCGGATCACTCCGGCATCGGGCACGCGTTTCCGCAAACGGTCGATCAGGATGTCGTGGTTGACCCGGTCGAAGAACTTCTCCAGGTCCACGTCCACAACCACGCGACGCCCGGACTGCACATACGCCTGAGCCGCCTGAACGGCTTGATGCGCACTGCGGCCCGGACGGAACCCGTAGCTGTGCTGGCTAAATGTTGGATCAAGCAGCGGTTGCAGCACCTGTAACAGGGCTTGCTGTATCAACCGATCCGTCACCGTCGGGATGCCCAACTCGCGCTGGCCACCATCCGGCTTCGGGATCATTACCCGGCGCACCGGCTGAGGCCGGTACGTCCCATGCAACAGTTGTTCGCGAATCGCGGGCCACTCCCACGTCAGACGCTCCGCCGTCTCGTCGATCCCAAGACCGTCGATTCCGGCTGCGCCCTTGTTGGAGCGAACCCGCTTCATCGCCTGCTGCATGTTCTCTCTGGCCAGAACTGCGCCAAGCAGTCCCGGCCCTGTGTCCTCCGCTTCAAGACGCGGGCAGAGGGCTTCGTCACTGCCCGGTAAGGACAAGGCTTCACCTTGACCCCTGCCGGACCGCTCCGCTGACGCGGACATCTGACGCATTGCACTCCACATCGTCATGCCGGATTCCACTCCTTCTCGTTCGGCCCTTCGCCCGCCTTGCGGCGAACTACTACGGCCTCGGCTGACTTCTCGCTCCGGCTCAGCACCGTCGCCCTTTCAGGCACAAAGCGAGATCTCCCCAGGTAAGAACGCACTCCTTCACTGCACGACCGCCGGATCTACGTCACCGAACCTTGGTCACAAGAGCTTCGCGGTCATTGGCCCGCTCGCCCTGCTCGGCACCGCCTTCTATCCGGTTCTTGTTCATCGGCCCGCAGCTTCGATCCACGCTTCCTCCCCACAATCGGTCCCCCTCATGCAGTTGCGCTTCACTTCACTCACTGTGACCAGCTCGTGGCGGGACTTGCACCCGCAAGAGTGCGCCCATGCTGGGCGCACCAATGAAAAAGAGCCTCCACAAGGGAGGCTCTCTCGTTACAGAAATCAACTCGTCGCTTACTTCACGAAGAGGTAGATGATGACGAAGGTAAACAGAGCCAGCGACTCGATGAAGGCCAAGCCAAGCATCAGGAAGAGGAAGATTGCAGGGCGTGCGCCGGGGTTGCGCGCGACGGCCTCCGAGGACGATGCGATCGCCTTGCCCTGGCCGATGCCGCACAGACCTGATGCGATTCCCATGCCGATTCCGGCGGCCAGTGGCGCGTAGATGCTGGCTGCATCGCCGCTTCCCTGGGCAAACGCCGGCGTTGCCAACAGCAGCGCAGACAACGTCATAAAGATATATTGCAGTGTACGCATTGTTTACTCCATTCTCCCAAAGTACGCCGCCAGTGGGTGGTTGAGGCTCACCGAGCTGGCCCCCTCACGCTGAACGGCGATGCTGCGCACCGCAGAGAGGAAGAGATCCTCCGCGGAGAAGTCAAAGTCTAAAAGAAAGCTCTGCACAAGTCTCTATCTTGAAAGGGCGGGACTTTAGTCCCGCCGTAAACCATCTATTTTCAACGGGGATTTAGCCCCCGAGGGAATATTAGAGACTTGTGCAGAGTCTCCCTAGTGATCGTGCGACGTCGATAGCGACAGATAGCTCATCGCCAGCGCCATGAAGACGAATGCCTGTACCAGTGCAACCAGCAGATGCAGAATCATAAACGGAATCGGGACGAACACCGGGATCAGCGAGAAGAAGGCCAGCGTCACCAATCCACCCGCCAGCATGTTGGCGTAAAGACGGACCGTGAGCGAGAGCATGCGCGCCAGATGCGAGATAATCTCAATCGGCAGCAGAAGCCACGACAGCCACCACACCGGCCCCAGGAACTGCTTGACGTATCGCCAACCGTTCACGCGAATGCCGTGATAGTGGTAGTACAGGAAGGTGAGGATCGCAAATCCCAGCGGCACAACGGCGTCTGCGGTCGGCGAAGCCAGTCCCGGAACCAGTCCCATCAGATTGCTGAGCAGGATAAACATGCCCAGAACTGTCAGATAGCTCAGAAAACGCTGATACCCATGGCCAATGATCGATTCGGCCTGACCGGAGACGAACTCGTGGGTCATCTCGGCGAAGTTCTGCACCGTCGTCGGCTTCTCCACCTGTAGCGACAGGCGAACCACCACAAAGTAGAGCAGCAACCCGCAAAACACCAGCAACTCCATCGCAAACGCGTTGGTAATCGGCGCTTCGGGATAGGTCGGATGGACGTGCAAAGTTCGCAGCAACGCGTCCACAGGGGCAGCAAAGTGGGCGTTCAGAATTCGCGTAAACAGTAACTGTGTCGGCATAACGTTCTACATCGCTCCAGCAATCACACGGTCCAACTCTTCAGCAGACGTATCCCTTCAAAGGAGAGGGCAAGAATTCCGAGCGCAAGACCAGCGATCAGAGCGAAGACCGATCCATGAAGAAATCTAAGGCTACCATATAGCAGCAGCACTGCAATTGCCAAGCGCAGGAAGAAGATAATCAGCACCGAACCCAGCGGGCGAACCGGCGCCGAGCCCTCTCCGCCCTTGTCCATGCGCGAGATTACAGCGGTCATCAGGCGCAGCCACTCGAAGAGGCTGGAGCCGGAGATCAGCGCGCCGACGCCAAACAACGCCGCGCTCGCCCAGCCCAGCTTCCACCACAGCAGCGGCAGGCCAATCGCCACCGCAATGCCGATCAGCCGTAGCGCGCTCCAGATGGTGCGCCGAAAGTCCTCGTCGGAGAAGTTCTCCAGACCGAGTAAACTGCTTTCGTTCATCGAGTTAGATCCAGTCGAGTTCATCGCTTGTCCTTCATGTACCGCGCCGCGACGGTAAAAATCTGCACAAATCCGCCAACCGCTCCCAGAATAATGCCGACAACGCCGATCCAATGCTGATGGAAGTGGCTATCCAGCCACGAACCGACTAGCAGCCCGACCACGCATCCCGAGGGAATCGCCAGCGCGAGCATCACCAACTGCTCGGCCCTCACATAGTCCTTCAACCCGCTGTTTTTCTTGCTCGGTTTCTGGTTGGATTCGTCGACCATCTCACCCTCATTACACCACGCCGAGGGCACCAGCGGCACAGCCTCGATATACTGGTAGTTCAGAGTCATTCAAGCGAAGGAAAAACCCCGTGTACGAATCGCAATTCGAAGAAGATCTTTACAACCTGCGCCGCGACAAGCTCAAGCAGATTGCCGCGCTGGGCCAGAAGGGCGGTCTGAGCTACGCCGAGGCCACCTACCCCAACAGCTTCGCCGCCACGCACACGGTTCCCGAGCTGCGCGCCGCCTACGACGCGATCTCCCCCGAGCAGTTCACCGCCGATCTCGAAGCGGGCAAGAAGATCGAAGTCTCCCTCGCCGGACGCATTATGGCGATCCGCGTGCAAGGCAAGGCAGGCTTCGCGCAGCTCCAACAGGCGGGCCAGCGCATGCAGATCTACGTCCGCAAGGACGACGTCGGCGAAGACTCCTTCGCGCTCTACAAACTGCTCGACCTCGGCGACCACATCGGCGCGCGCGGCTTCATGATGCGCACCCGCACCGGCGAGCTAACGGTTCACGTCACGACTCTCACCTTCCTCGCCAAGGCGATGCTCGCCCTGCCCGACAAGTTCCACGGCCTCGAAGACACCGAGTTGCGCTATCGCCAGCGCTCGCTCGACCTCTTCGTCAACCCCGATGTCCGTACCGTCTTCGAGAAGCGCGCCCACATCCTGCGCTCTCTGCGCAGCTTCTTCGACTCTCGCGGGTATCTGGAGGTGGAGACGCCGATGCTGCATCCGGTGGTCGGCGGCGCGGCGGCGCGGCCCTTTGAGACCCACCACAACACGCTCGATCTCGACCTGAAGCTGCGCATCGCGCCGGAGCTG
>Ga0302274_10000424_pt1 | contig 43195 bp, 43 predicted proteins | sample III_Bog_N2_1_FD_198755 | JGI IMG/M metagenome (GOLD analysis project Ga0302274, IMG submission 198755) | Peat permafrost microbial communities from Stordalen Mire near Abisko, Sweden - III_Bog_N2_1 | ecosystem: Environmental > Terrestrial > Soil > Wetlands > Peat | place: Sweden: Abisko...
CAACCTCAATACTCAGGAAATCAAAATCGTCAATCACCTTCCCTAGAATCAAATAAATGCCCATCCTGAAGGGACAGGAGAGCTTGTGTAGTCAAAGAAATTACCCTCATTATCCAAATCATTTAAAATATAGTATTTGAAATTAATTATTTTGTTTAACTTTGTAGGTAAAAGGTTAAACAAAACAATGTTAGGAAATTATTCCATTCGTGAGTTAGAAACACTATCAAGTATTAAAGCCCATACAATCAGGATATGGGAAAAAAGATATAAACTTCTGTCCCCTAAACGTACTGATACTAATATCAGGCATTACAATGATGATGATTTAAGGCGGCTCTTAAATATATCTACTCTATTAAAATACGGTTGGAAAATATCAAAAGTCAGCAAATTAACTTTGAAACAAGTTAATGAAGAGCTAATTAGGCATACAGACAAGGATAAACTGACTGAGGATTATTTAAGAGCTTCTTTTAACAGCATAATGTTGTCTTTGTTGCAGTATGATGAGGAAGGCTTTAACAAGGCATTTTACCACGCAACCAAACGTATTGGTTTTGAAACCGTAATAACCAGGTTAGTTTACCCGGTTATGGACAAAATAGGTTTTTTATGGTGCACAGGTGATATAATGCCGGCACAGGAGCATTTCATCTCAAACCTTGTAAGGGCAAAGGTTATTTATGAAACTGAAACTCTTACTAATTCAAACTCTGTAAGTGATACTTATCTTCTTTTTCTTCCAAAAGAAGAATTACATGAAATAGGGCTGTTGATGGCAAACTATCTTATCCGTAATTCAGGAAGAAAAACAATTTACCTCGGGCAAAGTGTTCCATTTGATAATGTTTTAGCCACTACGGTTAAATGCCGGCCTGATAACCTGTTATTTTTTGTAGTTACCCCGCAACAGGCTAATGAACTTAATTCATATATAAATAAGCTTGATAAAAAAATTAAATGTAAAAAAATATACGTATGCGGTACACCCCGATTAATCGATAAAATCAAGTTGTCTAACAGGGTTAGCCCTTTAAAAGATATTCGGGAACTACAAGAGGCGCTAAAAAACGGTTAGGGGAAGTTGTCTAATTATAATCATTAAATAAAAATCAAGGCTCAAGGATGCCAGTTGGAAAAAAGATAATTGTTATTGGTTCAGGCTTTGCCGGGTTATCTGCTGCTTGTTTTCTGGCAAAAGACGGCTTTGATGTAACAATACTTGAAAAAAATGACACCATAGGAGGCAGAGCAAGAAGTTTTGAAGAGAGTGGTTTTATGTTTGATATGGGACCCAGTTGGTATTGGATGCCCGATGTATTTGAGCGGTTTTTTAACAACTTTGGAAAGAAAGTAGCCGATTACTACGATTTGAAATTGCTTGAACCCTCATTTTCAGTTTTCTTTCAACCTGGTGTAAGAATGGATATTCCCTCTAAACTCAAAAAACTGCAGGATTTATTCGAATTTTTAGAGAAGGGGGCGGGAGACAGCCTTAACAAATTTATGGCAGATGCCAAATATAAATATGAGGTTGGTATGAGGGACTTGGTTTACAAACCGGCTCATTCATGGATTGAATTTGTTGATTGGCGGGTAATAAAATCATTGTTTAAACTACATTTAACACTTGGGTTTAGCAAACATGTTCGCCAATATTTTCGTGACCAGCGGTTAATAAGCCTTCTTGAATTTCCGGTTTTGTTTTTGGGAGCACGGCCTGAGGATACTCCCGCACTTTATAGCCTGATGAATTATGCCGGATTATCCTTAGGTACCTGGTACCCGATGGGAGGTATGAAAGAGATAGTCATTGCGCTTAAAAAATTAGCAGAATCTCTTGGTGTTAAAATAGAAACAAGCGCACAGGTAAAAAAAATTAACGTAGAAAAAGGAAAGGCTGTTGGAGTAACTACCTATAATAACAATTATTATAAAACGGACGCAGTCGTTTCATCAGCCGATTATAATTTTACAGAACAGAAATTACTTGAGCCACAATTCCGAAATTATACACCTTCCTACTGGGAAAAACGTGTGATGGCACCATCATCGCTTATCTTTTATCTTGGCATAAATAAGAAGATAAAAAACCTTCAGCATCATAATCTGTTTTTTGATGAAGATTTTTCTGTTCATGCTAAAGAAATTTATACTTACCCGCAATGGCCTCAGCACCCATTATTTTATGTGTGTTGCCCGTCTAAAACAGATAGCAGTGTTGCTCCGGAAGGCATGGAGAATATTTTTATTCTCATGCCAATAGCTGTCGGGTTAAAAGATAATGAGTCTATACGAGAAAAATATTTTGATATTCTTATTTCAAGAATGGAAAAAAATATAGGTGAATCTGTTCGCGATAACATAATCTACAAACGCAGCTATGCAGGTTCAAACTTTATTACGGATTACAATGCTTTTAAAGGAAATGCCTATGGGCTTGCTAATACGTTGCGGCAAACCGCCTTTTTAAAACCGTCAATCCGCAATAAAAAGGTTCGTAATCTTTTTTATTGCGGCCAACTCACTGTCCCTGGCCCCGGTGTACCACCGGCTTTAATATCAGGACAAATTACAGCTAAGGAAGTTATTAAACATTTAAATAAATATAAATCATGAAACAATTATTTGATCAAGTTTCAGCTAAGTGCAGTAAGCAAATTACAAGAACTTACAGTACCAGTTTTTCACTGGGAATTAATTTTTTGAATAGAAAGATACATGAACCTATATATGGCATTTATGGATTTGTCAGACTGGCAGATGAAATAGTAGACAGCTTTCATAACTACGATAAACATGAATTGCTTAAACGTTTCAGTAACGAAACAGAATTGGCAATAGCACAAAAAATAAGCCTTAACCCTGTACTAAATAGCTTTCAAAAGGTGGTTAATAAGTATAGAATAGAACCCGAACTAATAGAAGCTTTTTTGAACAGCATGGAGATGGATTTACGCCAGACTTCGCACGATACCCAATCATTTAACGAATATATTTTAGGATCTGCTGAAGTGGTAGGATTAATGTGCCTTCGCGTATTTACAGATGGTAATGAAGCTCTTTATCAGCAACTTAAACCTGCTGCTATGAAATTAGGCTCTGCTTTTCAGAAGGTGAATTTTTTAAGAGATATGCAACAGGACTATGAGATATTAGGCAGGTCATATTTCCCCGGTATTAACTTTAAAGAATTTAACCACTCTCAGAAAAAAGAAATTGAAAACGATATTAATAATGATTTTAACCATGCATTAGATGGCATTAAGAAACTACCCAGAAGCTCCCGACTTGGCGTTTATATTGCCTACGTTTATTACCGTTCCCTTTTTTCAAAAATACATGCATTACCTGCTGAAAGAATAATGCGCCAAAGAATAAGAATAGCTAATAAAACAAAGATTAGTTTGTTAATTAATTCTGTAATACGTAACCAGTTTAATACATTATGAAGCGATTAGGGTACACTATAATATTTTTAGTAATTACTACCGGGCTTAAAGCGCAATCAGTTTTACAACTCAGGACTCTGTATTACAAAGCTTCATTAAGTGCTTCAGCCTGCGATACATTTTATAATTCACTTAAAAAAATTCGTGATAATACATCGCCTGTAATAGCAGGATATTATTCAATGGCAGCTTTTATGGAGTGTCATCACTCTTATAACCCTGTTGCCAAACTTAAATATTTTAATGAAGGAAAAATATATCTTGAAAAAGCAATAGCCCAGGCCTCAAATAATGTTGAGTTGCATTTTTTACGTTTTACTGTCCAAACCAACCTACCGGGTTTTTTAGGCTATAAGAGTAATATTGAGGAGGACAGAAGTTTTATTTTAAGAACAATGATTTCATCTGAGTTTAGAACATCCGACCCTGATTTGTATAATAGAATTTATAACTATTTTTTTAGTTGTGATTACATTTCTGAAAATGATAAAGCATTAATTAGTAAATCGAATAACAATGAGTAGATATGAAGAAGTAATATTGGTAGATTCTTCTGACAAACAAGTTGGTACAATGGAAAAGATAGAGGCGCACCGCAAAGGGGTTTTACACAGGGCATTTTCTGTTTTTATTTTTGATAAAAAAAATAACCTTATTATACAAAAGAGGGCAATAAACAAATATCATTCAGGTGGTTTGTGGTCAAATACATGCTGCGGGCATCCTAACCCGGGCGAAGACACCTTATTTGCAGCGAAGCGGAGATTATTTGAAGAGATGGGGTTGAAATGTATATTGTATTATGGATTTAAGCATTTATACAAGGCAAATGTAAGAGGTGGCCTAATTGAGTATGAATTGGATTATGTTTTATTTGGTATAACGGAAGATCAGCCTCAACCTGCAAGTTCGGAAGTCGAAGATTGGGCTATTTTTTCAATTAAGGAATTGAATAATAAGGTTAAAACAGAACCCCAACTATTTACAGAATGGTTTAAACTTCTGTTTAATAAAACGATTGAATTCTATGAACTGCAACATATGAGTATATAAATTTACTGTAATTTTGACTACCAATGACAATTTTAATTAACACTGGTGTTTTTATTTTTTCGTTTTTGACAATGGAAGTTGTTGCCTGGGCAACACACAAATACGTTATGCACGGTTTTCTTTGGGTATTACATAGCGACCACCATTTGAAAGACCATGACGGATTTTTTGAACGCAATGATTATTTCTTCCTGATTTTTGCTGTACCCGGTATTATACTGATGTTTGTAGGAGCTCTAAAAGGGTTTGATAATATTTATTTTTGGATAGGAGCAGGTATCTCGCTTTATGGGATGGCTTACTTTTTTGTTCATGATATATTTATTCATCAACGCTTTCCGGTTTTGAAGCGATTAGATATAGTTTATTTCCGCGCGTTGCGCAGAGCACATAAAATGCATCACAAACATCTTGATAAACAAGACGGCGAGTGCTTTGGTATGCTTTGGGTGCCCCGCAAATATTACATTGAAGCGAAGAGAGCAAACCATGATCTCCCATAATAAAATATGTATACTTATCTGTTAGTTGATTTAGGGGCGCTGTTTATTCCTATTATTGCAAGTTTCCACCCCCGTCTTAAATTTTATAACACATGGGCTGCATTTTTCCCTGCCATGTTTTTAACGGCACTCCCATTTATTATAGCTGATATTATTTTTACCAGGATTGGAATTTGGAACTTTAACCCAAGGTATGTGATGGGAATATATTTATTTTCATTACCATTAGAAGAATACTTATTTTTTTTCTGTATCCCCTATGCCTGCGTATTTACTTTTTATTGCTTTAAAATTCTTGTAAAAAGAAATGTAGAATATTCTGGTATTAGAGTTTTTAACCTGTTACTTTGTTTAATACTTTTAATTATAGGGTGTATATTTTATAAGAGGCTGTACACTGCAACTACATTTATAACTCTTGCAGTAGTTATGCTCTTTGTTCGGCGATTTATTCCCTCATTCCCATTAGGTAGGTTTTTTTTAACGTACCTTATTTTAATCGCCCCCTTTTTTATTTGTAATGGTATTTTAACAGGCACGGGATTAGCTGAGCCGGTGGTATTGTATAACAATGCTGAAAATTTAGGAATAAGGATTTTAACCCTACCTATAGAAGATATTTTTTATGGAATGCTTCTTATTCTGTTAAATACAGTTATTTATGAATCAGTACTTCATAAACAAAAGGCTGATTATGCTAACCACTAAAAAAATAATTCTTTTCTTTCCATTCCCTCTTTTGTCTCATTACTTGCGCTGTCTTCAATTGGCAAGCGTACTTAAAGATGATTTTGAAATTTTATTCCCTGCTTCTGTTACTTATAATTCATTTGTATTTGAGGCAGGATTTGATACATTTTCATGTGAAAATTTTGATGCCCGAGCTGTTATGGAGAAAATGAACCGCTTTGATTTTACCTGGCTTAATACTTCAGATATAGAAAGGGTGTTTCTGTCGCAGGTGAAGGCAATAGAACAATATTCTCCAGTAGCGGTATTAGGTGATGCAGCGCCAACAATAAAAATGGCGGCAGAAAAAGTTAATATCCCTTATTTTTCATTGATTAACGGTTATCTCACTAAATACTATGATTGTTCAAGAGCATTGCCTCAACGGTTTATTATCTCGCAATTTCTTCACTTACTGCCATCTAAGCCGGTAGTATGGCTGTCAAATATTGGAGAAATAATTGTCTTTAAAAATATTCATATCCCGTTTAGTAAGTTGAGAGCAAAATACCATCTAAATAAAAAGAATAATTATTTAGACGAATTAGAGGGCGATTTTAATTTTATCTGCGATTTAGTTGACATATTTCCGCAGAAAACCCTACCAGGTAATTATAAAATTATCGGACCCTTATTTTATCAATCAGATAAAAAAGAGAATAATGTTCTTGACAAAATAAACAATGGCAAAAGGACAATACTTATTTCAACAGGTAGTGCAAATGAAATTGGCGCGTTAGAGTTTTTAAAAAGCGACTACTTTAATAAATTCAATATAGTTATTGCAGGCAAAACAAATTTATTACCGGGTAAATCCAATGTGATTTATAATGAATTTTTAAACACCAACTCAATACTTCCCTTTGTAGATGTTACCATTTGCCACGGCGGCAATGGAACCATATATCAATCGTTGGCTTATGGTGTGCCTGTAATTTGTTTTCCATTGCACATGGAACAGGAATGGAATGCTGAACGAATCAACCAATTACGGTTAGGAACTACATTAAGCAAAATAAATCACGGTAAACAGCTTATGGAGCAAATAGAATATTGGATGGACAAAAAGAACACGCCCCCTTTAAAAAATCTGGCTACGCAAATTTCTATTGATGACTTGAAAATATATTTCAAAGATGAAATTATGCGTATTTCATGAAAAGTTAGGTAATATATATTTTGGGGGAATGAAATGCAAAGTGCGTGCTGCTCTCTTCCCTAAACTAATAACGCCTTGCAAAACAAGACGTTATGTTTACTATCTGTTGCCCGAGCTGAACAGATACGAAGAATGAAAATCTATCGCGTTCGTGTATCGAGTCGAGTAAAATTTAGTCCGAAACGCTGAATATCAGTACTCCATTCAATGATATTCAAGTTTCTGATGGTAGATCAATGGTAATAGCGGTAAAAAAAGTGCGTGTAATAATGCGTGCAACTAATAATTGCGAAAATTATTCGCTGGGAAAGTATTAGCGTTTCCTCAACTGTGTTTACCCACATTGGGGGTATATACACTACTTAAACAAATTATATTTATCAACAATAAAAACAAAAACAAGAGCCAAGATTGTAAAAACACTCATCCCAACTGCAATAGCTTTGTTTGCCCCTATCTTTGACGCCAAATAACCAATTACCAGCATATAAGGAATCCAAGTAAGCACAGTGCCTATTAAAACAAACTGTGAATGTTTACTTACAGCAACTCCACCACCTTTTCCTTCTCCAATAAAAATATAAGACACTAAAGTAAAAACAGGTATCAGGGTGAAAAGTCCTGATAGAAGCCTGTACCCGCTTTTTTCCAGAAGCACAATTAATACCGTTATAATGCCGCCTGTGAGAAAATAAATAATAATACTTTTCATAAAAATAGTTTACGCTGTTTCAAAGTCATCAATTCCTGCTATACTCATCGAAATAATTGATATAGGATAACCTTCAGATTTAACTTTTGTTAGAATTAACAGAAGTGAGTCGAGTAATTATTTAAGTATTATTCATATCTGACGTATGAGATTGTGACAGTTTTGCCAATAAATAGATAAGGTTTGTTATTTAAATGAACGTCTCAATAACTGTGCATTTATTGCTACTATTACTGTGCTTAAACTCATAAATACAGCGCCAATTGCCGGGCTAAGTACAAATCCTGAACTGTATAAAACACCAGCCGCCAAGGGAATTGCAACAACATTATAACCTGTAGCCCATGCGACGTTCTGTATCATTTTTTTATATGTCGCTCTACCGAAAAGTATAAGGTTAAGAATATCATACGGATTACTGTTCACTAAAATAATGTCGGCAGTTTCCGCAGCAACATCAGTTCCTGAACCAACTGCAATGCCGACATCGGCTTGTGCTAATGCAGGTGCATCATTGACGCCATCACCTGTCATTGCGATAAATTCACCCTTGCTTTGTAGGTCTTTTACTATTTCTACTTTTTGATGTGGCAATACTTCGGCATAGTAGCCATCCAGTTTTAACTCATCACTCACAGCCTTTGCTACAACCTTATTATCACCAGTAGCCATATAGACTTTTATTTTATTGTCTTTAAATTTTTGAATAGCTCCGGCAGATTCGGGCCTTATTTCATCAGCCAATGCAATAAACCCAGCCAATTCATTGTTGAACAAAACGAAGACAATTGTTTCCGCTTCTGATGAAAATACATTCGCCGGAATAGGGATTTTTTCATCATTCAAATAACCCGGACTTACTACTTTAACTGCTTTGCCTTCTACAAGTGCCTCCACCCCCTTGCCTGTTATAGCTTTAAAATTTTCAGGTTTTGGAATTATTATCTTTTTCTCATTCACTTTTTTTACTATGCCAATAGCAATTGGATGTTCTGAACTTTGTTCCAAAGCACTTGCAAGCCGGAGTAATTCATCGGCAGCATAATTTTTTGATAACGATTCTATACGTGTGACTCCAAATTCACCTTTGGTGAGGGTTCCTGTTTTATCAAATACGATGGCTGAGATTTTTCTTGAGTCTTCAAATGCTGTTCTGTTACGGATGAGTAAACCATGTTGGGCAGATAATGCAGTTGAAATAGCCACTACCAATGGAACAGCTAACCCAAGTGCATGAGGACATGTGATAACCATTACAGTTACCATTCTTTCTAAGGCAAATGCAAGTGGAAAGCCAAGCACTAACCAAACTGCAAATGTTCCAAACCCTAATGACAGAGCAATATAAGTGAGCCACTTTGCTGCACGGTCTGATAGATTCTGCATTTTTGATTTTGTTTTCTGTGCTTCACCTACCATCGTTATCACTTTATTCAGATAGCTGTCCTTGCCTGTATGTAATACTCTGACTTTTATTGAACCATTACCGTTTATTGCACCCCCAATTACTTTGTCGTTTAGCCCTTTCCTAACTGGTTTAGATTCCCCTGTAAGCATAGATTCATTCAAGTAACTTTCACCTTCAGTTACAATCCCATCCGCGGGAACCTTTTCTCCTGGCTTTACTAAAATAATATCGTCTGTCATTAATGCTTCCAGCTTAACATCCATAACCTGTTCGCCATGAACTTTATGAGCACCAGACGGCATCATACTCACTAAGAGCTGTAATGCTTTAGATGCGCCAAGCACAGACTTCATTTCAATCCAATGCCCGACAAGCATAATATCAATAAGAGTGGCGAGTTCCCAGAAAAAATCGATGCCTGCTAAACCAAATATGTTAGCGGAACTGTATAGATAGGCGACGGAAATCGCCATAGCAATCAAAGTCATCATACCGGGGTTCTTCGCTTTGATTTCCGATACTATTCCTTTTAGAAAGGGAAGACCACCATAAACAAATATGATAGAAGAGAGAATAAAAAGCACATACTTATCACCTGGAAATGAAACAGCAAAACCAAAAAACTTCTGTATCATGGTGGAAAGTGTGAGCACAGGGATGGTAATGACAATAGAAACCCAAAAACGTTTCTTAAAATCGTTTATCATCATTTGGTGATGGTCATGACCAGTCATTCCCATTGGTACATTCATATTGTGCATGGAATGATCTATTTTAGAATGGTCAGTTCCCGGCATGTCAGGGTGTTGATGTTCCATTTTCTTTAGTTAGTTTATTCAATTCACCCATTATTTTTTTTATCAGGCGGCTTCGTACCTCAACAGCCTTATTTGGTTCTACTGTATAGGTTACTATCGCCTGTATCCATGTATCACCCTTAATATTGAATGATACAGACGGATATTCGCTAATTTCAGCTTCATCAACACTTGTATACTTTACGACTTCTTTAAAATGCTTAATGCTTTCAATTATTTGAGTACCTAATTCCTGTATGGCAATTTCTTTCATAATTTTTTCTACCTGATTGAGATTGCTATTATAAGAAACGAAAACGGAAACTTCATTCCATATAAACGGAAACTTTTCCCATGAATAATTAAAAACCGCGTTTTGCAATACTAATGAATTAGGGAAACGAATCAATTTGCCACTTGGAACATCATTAGTCAGGTAATCTCCACCCAATTCCCAAAGTGTGGTATCCATGTAATTAATCTCTACTACATCTCCTTTTAAAGCATTTATCTTAATCCTATCGCCAACACGATAGGGTGAACGGACTAAAATATACACCCAGGCAATAAGTGAGGTGAGGGGAGTCTGAAGTGAGAAACTAAGAATCAGAGAAATAACTCCAAATGAAACTGCTGCCGCATACCAGTTAACAAACAAAATGGAAATGATAACCATTGCAATTAGCAAGATACTGGCAAGTCGCAATACACGAATTAGATTATAATGCCCTCGTGTTGTAGATTTTTTAACTATTAAACGTTCAGCCCAACTCCTTAAGATCAGGATTAGGAAAGTGAAGACTCCTCCCAATGTAATCTTTTGTAATACTTCTTTATAGGCAAGTGAACCGAAAATGTGAAGGTTTTCATCCTTCAAGAAAAAATGAGTAATAAGACAAATCAATAAAAGAAAAAAATAACCGCCTATCCAAAAAGTATGCTTAAATGTCTTTTTGGTGATTTTATCAAGAAGGGTATATCTTTTTCTTACTTCAATATCCATACACTTTTATTTTAATCGTAAGATGAATGCCTCCACTTAACAGAACACTACTTTTTTAGCAGTTTACCAATCGCCTTCAATTCATGCTCACGCTTAGCAGTTGTTTTCGGATATGCCATCTTAAGCTCAAGAAGTGTATCAAGTACAATTTGAGAAACTATTAACCGTGCATTGTCCTTATTATCGGCAGGTACAATGTACCACGGGTTATGATGAGTGCTTGTTGCGCTGATACAATCTTCGTAGGCTTCCATGTACTGCGTCCAGTATTTTCTTTCATGAACGTCTGACAGGCTGAATTTCCAGTTCTTGTCTGGTTCAGCAATACGATCAAGAAATCGCTTTCTTTGTTCTTCTTTTGAAAGATGGAGGAAAAATTTAATAATCTTAGTGCCATTGCGGTGAAGGTGTTCTTCTAAATCCGCTATGGAACGATAACGCTCTTCCCAAATGGTTTTCTTGTCTACCAGCTCTTCAGGTAGCCCCTGGTTGTCGAGAATTTCCGGATGCACACGAACAACCAGCACTTCTTCGTAATAGGACCGGTTGAATATGCCAATTCTCCCTCTTTCAGGAAGGCGGCACGTTGTACGCCACAGAAAATCATGCTTCAATTCCTCGGTACTTGGCTGTTTGAAACTAAAAACCTCGCAGCCTTCGGGATTAACTCCCGACAAAACGTGACTGATGGCTCCGTCCTTACCGGCAGCATCCATAGCCTGAAAAATCAGTAATAATGAATAGCGCCCGGAAGCATAATGCAGACGTTGGAGTTTACTCAACGATTCTACATGATCTTCCAGAAGTTTTTTATACTTCTTCTTTGAATTACAAATGGGCTTAATATTGGTAAGCCACTTTTTAAGTTCAACCTTTTCTCCGGATTGAACACAGAAATCTTTTGATTTAATTTTCATTTCATTTTTTTGGTTCATCTTTCTGTTTCTCCTTATTAGCCTTCTCCCGGTCCAGTACCGCTTTAACCTCATCACGTCCCAGTTCCTCATATAGTTCGTGTACTCGCTTAACGATTTGCGGCGTCAAATCGGATGAAGTTTCTACTTTGTCTTCAGGCTTTGGCTCTTCTTTAGTTAAAGGCTTTGACTCTGCTTTCACTTCGGGTTTAGGATCGGTTTTAGTTTCAGGTTTAGGTTCTACTTTGTCTTCAGTCTTAGCATCTTCTTTAGTTAAAGGTTTTGCGTCTGCTTTAACTTCTGGTTTAGGTTCTGTTTTAGTTTCAGGTTTAGATTCTTCTTTTGGTTTTGAGTCTGCATTAGCTTTGGCATTCGTAGGATCAAGAATCCGGTAAGCAAGCAATTTTACACGATCCGTCGCAACTGCCCAAACAATAGCATATCCCCATACGAATGCTGCCAATTCCCAGCCAAGTGGCGTCATAAACAATCCATAGACTGCTATCAACGTTGCCACTATTTGTGTGCCAAGAACTGCTATCCATAGAATTTTTGCGGGACGTATTGACCAAAACGGTCCGCGTGTACGGGTGAGGAAAATTGTCAGATGTCCTGCAATTGATAATTTCAGGTACATCAACGTCTGAACATGTGCACGGTCAAGGTGAAATACGCGCTCTCCAAGATAAAACAATACAAACGCAGCTATGACCCCAGTAAGACCCAGCACAGTAGATATGCCCAGCACCAACCTCATATTCCATGCTTCAGGTTTATCTTTGTAGTGCACATTATCATATGCAATGGACAAGATGGCTCCATCATTAAGCAATGCCAGCATCACAATCATTACTGCGGTTACCGGGTAAAAATTAAACACTAGGATAGCAACTGTCATAAAGAATAGTACACGCAAAGTTTCAGCGATGCGGTACATTGCATAGCTGTTCATCCGCTGGAAAATTTTCCTGCTCTCTTTCATCGCATCAATGATCACAGACAGCCCGGGCAATAACAACACAATGGCTGCCGCAGCTCTCGCAGCGTCAGTAGCACCTGAAACGGCAATGCCACAATTTGCTTTCTTTAATGCAGGGGCATCGTTAACCCCGTCACCAGTCATTCCTACAATATGCCCTCGCTGTTGCAGAACATCTACAATATGAAATTTATGTTCAGGAAAAACCTGGGCGAAACCATCGGCTTTTTCAATGGACCCTGCTGTTTGATCCGTTTCGTGGCGTTTTGAATCGCCTAATCCGCTTGCATCAAGAATATTTGTGCCCAGCCCAAGTTGTTTAGCAGTTTCTTTAGCTATTGCTAATTGATCGCCGGTAATCATCTTAATACTCACACCCATCTTCTCCGCGCTGGCTATTGTTGCTTTAGCCTGCGGGCGCGGCGGATCAAACAATGGCAACATTCCAACAAACTGCCAATTGCCTTCCACCTCAGCTCTTGCCACTCCTAATGAACGGAAACCACGCGATGCAAATTCGTTGATTGCCTTTTCTACTGTGGGTTTTACCTCAGTAATATTTGTTGTTGACATATTAAGAATCACCTGCGGAGCACCCTTTGCAACATAGAACTGTTTTGCGTCTGAAGATTTAACGGTGGCTTCGGTGCGTTTGTGCACCGGGTCAAATGGCTGAAAATGTAATATCTGATAACTCTTAAGAGATTCTTTGTTTTTTACACCCCCTATGACGGCAAGATCAATAGTGTCTTCATCTTCCGCACGCGAAGCTAATGCTGCAAAGAGAATAACCTGGTCGGCAGTGATACCTTTAACAATGAAAGGATCACCAAGTGTGAGCTTGTTTTCAGTAAGTGTACCGGTCTTATCCGTGCACAACACATCCACACCGGCTAATTCCTCAATAGCTGATAGGCGCGTAACGATGGCTTGTTTCTTAGCTAAAAGACGGGCGCCCACTGCCATTGTAACAGAAAGCACAGTAGGCATTGCTACTGGAATGGCTGCTACTAAAAGAACCAATGCAAATTCCAATGTAACGAGAAAATGGTCGCCTCTAAAATGTGCTATAATTATAATTATGGACACCAATGCTACTGCGAGAATGATAAGGTAATTGCCAATCTTTAAAACGGCGCGCTGGAAATGGCTGACAGTATGAGCTTCCTGCACCAGCTGTGCCGTTTTGCCGAAGTAAGTATTTGTACCGGTAGCATATACTAAGGCATCAATTTCACCTTTACGAATAATTGATCCTGAAAATATGGCTTCCCCGGCTTTAGGTGTAACCGGTAAAGATTCACCGGTCAATGCTGATTGGTCTATCTCTATGGGATCGCCATCCAGCAAGCGCGCATCGGCAGGTACAATATCACCCAGGCGTACACGGATTACATCACCAGGTACCAGTTCACTTGCTGCTGGTGTAACCCATTTACCGTCACGTTTCACCTTTGCTTTAATTGCCAACTTTGCTTTAAGGGCAGCAATAGCATTACCCGCTTGGTGTTCTTCCCAAAATCCAACTACAGCATTAGACACCAACAAAAGTGAGATTATGAAAAAATCAAGCCAATGCCTGACTAACGCTGATAAAATTACTGCGCCTTCTATCATCCATGGTATAGGCCCCCAAAAGTAAGAGAGGAATTTTAGAATCGGATTGGTTTTCTTTTCTTCAATCTGGTTTGGCCCATATTGAATTAATCTTTTCTTCGCCTCGTCTTGAGTGAGTCCATCCGGCGATGACCCTAACTTTTTCTCAACCTCTGCCAGTGGCAGAGATTTCATATCATCCTTTGGGTCGGGCTTAGATTCAAGGGTTTTAGGCTGTTCTGCTTGGTTGTCCATAAGGTTACCTTGGCTTAATCTCGTGGTTAATTACAAATCGTCCGGGTGATGGCTCTTAATGTATCCATCCATGCTTATAGGTCCTGAGCCTTCTACCAGGAAAAACACTAATAGGAAAAGCATAATAATCGCAAAAGGTAAATCAGAATCTATAGACATCAATAATCCATTTCTTAATCCTGCAAACGTAATGGCGCCTATAATTATGGGGAGCTGAAAGATTATCGCTATACGGGTAATAAGTCCTACCATTATAAGAGGGCCAACCACGAGTTGTATCATAGCCACATAATGCACTATCAGGTCTGAGTAAACATCCGGCACTTTACTGGCTCGAATCATATTTTCTAACTCTTCATGGTGGTTAATAAAATAAATACCTTTTAAGAGAATAACCAATCCAAGAAGTATGCGTAAACCATCAAGCCATTTAGTATGATGCTTGTCGCCCCATCTTTCAACTTTTTCAAAGAAATTCATAGTCCTTCAGTTTTATTTTATTTTTTTATTCCCGACATATATTTCTATACATTCCCAATTTTTACGTGCATTTGGATCGCCTCCTAAATAATGCAAAACTTCGCTAAAATGGTCTGTGCTAACAGGCGTGTTATAGGAGCTAAATCCCTCAAGCAATCCACTGACATGATAATTGCTGTCTGTTCCGATTACTGCAACGGGCTTTCCTACGATACGTAAAATAGGGACAGATGGAATATCTTCTGTAATAAAAACACCTGAAAAATGCTCTGCGTCGTCGCTTATTATGTTCCTATCAGTAATGTGGGTACAGCCTGCGATAATTATGACAAATAATACACTAACTAAATTTTTCATGGCCTTTTTAGAACGTGTTAAGAATACCTTTGTCCTCAAATTGAGGAATTAATTTATCATAATGATTATGAAGCTTCACCTCATCGGCTTCACTCATTGGTTGACTTGGATCATATTCAGGACTGCTTTTTACATGCTCTACTGAAGCTTTTACAATAACTGTAGAAGTATCCCATTTTATTTCCCTTATCCATTTGGGTGATATAAGCACCTTTTTTCCCGGAAACCAATCACCTGTGTCGACTACCATAAAATCAATTTTCCATGTTTTGTCAAGTATTAAGAAATCTTCTACATTTCCAATTTTGCCATCAGTAGCCATTATTTTATAACCGGTTATTTCATTTGTACTGCGTAAGTGTACGTCACCCTCTATTTTGTTAATTACAGCTTCCTTTATACCAGGCAGATGCATGGGTAAAGGCAAACCACCATCATAAAAACCGCCATTCCAATAATTTTCTAATTCATAATGTTCATTCAATACAATTTCCTGCTGTCGTGATACAGGTTTTTCTGTATCAATATCCGGGCTGTTCTTTATTTGTTGTTTGGTAAGATTAAGCAGAATGACATTTTTCTCCCAATCAGGAGTTAGCAGATTCTTGATTGCTATAAGAACCTTACGGTCAGAAAGCCAATTCCCTGTTTCAACAATTAAATATCGGATTGTCCAGGTTTCATCGTCAAAGTAAAACTCTTTTACTTTGCCTATTTCTCCATCGGTTGCACCTATAGTGTAACCGATTAAACTCTTAATGCTACGTTTCATAATTATATTTCTTAAAATTGTTTATCATTGTTTAGCCTAATATGATTCAAGTCATTTTAGGCTCAGATACCTTGTTATTTGCAATATTGCTTTGAATGACTTTATCACGATTAAAAATGGTAGAAAGAAACCCGTAAAGCTCAGGGTGCCTTCTATGAAATTTTTCGGGGCTATCAAAAAAATACTCGCTAACTACAGCCAGAAACTCTGCGTTATTAGTCAGTGCATAAGGGTTAATGTCTGATTTCCCCCTCTCAATTTTATTTATCTCTTTTTTTATTTCATGCAACCATGGGCCAACATATTGGTGGGCGAGCAATGATTCAGGAATACCATCTACAACACCATCTTCCTTGTCCAGCAAGTGCACAAATTCATGTACACCTACATTTGTTTTATGTGGCAAACCATCAAATGACCTAAAGAGATCAGGTTTTGATAATATTACCGTGCTATTTTGATACCGACCATTAACCATTCCTATTATAGGTTCTTTGTCGTAACTATTTTTACTGGTTTGATACTTCTCGTCGAAGCTGTTAGGATAAATTAATATTGTGCGGACGTTGGGATAATTATAATTTGGAAAAGCAAAAGTGGGTATAACAGCGCTGGAAGCAACCATCAACCGGATAGTGTCATCAACTTCTGTTTCAATTCCCTCAATTTTTTTTGTTGCCAGGAAACGCTGAACACGTTTTTCAAACAATTGCCTATCCGACTCGTCTAATTTCTCATAAAACACTACTCTTTTTTTAAGTATTTCCCTCCATAACTCAGGAAATATTTGATTTAACTTCTCCCGGAGCATTTTTTTCTTTTTGTTGGCACGCAGAAAAAATGCGAATCCTATTATAATTAAGGTGACTATTATTATAATTGTCAGTGTACTCATTTATAGTTGTTAAAGGAATCCATTAAGAAGTAATAATGGAAACAGCATTTACTTATTTCAAGGCGCTCGATAAAATACCCTTTAAACCATCACTGGTTTCTATGGCGAACACGATAGGGTTTTCGCTTTCATTATCTTCACTTTTTGCTTTGAAAAAGTCACTCACCTTATACTCGCCGGGTTTATAATATCTGGTTGAATTTATTTCATGAAGGCCATTTGCATTAATAGCAAATTTTTTCATAAATCCTTCCAATTTTAGTTGAGCCAGGCAGACATTCAAGGGTTTTGTTTCTATTTTTTCTATGGAATTCATGACTCTGTAGTTTTAGCTATACTATTATCTTTATTTGCTTTTTCCTGGCCAATTCCCATTGTTAATGCTGTTAAACCTGCCATACTGCCCAGTTGCATAGTCTCTACGGCTGAACTCGGTACAATTACAATTGTAGAGTTTTCCTTCAATCCTTCATAAAGCATATTCATCGCCCTTAAATGTAATGCCACGGGGTTGTTTATATAGGTCTTTGCCGCTTCTCCAAACTTCTCAGCCACTTGTCTTTCCGAATCTCCTAAAATAACACGAGCTTGACGTTCTCTCTCTGCCTGTGCTTGCATAGACATGGCGTTCTCCAGGCCGGAAGGAATTAATACATCTTTAACCTCCACGGAATTAACATGAATACCCCATGGTTCGGTACGTTCATCAATAATTGATTGCAAAGCGTTACTAATCTTATCCCTCCCTTCAAGCATATCTGAAAGCATGGTCTTTCCGATAATATCGCGTAAAGCCGTTTGAGAAGCCCAGCCGATAGCAACGATATAATCTGCCACTTCCAAGGCAGCTTTTTTCGGGTCCAGCACCTTCCAAAACAACACCGCATCAACATCTACCGGCACTGTATCCTTAGTGAGGGTTTTTTCAGCTTTGAAAGAAGTTGTAATAACTCGGGTATCAATCCAGTAGGGTATCGTATCAATAATAGGTATAATGAAAAACAACCCTGGACCTTTGAGAGCGTGAAAATCCCCCAGTCGCAATATCACCGCTTTATCCCAAGGGTTGGCAATCCTTATTGCTGAAGAAATTATTAAGGCGACAATAAAGCCACATGCAGCAATGATGGCGCTTTTTACGGGATTAGAAATATCATACATAGAATATGCAATCGCAAGTCCAACGCCAATAATTACGATAAATATAAATGCAGAAAATATGCTTTTACTTTTCATAGCTTAATTTATAATTATGATACTTTCTGAATCCCTGTTTTTTACCGGGTGTTTTGCATTATCAAGTCATCCTGAAGAATTTTTTTCTTTTCATTGTATTCTTCTGTTGTAATTAGCCCTGATGCAAATCGTTTTTGCAAAAGATCAAGAGGAGAATCTTTCCTGTATCTTTGCCCTGGAATATTATATGGTATTGCGAATATCCAAACAAGCAACATTAACCAGATTAACCACCAAAAGAAGTGCATTCCAAAAAAATAATTATTGTAGAACATGAGTTTTTATTTAGGAGGATAAAGGTCTTTATGTTATTGCTGTAAACGTTACACATTTCTTGAAAAAGGTTACATCATTCACACATTACTATATTCATCAATCAATGATTTCATACTTGTACCAGTAATACCAGCCGAGTAAGTTCACTTATAATAACTTGAAGAAGTTATAACGGCTGTTACTGTATCATTTTTACCATTTATAGCTCAGTAACAGATTTCAATTTTGGCTTTGAAAGTTTTTTCATCGGTTAAATGATTCACGATATAATCAGCAAGGTCTGCACGGGAAATATTTGAAGGGTTGTGTAAACAATCATTAATGGCAATTCTATATTTCCCTTTAGGTTTAGCATTTGTGAGTCTTGGGGCACGAATAACAGTCCAATTCAAACCCGATTCCATCAGTAACTTTTCCATCAGTAGCATGTCGGCATACATATATTTGAATATACGCTGTAAAATATTTTTTACAACAAATTTTAACATGAAGGAACTTTTGGGTGGAACAATTACCGCAGCTGCTGAAATGCAGATAATGCGATTAACACCTGCTTGCTGCATTGCCATGGCAATGTTGTTTACCCCTTTAGAATAAACCGTGGTGGGTTCTCTTTTATGAGTTCCTAAACAGGAAACGACTGCATCTTTTCCTTTCATCGCATTTTCAAAAGTGATGGGTTGAAATACATCACCTTTAATAATTTCCAGATTCTTATGCCTGACAGTAAACGCATCAGTATTTCTGACAACAACAGTAACTTGGTGCCCTGCTTCTAATGCTTGTTCAACGACAAGTTTACCCATACCGCCTGTGGCTCCAAATACAATTATTTTTTTCATTTTTAGTTTTGTTATTTCTCATCATTCATACATTTTGTGCATTGTTCCATTTCCAGTTACGGATTTCCGGCATATCTTCTCCATGGTTATCTATATACATCTTATGCTCAATGAGCTTATCCTGAACCATCTGTTTAAGATATGTACCCTTCTCACCCAAATTAGGCAACCTGTCAATTACGTCTTGTACTAAGTGAAAACGATCCAAGTCATTTTGTACCCTCATGTCAAAAGTGGTAGTAATCGTGCCCTCTTCCTTGTAGCCTCTTACATGCAAATTGCGATTGTGCCGCCGATAAGTGAGTCTATGAACAAGCCATGGATAACCATGAAATCCAAAGACGATGTGCTTATCTTTGGTGAAAAGTGAATCATAATCTTTGTCACTCAGTCCATGAGGGTGCTCAGTTTGTGGTTGCAGTTTCATAAGATCAACAACATTGATAACACGGATTTTCAAATCAGGTAAATGTTCGCGGAGAATGGAAACCGCAGCTAATATCTCCAGTGTTGGTGTGTCACCGCAACAAGCCATTACTACATCCGGTTCAGCATTTTGGTCATTGCTTGCCCATTGCCAAATGCCAATTCCTTCTGTGCAATGTACAACGGCGGCATCCATGCTTAGCCATTGAGGTAAAGCGTGTTTTCCTGCTACCACCACGTTAACGTAATGGCGGCTACGAAGGCAATGATCAAAAACTGATAGAAGGCAGTTAGCATCAGGTGGCAGATAAATGCGCACGATGTCGGCCTTTTTGTTGACAACAAGGTCGAGGAATCCCGGATCCTGATGTGTGAATCCGTTATGATCCTGTTGCCAGACATGAGAGGATAGTAAATAATTCAGTGAGGAAATTTTTCGCCGCCAGGGTAATTCTGATGTTACCTTTAGCCATTTGGCGTGTTGGTTAAACATTGAATCTACAATATGAATAAATGCTTCGTAGCAATTAAAAAGCCCATGCCGCCCTGTTAGAAGATAGCCTTCCAACCAACCCTCGCATTGGTGTTCGCTAAGCATTGAGTCCAATACACGGCCATCGGGCGCAAGAAATTCATCATTATTTTCTTCACGTGCATCCCACTGACGATTGGTTGTTTCAAAGACTGCACCAAGGAGATTCGATAGCGTTTCATCAGGACCAAAGATTCGAAAATTGCGTTTGTCCTGATTCAGTTTAACCACCTCACTTAAAAACTTACCAAGAATAAAAGTATCTTGACCATCAATCGCACCGGGCGATGGAATATCTAAGGCATGAATATGAAAATCCGGCATTCGCAGGTCATGCAGAAGAACTCCACCATTGGTGTGCGGATTGGCGCCCATCCGGCGGTCTCCTTTAGGAGCTAATTCAGTTAATTCCGGTATGAGACTTCCATTTTCATCAAAAAGTTCTTCAGGCTTATAACTTTTCATCCAGCTTTCAAGCAGCATTACGTGTTCGGGATGTTCTGAATCTACCAATAGTGGTACCTGGTGCGCGCGGAATGTGCCTTCAATTTGTAGCCCATCAACTACTTTTGGCCCTGTCCAGCCCTTGGGTGATTGGAGAACGATCACGGGCCAGCGCTGTCGGGTAGTATCATTTTTGTTTCGCGCATTTTTTTGAATGTTATGAATGTCCTCAATGGTCTTTTCCATTGTGGAAGCCATTAATTGATGCATCTTCTCCGGGTCGTCACCTTCAACAAAGTAAGGTTTCCATCCACAGCCTTGCAGAAATTGTGTCAACTCTTCATGCTCAATGCGAGCCAAGACAGTCGGGTTACTTATTTTATAACCATTTAAATGGAGTATAGGCAGTACGGCCCCATCGGTGATCGGGTTTAAAAACTTATTGGATTGCCATGCAGTTGCTAAGGGTCCCGTTTCCGCTTCGCCATCTCCAATGATACAGGCAACAATCAAATCAGGATTATCGAATACTGCTCCAAAAGCATGGCTGAGCGAATAACCCAACTCACCACCTTCATGAATAGAGCCGGGCGTTGTAGGTGCAACGTGACTGGAAATTCCTCCGGGAAAAGAAAATTGTTTGAACAGTTTTTTCATTCCAGCTTCATCCTGACTAATATTAGGATAAATCTCACTGTATGAACCTTCGAGATAAGTATTACCAACCAATGCAGGACCACCATGTCCGGGACCCGCTATATAGAACATGTTCAAGTCATATTTCTTAATGACCCTGTTTAAATGTACGTAGATGAAGTTTTGACCCGGTGTTGTACCCCAATGTCCTACCACCAGCGGTTTTACATGCGATAACTTTAGAGGCTCTTTTAACAGTGGATTGTCGTAGAGATAAATTTGGCCCACTGAAAGATAGTTAGCGGCACGCCAGTAAGCGTTTATCTTATGAAGTAATTCAGGAGACAATGGTTGAACTTCTGCTTCTATATTTTTTGATTCCATAATGATTTAATTGTTGATTTGATATTTCAAAACCTGGCAAACCAATCGTGCTATCATTAATTCTTCATTGGTCTTAATAACTCTGACATCTGTTTTTCCCGCATTTGTAGAAATAATTGGTTCATTATTTACATTTTTTGTTTCATCCAATTCAATCCCTAAAAATTGAAGCCCCCGGCATATACGTTTCCTGATTTCAGGAGAGTTCTCGCCAATTCCCCCTGAAAATATCAATGTATCCACCCCTCCAAGCACAGCAGCAAATGAACCTATCCATTTTTTTGTTTGGTAGCAAAACAATTCAATAGCTTCGGCGGCACGATTGTCATTACTTTGAAGGTTCATTAATTCACGCATGTCGGAACTTGTTTCCGATACGCCTAAAAGACCGGACTGATAATTGATAAGATGACTAAATTGTTTGGAGGTAAGCTTTTCATTTCGCATTAAGTACCATGCAACGCCCGGATCTAAATCACCTGTTCGTGTAGCCATAGGCAAACCGGACGTGGGCGTAAAACCCATGCTTGTGTCAACACTTTTGCCATCTTTAACCGCAGCAAGACTTGCACCACTACCAAGGTGAGCCAATATTATTCTGCCCCGCGCTATTTCATTTCCCGCTATATGATTAAGTTCTTCCATAAGGTACGAATAAGAAAGTCCATGGAAACCATATCGTTGAATGCCTGCTGCGCTATATCTGCGTGGAATGGACAATAATTTTGCAACTGTTGGCATAGAGGCGTGAAACGATGTGTCAAAACAAGCTACTTGTGCTAATGCGGGGTAACGCTTTCTGAAAATTTCTATTAATTTAATTTCTTCAGGAAGATGTTCAGGATCATACGCACTTATTTTTTTTAACTCATCTAATAATTCAGGAGTTATCTTTTCAGGTTCTGTGTGCTTCATACCATGAACTATCCTGTGTCCTATAGCCTTCACTGAAACAAAGCCTTCCTGTTTCTCAAGCCATTCCATCAGGAAATTTGCTGCTGTATTATGGTCGGTAGCATTAATAGCTACATTATCTTTTTGGTGAGTAATAGTATTATTGAAATTGAATGTTGTGTTTTTGGTGCCGATGTTTTCTATCTCACCATAAAGTAATATGGCAAGCGGTTGTACAATTTCATATAAAGCGAACTTAATGCTGGATGAACCGCCATTGATTATAAGTACACGAGTTTTAATTGATTTCATAAGTATAGATTATCTGCTATTCTGAAATCATTTTATTTAATGGTTGACTTTTTCTATCCTGCTATCTACTGCAAAATTTAATGTTTTCATATATTTTTCTGTTGCAGCCAAACTCAGAAAGCGATAGGATGTGATGTTAAGTGAAAGTGCCGCCTCAACACATATATCGCGATCATCAATAAATAAAATATTAGAAAGGGGAGTTTGCGCGATATTACAAGCCATTTGAAAAATATCAACATCGGGTTTGCGCAAATGAACATAACAGGAAGACACGAAACAGTCGAAAAGCTGATTCAGTTTATATTTCTGGATTCTAAACTCATTAAGTTCTCTTGCTTCATTACTGACAGCCATTACTCTCAATTGGTATTGTTCTTTCAGTCCTTTAAAAAATTCAATTGAGCCCTTAATAGGCTGAGATTGATCAAACATAAACTTAGTAAAGTCTGTTTTTGAAAAATCTCTTTGTCTGTAGAAGACAATTCTGTCAAGATATTCATCCAGTGTCAATTTTCCTGATTCATAGATGTCAGATATGAGATGATGCCGTTCATTCATTTCATCTTCATCCAGATCAAAATGTATTGCTGCCAAATGCCGCTCTTGCATGTCCCATCCGTTTGTGAGCAATACCCCACCTATATCTAAAAACAATGTTGTAATGTTATCCTCCTCCATTCCTATTAATTTATTTCACTGAATTAATTAATTCAAATTTCCATTAAACCCACATATTATTTCTATTTACGGGGTGATAGAGATTAACTGATGAACAAGAGTGGATTAAGAACCTATTTAGAGTTTGTTGAGAACTCCTTTGACTTCAATTTGAGAACTTAATTTATCATAATGATGATGAAGTTTTACCTCATCATCTTCACTTAAATTCTTGGCCGAATCATATTCCGGGCTATTTTTGACGTGCTTTACTGCGCAGTTTATAATAACAGTTGAAGTATCCCATTTTATTTCCTTTATCCATTTTGGTGCTATTAATACTTTTTTACCGGGGAACCAATGGCCGGTATCAACCACCATAAAATCAATTTTCCAGATTTTATCATCAACTAAAAAATCCTCGACATCTCCAATTTCTCCATCAGAAGCTTTTACTTTATACCCGGTTACCTGGTTACTGCTCCGTAAATGCACATCGCCATTTACTTTTTTTACTACAGTTTCATCCATGCCGGGCAAATGCATGGGTAAAGGCATACCGCCGCCAATAAAGCCACCATTCCAATAATTTTCTAATTCATAATGTTCATTCAATAAAATTTCCTGCTGGCGTGATACAGGTTTTTCTGTATCAATATCCGGGCTGTTCTTTATTTGCTGTTTGGTGAGATTAAGGGGAAAGACTTTTTTATTCCAATCGGGAGTTAACAAATTTTTGGTTGCAATAAGTACCTTGCGGTCAGAGAGCCAGTTACCTGTTTCAACAATTAAATAACGAATTGTCCATGTTTCATCGTCAAAGTAAAACTCTTTAACCTTTCCTATCTCTCCATCAGTTGCACCGATAGTGTAACCAATTAAACTTTTAGCACTGCATTTCATAAATTTATTTTCAATAAATGATTTATATATGTTGTTCTACGTAGACATAAAGATGGAAAGCTTTATAATTAAATGTGTTATACATTTATTGTATAGAGTTATATAATTCACACTTTTAATCTGACAATAAGGGAGATGAAAATTGTATGAATATGATTAGAGATTATCTAAATCTAATCGTGTTCTCTGTTTCAGGTTTTTAAAGAAGGATGGTGTTAAACCGGTAATCTTCTTAAATTGATAGCATAGATGTGCCTCACTGCTGTAATGCAGTTTGTTAGCAATTTCTTTTATGTTAAGCTCATCATACATTATCAATTCTTTTGCCTTTTCTATTTTATGAATGATTATAAATTGTTGTATGGTCATTCCCTTTACCTCAGAAAATTTATTAGACAAGTAGGTGTAATCATAATTTAATTTTTCACTGATGTAATCAGAATATTTCACATTAGGCAGTTCATCGGCATAATGTACCATTTCGATTATGACATTTTTAATTTTTTCAATCAGCATCGCTTTTTTGTTATCCATAAGCTCAAGCCCAGACTTAAATAAAGCAATTTTCAATTTATCATAATGGAATGCGGTGATATTCTCCTTTAAGCCTACTTCACCCAAACTTACTTCTCCGTAAAGTATTTTAAGGGTATCCAACTCTGATTTCACTAACATTTTGCAGCGAATGCTTACCATGTTTTTTATGTAGAGTTTTGAGCACCCTGCTATATTCTCATTTCCTGCTTGTTTAGTTAACAAATACTCTCTTGCTATTTTTTCTTCTGGTATAGTGTCTTTTACTATATTCATTTTTATAGGTCTGCGCCATGCTCTCTTTCTGTAATTTAATATTGCACTCTTATCTGCTTTCATAAGGCCACGGTATATTTATTATACAAAATTAAGTTGGTGGAAAAATATTTTACATGATGGTTGTCATTGAATAAAATGATTTATGTCACAATCATAAGTGTGAATTATGTAATGAATTAAAATAATTATGTAACATATCAGATAAAGTTGTGCCGTTTCTTTGTCCTTGGTTATAATCTAAAGTATAGAAGCATAGTTTATTTCCGATATAGATAAAATTCTAATAGTTAAAATAGAAACTATGTTGTACAACAATTACTTCTTCGGGATGCATTTTGTATGGTGGTTTATTTGGTTAATGCTGCTTATCTGGATTTTTGCAATACCTTATAATATACCTGGTCAGCGCTACAGGAAAGAATCTCCACTTGACCTTTTGCAAATAAGATTTGCCACAGGATTGATTACTAAAGAAGAATATGAGGAAAGAAAATCAATTCTTCAGAAAGATATAGCAAATCAGAACACTAAGTAAGCAACGGCGATATGAACTGGATTATTGACACGCTAAGAACGTATCCTGAACTTGCTATCTTTTTTACATTAGGAATAGGATTTTGGATAGGTAAGATAAAGCTCGGCAGTTTCAGTTTAGGAATTGTTACCAGCACATTGCTGGTAGGCGTTTTAGTCGGGCAATTTAAGATTGATATTTCTCCCAATGTAAAATCTGTATTCTTCCTTATGTTTCTTTTTGCTGTGGGGTTTGGTGTAGGCCCACAATTCTTTCGGGGTTTAAAAAAGGACGGACTTCCACAGGTATTATTTTCCATTATCGTTTGCGCGCTGTGTCTTGTGTGTCCATGGATAGCAGCTAAAATAATGGGATATAATATTGGCCAGGCCGCGGGTTTACTTGCAGGAGCCGATACTATTTCCGCAGTTATAGGAGTCTCTACTGATATGGTAAATTCTCTAAGTATTCCGGCAGCCCAGAAGACAAATATGATAAATGCCATACCGGTATGTTATGCGGTGACCTATATTTTTGGAACAATAGGCTCTGTTTGGATTATTGCCAACCTGGGGCCTGTTATACTGGGAGGACTGGATAACGTAAAAAAACAATGTAAGGAATTAGAAGCCAGCATGGGTGGTGATATTGCTACAGGTGAAGGTGGTATTTTTCCTGCTGAAGACCGTGTTCTTTATAGTGCATTCAAAATATCAGGCACCTCAATAGCAAAAGGTAAAACAGTAGAACAGCTTGAAAAAATATTGGATTCAAAGGGGCACCGTCTTTTTGTTGAGAGAATACGTCAGAACGGAAAAATCGCTGATGTTAAAAAAGATACCATAATAGATGAGCATGATGTGATTGTACTTGGAGGAAGAAAAGAATTTTTGATAGGTGAGGAAAGTATAGTGGGGAAAGAAGTGTATGATATACATCTGCTGGATTTTCCCGTAGAAAAGTTGAGTGTTCTATTAACCAGCAAGAGTATTTCAGGCGGCACACTTGAAGAATTAAAGAAAAAGCACTTTATGCATGGAGTTGCAGTAAGCTCCATAAAAAGAGCGGGTATTGAAATTCCGGTATTGAAAAAGACCAAATTAGACAGAGGGGACATGATTGAGTTGTCGGGACTGAAAAAAGATGTAGAGACCGCATTGCCTAAGTTGGGTTATGTAAACAGGCCAACGGATAAAATAGATATGATTTTTACAGGGCTCGGAATTTTTTTAGGTGGCTTATTCGGAGCACTAACCCTACATATTGGTAAAGTGCCTTTAAGCCTTACTACCAGTGGTGGCGCATTAATTGCCGGTTTGGTATTTGGCTGGCTGCATAGCAAGCACCCCAATATTGGAGCTATACCTGAAGCTGCGTTATGGTTCATGAATGAGATTGGTCTTTGCACATTTATTGCCGTGGTTGGAATTAGCGCAGGGCCTTCATTTGTGGAAGGATTTAAACAGGTGGGACCAATGCTTTTTGTAGTGGGCGCCATTGTTACAGTTATCCCATTGGTTATCGCAATCTTCATGGGCAGATATGTTTTCAAATTCCATCCCGCACTTACCCTGGGATGCGCAGCCGGAGCGCGAACAACTACAGCGGCATTAGGAGCTACCCAGAATGCATTGAATAGCAAGACTCCGGCTTTAGGTTATACAGTTACTTATGCGGTAGGAAATACCCTGCTAATTATTTGGGGTGTGGTGATTGTTTTACTGATGAAATAAAAATATTATGCTTACAAAAATAAAAACATCAAGAAATAAAGAAAGGAAATTAGAAACGCTTAGCCCTTTTGAGTTAAAGAATAATCTGATAGCCCTGGCTGAGGAGAATACTAAAAATAGCACAGCACTGATGCTAAATGCCGGTAGGGGTAATCCAAACTGGATTGCGGCTAAACCAAGAGAATCCCTTTTTACAATGGGATTATTTGCTATTGAAGAATCAAAAAGAACAATGGATTTAGGGGATGGATCAACCGGTATGCCACGTAAGAAAGGCATTGCCAAAAGATTTAACCATTTTTTAAAGAAGAATAAAGAGATGGCCGGAGCAGGGCTGCTAAAAAAATCTCTTGAATATGGAATTAAGAAATTAGGATTCGACCCCGATGAGTATGTGCATGAATTGACGGATAGCCTGATTGGAGATAATTACCCAACACCCCCCAGGATGCTTAGTCATTTTGAAATTATAGTGCGAAAATATCTTGACCAGGAAATGTGTAATAATAAACCACCTAAAGGTAAATACGACTTGTTTGCCACGGAAGGTTCAACAGCAGGTATGTGTTACATATTCGATTCTTTGATGCAGAATTTTTTAGTTAAACGTGGTGATAAAATTGCATTATTGGTGCCAACGTTTACACCCTATATTGAAATACCTGAACTGGACCGTTATAATTTCCGTGTTATTAATATTCAGGCAAGTGGCACAACAAAAGAAGGATTACATACTTGGCAATATCCAAATAGTGAAATTGATAAACTTAAGGACCATTCTGTTAAAATTGTTTTTGTAGTTAATCCCAGCAATCCGCCATCCTATGCCATTCATCCTGATACTTTGGAGCGATTGATAAAGATTGTAAAAAACGACAATCCGGGTATGATGGTAATTACGGACGATGTTTACGGAACTTTTGTTCCCGGCTTTAGATCTTTAATGGCGGATCTGCCGAATAATACCCTCGGAGTATATTCTTTCAGTAAATATTTTGGTTGTACTGGATGGAGATTGGCTGTTATAGCCTTGCATGAAGACAATATTTTTGATAAACTGATTGCAAAATTGCCTGCCCCAAAGAAGAAAGCATTGAATAATCGATATGCTTCATTAAGTCTGTATCCTGACAAAATAAAATTTGTTGATCGCATGGTAGCTGATAGTCGTTCAGTTGCCTTGAATCATACAGCAGGACTTTCCTCACTACAACAGGCACAAATGGCGCTCTTTTCACTTTTTGCATTATTGGATGAGAAAGGTCACTACAAGAGAATAACGCAGGGGATTGTACAGAAAAGACTGAAACTACTATGGACATCGGTCGGATTTACTTTGCCTGCTGACCCATTACGGGCTGGGTATTACGCTGAGATTGATATGATGCTTTGGTCTAAAAAGTTTTATGGTAATGATTTTGCCAATTACATGAAAGAGCATTACGATCCGGTGGATATTCTTTTCAGGCTGGCAGAAAAAACATCTATTGTATTGTTGAATGGTGGTGGCTTTTCTGGGCCGGTATGGAGCATAAGAATTTCACTCGCTAATCTGGATACACCTGACTATGAAAAAATTGGTACAGCAATTTCAGAACTCTTTCATAAGTATGCTTCTGACTGGAAAAGCTCTTCTGAAGACAAGTATAAAAAGCGTAGCAGAAACGGAACAAAACAACTTGTCGAGAACTAATCCTATTAAGTCATTAATCAATAAATAATTATAAAAAATTTAACCTTAAAAATCAAAATAAAATGAAAAAATTATTCTTATTACTCATAGTAACCGTTATAAGCAACAATCTATTTGCTCAACAACTTCCACGCGTTATAATACTCGCCACAGGCGGTACTATTGCCGGTAAAGGAACATCGGCTACAGCAGCAGGCTACACCGCAGGTGTAACTCCTATTAAAGATATGATTGCGGCGGTACCCGGCATTGAAAAGTTAGCCACTCTTACGGGCGAGCAAATTTGCAACATAGGCAGCCAGGATATGACTGTAGCGATATGGTTAAAGTTGGCCAAGCGTATAAATGAAATTTTTAAAAATAATGAGGCCGATGCGGTAGTAATCACACACGGCACAGATACACAGGAAGAAACAGCCTATTTTTTAAGCCTTACTGATCGTACCGATAATCCTGTTGTATTAACAGGCTCAATGCGGGCAGGTACAGCTATGAGTGCTGATGGCCCAGAAAATTTATACGAAGCAGTTCAGGTAGCAGCAAGCCCGCATTCAAAAAGCAAAGGTGTTATGGTTGTTATTAATGGAAGTATTTTCGATGCCCGTGAAGTTGTTAAAACAAATACAACACATGTAAATGCCTTTTCTTCACCTAATGCCGGACCAATTGGACAGGTAATGGGTGATGTAGTAATCTATTACACTACCGAATTGAGAGATGCTAATAAAAATACACCCTTTGATGTTACCGGATTAGATAAACTTCCCAATGTGGCTGTAGTTGAATTATACGCTGATATTTCAGATGTGGCTATTAACGCTTATGTGAAATCGGGAGTTGATGGTATAGTAACAGCAGGGTTAGGTGATGGAAATCTGAATATAATAAATACAGCGGCAGTAACTGATGCTATTAGCAAAGGAGTAACGGTTTGCCGTGCATCAAGGGTGCCTACAGGCCGAGTAATTCTGCATGATGAAACAGATGACGCCAAGTTAGGAACTATTGTGGGTGATGATCTTAATCCACAAAAAGCCCGGATACTCTTAATGCTTGGCCTCACGCAAACTAAAGACAAAGCAGTATTGCAGAGTTATTTTTTCAAATACTAAATCAGGTAAAATTAAATTGAAACATTATGAATAGATTTTTATTCTTAGTTAGCTTGTTAATACTATTTGCAGCAAGTGCCAATGCACAATTGCAGAAACAGATCGACACCTCAATAAATCATACTACCCGCATAATTCCTCTTGATAAAGCAAAAATTCTAAAAGATGTTGATCTTATTGCCAATATGCAATATGCTAATAATAGCAATTTTCTAAATGGAGATTATACAGGCAGTAATTTCGCTTTGAATCAATTTCGGCTGGAAATAAAAGGACTTGTATTTGACAGCACAATATTTTTTCGTTTTCGTGATAGGTATACGCGCGACCCTGTTGTGCAATCAGTCGATAATATTGACCACTCTGTTGACATGGCGTTTATAGGTGTTAATTTGTCGAAAAGGTTTAGTCTATCATTTGGCAAAATGTGTGCTGACTATGGAGGATATGAATTCGACGCAAATCCAATTGATATTTATCAGTATAATGATATTGTAGAATACGCGGATAATTTTTTAACGGGTGCACAGTTTACCTGGAATGCACCAAAGAATCAACAATTTACCTTCCAGATACTTAATGCCAGAACCCAAACATTTGCTCAACTGTATGATACCATACCGGGTGTTAAAGCAGCGCAATTTCCAGCTGCGTTTGTGGGTAATTGGAGTGGAAGTTTTGGAGGTGGTATATTTTCTACTATTTGGAGTTATACATTTATAACAGAAGCAAGTCACAAGAATGTTCAATATATCGCATTGGGTAATCAACTAAAATTAGGCAAGTTCTTAATACAATATGATTTCAAGTACATGATGGATGATATTGACCGGCTGGGTCTTATTACCAGTTTAATTCCGGATAGTTATTCTCCTTTTACTCCGTTAAATACAAGCTATATTGATAATTGGCTTCGTGTACAATACGCGATTACTCCACAATGGAACGTAGCTATAATTGGTATGGATTGCAGTGCGTTTTGGAATGGCAACACTGATCCCGATAAGAATGACCAGATACGCACTTCCTGGGGCGTTATACCTTCTTTAGAGTTTTACCCTTATAAAAAATTAGATCTTAAATTTTTTGTCTCTTATGTGGGTAGGTACTACAATTATACATCCTACGCACAATCTAAATTCGGACTACAAAACTCAACGACAGGTGTAGTAATGGTTGGCTTTATTTCTCCACTGGTATTTTTATAAAAGGGCAAAATTACTATGAGCAAAATAATAGTGTTAAACAAAAGACCGGTTGGAAGGCCAACTTTAGATGATTTTAAATTCATGGATGAGGAAATTCCTGTACCAGAGGATGGTGAGGTATTGTTAAAGACAGTATATGTTTCTGTTGACCCTTATTTAAGGGGCAGAATGAATGACTCTAAATCTTATGTTCCGCCATTTGAGTTAAACAACCCCATACAATCGGGTAGTATAGCAGAGGTTCTGGAAACAAAAAATCCGCATTTTGAAAAGGGAACTTTCTATTTAGGAAACTTAGATTGGAAAGAATACCAGGTATCAAATGGAAAAGGATTAACAAAGATTGATGATGATGCTTCAAAACTATCAAGGTACCTGGGAGTTTTAGGAATGACTGGCCTTACAGGTTATTTGGGATTAACAGAAATTGGATTGCCAAAGGCTGGTGAAACATTGGTAGTTTCAGGTGCGGCAGGAGCAGTGGGAACTGTTGTTGGACAGATTGGTAAAATTATAGGTTGTAAAGTTGTTGGTATAACAGGGTCTGATGAAAAAGTAGAACTGCTTAAATCAAAATTTAAATTTGATGATGCCATCAATTATAAAACCACTGCTAATTTAAAAGATGCCATTGCAAAGGCATGTCATAACGGGGTTGATATTTATTTTGATAATGTGGGTGGTGAAATATCAGATGCTGTATTAACTAACATTAATAAATTCGCAAGGTTACCGGTTTGCGGAGCCATCTCAATGTATAATGAAACAAAGGTCCCTATGGGACCACGTCTTCAACCAATACTTTTAACCAAAAGTGCAACTATGACCGGATTTATTGTTGGTAATTATTCTGAGAAATTTGCGAGAACAACTAAACTATTAGCTATTTGGTTAGAAGAAGGTAAGCTCACATTTTCTGAAACTATTGTTGATGGATTTGATAATATCCCTCAGGCTTTCCTTAATCTTTTTGATGGCAAAAATGAAGGAAAAATGATTGTGAAGGTTTAGTTGGACTTACTCTGTTATAAATTTTATTATAAATCGCCTGAACTAAAATTGGCCTAATCATATTTAATTTAGAAATGAAATAATGAGTTAAATAGTTATGAAAGCCTACATATTAGATGGAATATACGACCTTAAACTTCATGAACACCCTCTTAAACAGGTAGAGTTACCGATTCCAATACCAAAGGAAGATGAAATTTTAATAAAAGTTTCCTGCTGTGGCATTTGCCATACTGAATTAGATGAAATAGAGGGAAGAACACCGCCATCTGTTTACCCGGTAATACCCGGACACCAGGTAATAGGAACAGTTATAAAAATGGGAGAAAAAGCTAACCGTTTTAAAATTGAAGAACGTGTTGGCGTCGCTTGGATATTTTCATGTTGTGGTAAATGTGAATACTGCAAAAATGGATTAGAAAATCTTTGTCTCGATTTTATTGCTACAGGAAGAGATGCTAATGGCGGATATGCCGAATATATGGTAATAAAAGAAGCATTTGCTTATAAAATACCGGATTCATTTTCGGACATTGAAGCAGCACCTCTTTTATGTGCGGGCGCTATTGGATTCCGGTCATTACGTTTAACAGGTATTAAGGACGGGCAAACTATCGGTTTAACCGGGTTTGGCGCGTCGGGCCATTTGGTATTAAAGACAGCAAAATATCTTTTTCCAAATTCAAACATTATTGTTTTCGCAAGAAACCTTGAAGAGCGGGAATTTGCGCTTTCTCTTGGTGCATCCTGGGCTGGGTGCATTAGTGATTCTCCGCCATTTAATGCCCATGCGATAATTGATACAACTCCAATCTGGAACTCACTTGTTAAATCATTGCTCTATATTGAACCGGGTGGTCGCCTTGTTATAAATGCTATTCGAAAAGAAGCTGGAGATAAAGCATCTCTTCTTGATATTGATTATCCAAAACATTTATGGATGGAGAAAGAGATAAAAAGTGTGGCTAACATTACCCGTGAAGATGTGAAAGAGTTTTTAACACTGGCCAAAGTTATTCCTATTAAATCTGATGTGGAAATCTACCCTTTTGAAGAAGCAAATAAAGCTTTATTAGATTTAAAAAATAAACACATACGAGGAGCTAAAGTATTACTTGTGCAGTAAGAGGAAGTTCATTTTTAAAATATAAAAAATATTATGCCTGTTAAGAAAATTTTTATTACCGGTGCCACTTCTGGTATTGGCATGATTACCGCCTGTGAGTTAGCTTCTGCCGGAAACACAATAATTGCAACAGCCCGAAGTGCAGAAAGTGGAAAAATATTATCAGAATATTACAAAACGAATTATGCCGTAGGATTGGGCACAATTAAAATTTTAATTTGCGACTTATCTTCTTTTGAATCTATAGTGGTTGCATGTAATGAGTTAAAAACACAATATAATTGCATTGACACATTAATAAATAATGCAGGAGTGTGGAATTTCACATATAAGGAATCAAAGGATAAAATAGAAGAGATATTACAGGTAAATGTTTTAGCTCCCTTATTAATAAACCATTTATTATTTGGTCTTTTGGTAAAATCAAGTGAAGCTAAGTCAATCTTTGCTGCTTCAGGTTTGCACCAGGGCGATGTTAATTTTGCCAATCTTGAATTTAAGAAAAAATTCAGTGGCGTTAAAGCTTACCGGCAATCTAAGTTGGAGGTAATTTTATTATGTCGCCTTTTTTCGAAAAAATTAGAGAACTCAAATATAGGGGTATATTGTGAACATCCTGGATTTGTAAGCACAAAGCTGGGCCGTAATGCAAATTGGTTCGCAAATTTATTTTTTCGTTTAATGGGAATTACCCCTCAGAAGGGAGCAAAAACATTGCTATTTCTTGCAAATACACCAAAAATCAATTTAACGTCGGGTGAATATTACTATTTAAATGCTGTTAAGAGAATAACACGCCAAAGTTATGATATGAGTGTGGCTGAAAAGCTACTTAACACGCTTAAAACTTACCTCGCAAAATACATCACATCACCTTCACCGATTTTTAATTGATACACGGAATCCTTTCAATATGAATAAAATCACAAAGCTTTTCATTCTAATTATTTTTATGGCAACGACAATCGCAAAATCTCAAACAGTACAAACTGTTCCCAATGTGGATTTAAAGAAATATTGCGGGAAATGGTATGAAATTGCTTCATATCCCCAGCGATTTCAGAAAGGTTGCCGTTGCACAACCGCCGAATATACCTTAAGCGAAAAGGGATATGTAATAGTTGAGAACAGATGCAACCGTGGAAGTGTGAACGGTAAATTGTCGTATATCAAAGGCAAAGCGTTTGTTGAGAGAAATTCAGGCAATGCAAAATTAAAGGTGCAGTTCTTTTGGCCGTTTAAAGGCAATTACTGGATAATTGATTTAGCTGATGATTATAATTATGCCGTGGTAAGTGATCCTCGAAAAAAATATCTATGGATTCTTTCAAGAACTCCGAAAATGAATGATGCCGTTTATCAACAAGTCATTTCACGGCTTAATGAAAAGGGATTTGATTTAACAAAGCTTCAAATCACTCAACAAATTTGAGGAATTTTATACAGATACGTTATTTACAAACTGATCAACTTTTGTCAGACCTAACAGAAGTTAAGCTGCCATTATTTCAGTCAAAACCATTTTTCTCATCCATTCACATCTGTTATACTCGCCGGAAAAACGGCGCATGATCCATTAAGAAACACTCGCTTAGTAGTGAAGAAATTTAGTCCACTTTATGCTGACGATTTACACATTTACAACCTGAACTTTGTGGGTGTCCTTTCTATGACTATAAATGTGTTTATTAAAAGAAGAACGATGGAAATTAGAATTGCTATGGTAGTTAAACCAACACCTTGATTGTATCTTTTATTTCCTTTGAGAGTTACTACATTGTTTTTTATGAACGAAACCTTATTGGCTTCAATCTCATACAGTAATACTTCTTTATAAGTTTTTGTAAGTAGTTCTTTATACTTTGTAACCGATAATGCCTGGTCAAGTGGTTTACTCCTAAAAATACTTAACATCAAAAGAATAGCGCCAATAAAAAGTACAATTGGAAGAATGGAAATCAATTGAAGTATTTGATTAGAGCCAACTAAGCTATTTAAGAAGAAGGGTATAAATAAAACCGTGAACCCAATTATTGTTGCGGCATAAGAATGTTGCTGACGATACGAATCTATTTGCTTTTCAATTATCTCTTTTGAATTGAGAGCAAGAAATTCGTAATTTCTAAGGTCTTCTTCTGTTTTATTCATTTCCATAAATCTTCTTTTACTTTCAATATTGGTTTAGTTTCCATGTTTTTTAACCATTCGTCTATCAAGGAACTTTAATTGATTTAAATCTTGCTATTACAATTTTATTGCCTCCAACAAATTGTTAACTCACTGCTTTTGCCAATAGGAAGGCAGCTGTGGCGGCAATAATACCTGTTACAGTTATTTTAAAAGTTCCTTTAATAAGTGGTTGCCCCGTCATTTTACTTTTATAATATCCGAAAACAATTAATGCTGCTATTGTAGCAATGCACGACACATTGAAACCTGTTTTATTACTACTGAAAATAATGTAAGGAAACAGAGGAATAAATCCGCCAACTAAATATGAAAGTGCAATTGTTCCTGCGCTTTTAGCAGCGCGATTTCTTTCCGGCCTCTCTAATTTTAATTCCAGATTCATCATAAGATCAACCCAATGATTTTTGTTTTTACTGACCTGTAATGCTACTTGTTCGCTTAATGATTTATCTACTCCGAGGTCAATAAAAATATCTTCTACTTCTTTTAATTCAATCAACGGAACGGTTTCTATCTCATCGTATTCTCTTTTTAATTCTGAATCATAATGCTCCTCTTCAGATTGCCCTGCCAGATAGCCACCAAGTCCCATTGAAATGCAGCCGGCGGTAATTTCTGCTAACCCAGAAACTATAATTAAATGATTTGTATTTAGTACACCACTTAGCCCTGCTGTTAATGCAAATGGAACCGTGAGTCCATCGGACATTCCAATAATAATGTCTTTTACTAAGTTGGGATTTGAAGTATGAAGTTCCTTATTTACCATTTTTCATTGCAGCTTCACATGATTTATTTTTTGATTTATTGAATTTGAAGCACTAACGGTACTTTGAAAGCGGGATAATCGGTATAGCCTATTTTATCAGCCGTATAGAATAACTCCGTTTTAAGATTTTGAGATAATTCCTGATTGTGTTCGAATCTTTCTACCAAATCAGGATTATTGATAAATGGTCGACCGAATCCAACAAGATCACACAAACCACTGTCAAGATCGGCTTCTGCGCTTTCTTTGTCGTAACCACCGCAAATAATAAGTGTGTTTTTGAAATTTCTACGGATTAATTCTTTAATTTCAATAGGAACAGTGGGTGCACCCATTGCGGAATGGTCAACGAGATGGATATAAGCAATATCCAATTTATTGAGTTCTTTTGAGAGGTAATCATAGGTCGCATCAATTTCCGGATAATTGGGCATATCTCCCGCTACCCCATAAGGAGATAGACGAATACCGGTTTTTCCTTTTCCAATAACTGCTGCAACTTTAGTTGTAACTTCTATAACAAACCGACACCGATTTTCAATATTGCCATCATACTTGTCGATGCGAACATTGCTAATAGGCGATAAAAATTCCTCAAGTAAATAGCCGTTTGCACCATGTAATTCAACGCCATCAAACCCTGCTTCAATTGCATTTTTTGCTGCTGTTACATACTCTTCTTGGGTAGACACAATATCTTCAATAGTCATTGCTTTAGGAGTTGGATAGTCCTGCATTCCTTTGGCATCGGTCCACATTTGACCTGCTGCTCTTACGGCAGAAGGAGCTTCTATTTGCGCACCTGCCGACATATTCAGAATGTGGCTAATTCTACCAGTGTGCATCAATTGTACAATTATCTTTCCACCGGTTTTATGCACTGCCGATGTTACTTTCTTCCATCCCTCTACTTGTGCGTTGCTAAAAATGCCTGGAATACGAGCATAGCCCAAGCCATTTGGAGAAGGTGCTGTGCCTTCGGTAATAATTAAGCCGGCCGTAGCACGTTGTTGATAAAAGCTTGCCATTAATTCATTGGGGATATTTCCAATGGCTCTGCACCGTGTCATGGGAGCCATGACAATGCGATTTTTCAATTCTATTGTACCAACCTTTGCAGAGGTAAATAATTTGTATTTTTTCATCTTGTTGACTTTTTAAAGGATGTTTAAAAGGTTTTGTTAACCTGATCTATAAACAACTATACCTCATCCACAAAGGCAGGAGAGTATTTTTGCCCTCAATTGGTTATTACCCATCTTTATATTTTTTTAACATGAGTTTTTAGTCAGGAGGATAAAAGTAAATATGCTCGTTTTGTAAAGGTTACATCTTTATGGAAAAGAATTACATCATTCACACATTATTAGTCCTCAAATTATCCCTCATAGCTGGATTAATAGACTATTATGTTTCATAGTACGAACAACTATTCTTGTAGATGGCATTAACTCTTTCTCATTTCCTAAATATGTTATTATTCTTATTCCTGTTCGAAGATTCGTACAGTTTTATAGCACTTCTCCGTATAAAACGAGTCTAATCACATGGCGGCACGGTATATTATTAATCAAGTCATCATCAATAAAAATAAAACGGCTCGGCTTTTTATAGAAGTTAAAATTTAAGTTTCAAATTCAATTATAAATATTGTGCCTTTGTTTACTTCACTCTCAACACTAATTTTTCCACCGAGTGATTCCACCTGAGATTTTACCATGTAAAGCCCAATACCTTTACCCTCAGCAACCTGTGGATGAAAGCGTTTATATAGCATAAAAACCTGTTCACCTTTCTTTTTCAGGTCAATACCTATTCCATTATCTTTAAAAAGCAATTCGATTTTGTCATTTTGCTTACTGCTTTTAATTTCAATGATTGCGGGAATGCCTGGCTGATGGTATTTCAAGCCGTTAGAAATAAGATTATAAAATATACTATACATGTAACCCTTCAGGGTCAGCATTTCATCTACAGCAGAAAAGTCCAGAATAAAGATTGCTTTTTCTTTACTAATTGTAGTATTAAGGCTTGCTTTAATATCATTAACTATATCGGAAAATCTGACTATTTCTTTCTTTTGACTCACGTCTTTGGTTACCTGAAGAATATTATTCAAATCAAATATCTGGATATTTCACAATAATTGACCACCTCGTTACATTTTAAAGTGACCCCCCAATTACAGTGGAAATTGACCACCCTTTTTCACTGCAAATTGACCACCCTGATTTCAATTCAAAGCTGAGTGATTAAAAAGAGTCATAGTTCTCTTTTATGGGCAGCTTGCACATAAAAACCAAAAGAACTTATGGCCAACAAACTAATCGCTATGAATAAAATCAGACAAATCATCCGGCTCTATAGTTGGAATAAAGGCAAAAGCTATATCAGCCGTCAAACGGGAGTTGCCCGAAACACCGTTAAGAAATACATCAACAAATACAAGCAGTTGCGCCTTACAGCAGAGGACGTATCTGAAATGAGTGACCAACAATTGAGTGAGGTATTTGGAAAGCCTCCCTTAATAAAAGAACCATCACCGCGCTACCAGGACATGAAGGATTTCTTTCCTTACATGGATAAAACACTGCGTAGTAAAGGAATTACAAGGGAAAAACTCTGGAAGCAATACATCCAAGAACATCCTGATGGTTACCAATACACGTGGTTCTGTGTACACTATAAGCACTGGCAGCAGAGAGTAAGCCCGGTGATGCACATGGTGCATAAGGCAGGTGATAAACTCTTTATTGATTTTGCGGGGGAGAAACTACAGATAGTAGATAAAGAAACTGGAGAGGTACAGCAACTGGAAGTGTTCGTTGCCATACTGGGTTCCAGTCAACTCACTTATGCAGAAGCGTGTTGGAGCCAAAAGAAAGAAGATTTAATTACTGCCTGCGAAAATGCATTGCATTACTTTGGAGGTGTACCACAAGCCATTGTCACAGACAATTTAAAGTCAGCTGTTACTAAAAGCAGTAAGTATGAGCCCACGCTTAATGAAGCATTTGAAGATTTTGCCGAGCATTATCAAACCAGTGTTCTACCTGCCCGGTCGTATCATCCGCGGGATAAAGCTCTTGTAGAGGGCGCAGTTAAAATACTATACAGCCGCATCTATGCTAATATGCCTCAAGAACCCTATGGCTCACTTACCGAATTAAATATGGCTGTACTTTATCATCTGGAGCAGCATAACAATACACTAATGCAGGGGCGCAATTACAGTCGTCGCCAGCAGTTTGAGGATATAGAAAGAAACACAATGCAGCCCTTGCCTGGTATGCGCTATGAGTTAAAAAAGAGAACCATTGTAACTGTAATGAAAAATTGCCATGTATGCCTGGGCGAGGACAAACATTATTACAGCGTTCATTACAAATATATCAGTCGCAAAGTAATCATCCTTTACTCAAAGAGTACGGTTGAAATCTATTACAAGTATGAACGCATTGCCGTACATCAACGCATAAAAACACCTTACAGTTATACTACTGTTAAGGAGCATATGGCTTCAGCACACCAATGGGTTACCGATTGGTCGCCACAAAAATTTATGGAGTGGGCAGAATCCATTGATCCGGATGTAAGACTGTTTATTGACCACATACTTAACAAAAAACAACACCCTGAACAAGCCTATAAATCTTGTGTGGGCGTATTAAGTTTTGTAAAAAAGGTAGGCAAAGAACGATTGATTAACGCCTGCAAACGTGCCTTGGATTATGAGCAGTACACCTATAAAGCCATTCAGGGCATATTGGAAAAAGGATTAGATGCCTATAATGATTTAGCTGAAGAAAACGCTCAATTACAAATGCCCTTGCATGAAAACATACGGGGTGAAGACTATTATGATTAATTTTTTAACCCAATAAAAACCCAAACAACATGAATGAATCCACATTACAAAAGATGAAGAACCTGAAGTTCTTCGGAATGCTCAGAGCGTTCCGCACCACCCTTGAAGCAGAACAGATGAACCGGTATACTCCCGACGAAATGGTTGCGTTTTTAATAGAATCTGAATGGGATGACCGGCACAACCGAAAGGTTGAACGCATTCTCAAAAATGCAAAGTTCCGCTATAAAGCAAGCATTGAGGATATTATCTATTCCGACAAGCGTAATCTTACAAAAAATGACATTCACCGCTTAGCTGATTGTACATTTATTGAGAAAAAACAGGTCATAATTATCACCGGCAGCACCGGAGTTGGAAAAAGTTATCTGGCCTCTGCTTTAGGGCATCAGGCTTGTATTAACGGCTATAAGGTCTTTTATGCTAACATGACAAAACTTATTGGTAAACTTAAGATGGCCAAAGCAGATGGTTCTTATGTCAGAGAGCTATTGAAAATGGAAAGGCAAGATCTCCTTATCCTGGACGATTTTGGATTACAACCACTGGATACACAAGGCAGAGCTTGTTTAATGGAAATAATAGAGGACCGTCACGGTAAAAGTTCATTAATAATTACCTCTCAGGTACCGGTAAAGCAATGGTATGACATCATCGGTGAAAAAACGATTGCAGATGCTATTCTTGACCGTATAGTACATGATACTACCCGGATAGAATTAAAGGGAGAATCACTAAGAAAAAGAAAAATGGTTGAAGCAGATATGGATAACGAATAAAAACTAATTTTGTAAACAAAAATCACGCATCCCAGAACATGAAATCAGGTGAAGAACTTTGGGTGGTCAATTTGTAGTGAAACAGATGGGTCAATTTGAGTGAAATATCCAATCAAAAAGTAAAAATGAAAACCATACTCATATTTGTAACAACGCTTGATGGTAAAGTAACCAAATGGGGCGACCCTAACATCAAGGCATGGTCGTCTCATCAGGATCAGGATTATTATAAAAAGGTATGGAATGACTCGCGGCTTATTGTTATGGGAATCAATACATTTAATGCTGATCCATTAAAACCTTCCCCAAGTCATCACTATATTATTATGACCGGCCATCCTGATAAATATAAAAGTTCTGAAGTTTTACATCAGCTTGAATTTACAAACGAATCGCCTGTTGAGCTAATTACACGTTTTAAAAAGGAGGGATATGAACAAATCCTTGTGGTTGGAGGTGCCCGTATAGCCACTTCATTTTTAAAAGAACAATTAATAGATGAATTATGGCTGACCCTTGAACCTAAGATATTTGGAGTAGGAGGTAATTTTGTAATAGAGGAAAAACTCGAGATCAATTTAGCTTTAATTCATTGTGAAAAGGTGAATGAACGAGGAACATTGATTACTAAATATGCAGTATTAAAGAAATAAATTCAGGACAAGCTATTACCACTTGATGCTTCCCTTGATAAATATTTATTTGCACTTATTAGCAGTAAGGCACGAATTGACTGATGAAAAACAGATCATTGTAATAAGGCTCATTTTACACGTAGAAGGGAATAAAACTGTATGAATCTTCGTATTGAGAAGGATAATAGCAATCTTAGGGGATAGCAATCAGATTCCCGTTTGAGTTTTGGTAAAAATAGTTATTCTGAAAATCAAGAAAATCAAAGTATGTCATTATAATTCCAACTATAATTTAGTATTAGATCTATAGTTTTTATTGTTTTTTATGAATATCCTTATTAACTATTAAGCAAGTATGTATAAAGCTGACATAAGAATTATCCATACTAAAAAAAGGATATAGGGAAAAACTTCAAACAAATTATGATGTTTCCTCTTATTAATAACTTTTTCATATGTGGGGTAATTAATCCAGAACGGGTTTAATAGTATTTTCACTTTAGTAATTTTTAACTGTGAATTAATTTTGAAGTGTTAAGGCTTATTTACTTCGCTCCGTTTTATGTCAATGTTGGATTAATCATATAATGGAATCCTCTCCGCATTTATTTTTTTCACCAGATATACAACGCTTCTCCTGTAATTAGCATAATAGTAAAAACGCCCCACCGGTTCCAAAACCACATAAAGGATGCTTAAAGCCCTGAGATAATTTTCTCTAATTCTTCTTTGGTTTTGCCCAATTTTATTTGAAGTCTTCCAAACATCTCATCTTTCTTACCTTCGGCAAACATCAGGTCATTATCCGTTAATATTGCAAATTGCTGTTTGAGTTTACCTTTCTGCTCATTCCAGTTTCCTTTTATTCCGCTAATGTTCATTTTTGGATTTTTAACTGTGAATTAATCATGCCATCAAAGGTGAGGCTATTATTTTCAGTAAGCATTACACTATTCTTTTAATATGTTACATCATTCACACTTTAGGAAGGGCTACATCTTATGACTAATTGTGTAAATGAGCTTTGAAGAAAAAAAAAGTCATCCAGGGTTGGATGACTTTTTTCCAAAAAAACTAAACCAAATCATTACTACTTAAATAATATTCTTTTTATTTCCTGATTCCGTTATCA
>Ga0302274_10000427_pt1 | contig 43183 bp, 38 predicted proteins | sample III_Bog_N2_1_FD_198755 | JGI IMG/M metagenome (GOLD analysis project Ga0302274, IMG submission 198755) | Peat permafrost microbial communities from Stordalen Mire near Abisko, Sweden - III_Bog_N2_1 | ecosystem: Environmental > Terrestrial > Soil > Wetlands > Peat | place: Sweden: Abisko...
TACAACCATGCTCCACCACATACAGCAAGGCGTTAAGCAGTTGCAAATTGGTGATGCCGACGTTGCCGCGCTGGCGTGGCAAGCAATCAGCAATGCGCTGAAACTGGCTCTCGGTTAGCTCCGTTTGCCCAGCAAGAATGCCTTAAACCTAGTAATTGTCAATTAGTGTTAACAGGCCCTAAATGCCATCCCAACAAGATGACGCTAACGCAAACTGTTCCCATGTCCAGCTTCCCAACTGCCATCTTCCATCCGCTCACCGGGTTTCAACGGCATGAATTCGGTTAAGACCGCACCAATTTCTTTGCTGCGCTTCGGTGAAGTTTATGCGAGCGTAATCCCGGTCAAAATCGTCGGCTCAAGCGATGAATCCTGCCGCCCTGTTCGCCTATGCCGGCGCCATTTTCTGTGGCGCCGTGGCGTTTACCGTGCTCTGGAACGAGCGCCGTTCTGCCGTGCATCTCGCCTTCGTGGCCGGCATGGCAGTCCTGGCCCTGGAAAGCGTCTGTAGTGGCCTGTCCGGGGAGGCGGCGACCGTGCAGGAAGTGGTGCGCTGGCAGCAATGGAAATTCTGGGTCGGCTCGCTGCTGCCGGGTGTCTGGCTCCTTTTCTCCCTGAGCTACGGTCGCGGGAACTACCGCGAATTTTTGAGCCGCTGGAAATTCCTGCTACTGGTGGCGTTCATTCTTCCCCTGGGCCTGGTGCTGACCGGCAGTCAGGAATTGATCATCAAAGCCGAACGGACGCCGGCCGGCCTGTGGTCGCTGAACCTGGGTGCCTCCGGCTTCTATTTCTTCCTGCTGCTGCTGGCGGCCCTCGTGCTCGCCGGCATCAACTTTGAAAAAACCTACCGCGCTGCCGTCGGCGTGATGCGCTGGCGGATTAAATTCATGATCCTCGGCCTCGGCGTGCTGTTCGCCGTGCGGTTTTGCACCAGCAGCCAGATTCTGCTGAGCCACGTCATTGATTCCCGGCTCCAGATGATTGATGCCGGCGCGCTGCTCGTGGGCTGCCTGCTGATCCTGCGCTCGCTGTTCCGCGCGGGGCATTTTGACCTCGATGTCTATCCGTCGCACCGGGTGCTGCAAAGTTCGCTGACCATTTTGCTGGCCGGCATTTATCTGTTTGCCATCGGCGTGCTGGCCAAGATCGTGGCTTATTTCCACCAGGGCGACGACGTCATCATCAAATGGTTTGTGTTCCTCGCGGCCGCGGTGTTGCTGGCCGTCCTGCTATTGTCCGACCGCGTGCGCCTGCGCCTCAACCGGTTTGTCAGCCGGCATTTTCAGCGGCCGCTTTACGATTATCGCACCGTCTGGCGGCGGTTCACGGAAGGCACCGCCTCCTGTGTGAACCAGACCGACCTGTGCCAGGTGGCCGTGAAATCAGTGACGGATATTTTCCAGGCCCTGTCCGTGACCATCTGGCTCGTGGACGAACAGCAGTCGCAGCTCGTCTTCGCCGCCTCCACGTTTCTCACCGAAGCCAAGGTGGAACCGTTGCGCCCTAGCAAGGAAGAACTCGCCGAAGTCCTGCAAGCCCTGCACTCGCACCATGAACCGGTGGACATTGACGCTGCCAAGGAAAACTGGGCGGCGGTTTTGCGCCGTTGCCATCCGGACGAATTCCGCAAGGGCGGCAGCCGCGTTTGTGTGCCGCTGATCGTCGGCGAGGAGATTGTCGGGCTGATGATTCTGGGCGACCGCGTGAGCGCCGCCACGTTCACCTGGCAGGATTTTGACCTCCTCAAATGCATCGGCGACCACGTCGCCGCCGGCCTGCTCAACACGCGCCTTTCGCAAAAACTGCTGCAGACGAAGGAGCTCGAAGCCTTCCAGACCATGTCCGCGTTTTTCGTCCACGACCTGAAAAACACCGCCAACACGCTCAATTTGATGCTCCAGAACCTGCCGGTGCATTTCGACGACCCGGCGTTTCGTGCCGACGCGCTGCGCGGCGTGGGCAAAACCGTCGCACACATCAACCGGCTCATCGGCCGCCTCGGCTCCATCCGCCACGAATTGCAGATCAAGCCCGTCGAAGCCGACCTCAACGAACTCGTCGCCAAATCGCTGGCCGGCTGGGAAGAAGTCGCCGGCATCCATCTTAAAAAAGATTTGCCGCCGCTGCCGAAATTATTTTTCGATCCGGAACAGATGCTGAAGGTGACGACCAATTTGATTTTCAACGCGCGCGAAGCCGTGGCGTCGGCCGCCGGCCAGGTGCAGATCCAGACCAGTCAGCGCAATGGCTGGGTGGTGCTGGCGATTTCCGACAACGGCTGCGGCATGAGCGCGGAATTTTTGAACCGCTCGCTGTTCCGCCCGTTTCAGACGACCAAGAAAAACGGGCTGGGCATTGGGATGTTCCAGAGCAAAATGATCGTCGAGGCGCACCAGGGCAAAATCGAGGTCGAAAGCGAAACCGGCAAAGGCACCACCTTCCGGGTGTTCCTGCCGCTGAAACCTAAATGACGTGCGTGTCCACCAGCACGGAGGGACGAGTTCCACGAGTCCCAGATTTTGCCGCCGGCTTTTAAGACGGTTTGATTGCGAAAACGGTGTCATAATTGGCATGGGCTCAGACCAATCCTCAATCAATTTTCCGGCGCATATAAACTGGCTTCAAGGCGGGATACATGGCCTGCATATCCGACAGGCGAACAATCACCCACGGCTGGCGGTAGTTGTTCCCATATTTGGTGTAGGCCAGGTCGTCGGCCAGAAAAACGGCGGAATGTTTGATGTCGCCCCGGCCATCGGTGAACAGCAGGATGTCGCCATAGATGGACGGGGCGGCAATCTGGTAGAAATTTTTTTGGATGTAATCAACCGTGTAACGCGTGTCGTTATAGCGATTGTCCGGTTCCAGGTTGGAAAAATTAAACGTGGTCCAGTGGCAGTCCATGATCGGGTCGCCCGGCTGTGGCGGGAGCGGGTAGGTGTAAAGCCGGGAGCGCGCAAACGGCGGGAGAAAATACATCAGGCTCACGGTGCCGCCATGCGGCAGGCCTTTCAGCGCTTCGAGCATCGGCCGGATGTCGGTGAAGCGGACATTGTCCACGGCGCCCCAGTAGGCGGCGATCTTGTCAATGTCACTATCGGGCCGGATGCAGAGCCGGGCCAGCACCACGGGCAATTGTGACAGCACCTTGGCCACAATCGTGCGGCGTTCGGTTGTGGGGATTCGGCGCAGGAGCAAATTGTAATCGGTCAGATGAATGGCGTTGCCGGCGGGATGCACCAGTTGTTTGAGCAGGGCGACTTCCTCCGGCTGCAATCGGGCGTCGGCATAAATCGAATCAAGGATGTCTTTGGAGAAAATATACGGGTAATCAATGTACAGGTTCACACCATGCCCATACAAAAAACCGTAAAGCTTTTCGCGCGTCGCTGGCGGCAGGTTGAGCAGAAAGTTTTCATCCGGCGTGAACACGGTGTTGGTGCCGTTTGACCGGATGCGTTCCGGCGTCACCTGCGTCTCGACCTGTTCCTGGCTTAGCCCGTTCGCGGCCAGCATCGACTTGACCTGCGCCGGGTTCAAGCCATTGAACGACCAGGCGGTTGGTTCAAGGTTTTGCACCTCCACCGGAATGTATTCCGCCGGTCGTTCCAACCGGATGTTCTGCGTCAGCAATTCCCCCCACGGGCCTTGGTGCGTGAACAGATTCTTGTCCTGCACATCCGGGTCGGGAATGTCATTATTGGCAAATGAAAATTGTTTTGAGTGGACCCCGGGCAGCCAGATGACGACCAGTGCCGAGCCAGCCATGAGACATAGGCTGAAGACGATCAAACCGGCAAGGTTGAATCGGAAGGAGTTTCGTGCGCCGTTTTCTTCGTTCTTTTTTATTTTTGCCATGGGGTCAAAAATTGAGCGGTAAGCCTAGCTTTCCAATGGAATTCAGCAAGCGGTAATCAGTTTAACCAGGCGGACGAAGTTCATCGTTGGGGGTTGGAACTTTTCAGCCGGAATGATTTCCGGCATACTGCCCGCGTGAAACAACTGGTCGAGTGGCTGGCGAAAGTGCCGGAACGTCCGCGCACAATTTTCAAAACGTGCGCCTACGGTTTGGTCGCCGGACTGGTGGCGGTGGCTTTTCAACTGGCGATCAACGGCTTTTATCATGCCGGGCTGGTGCGTCTGTCGCAGGGTTCGCACACCACTTTTTTTTGGAGCAGCCTGGGTTTGATCCTGGGGACAACCCTCCTTTCCGGCTGGCTGCTCAACTCTTTTTGCCCGGACGCCGCTGGCAGCGGCATTCCGCAACTGAAGGCGGCGTTTTGGAAAGATTTTGGCTTTGTGCCGTTCCGGGTATTGTGGGTTAAATTCATTGCCGGCACGCTGCAAATTGGCGGTGGTAGCAGTCTGGGCCGCGAAGGTCCGTGTGTGCAACTCGCGGGCGCGGCGGGCTCCCTGCTGGCCGGCGTCGCGGGCGAACCCAAGCAAAAACGCCGGTTGGCCACCGCCACCGGTGCCGCCGCCGGCCTGGCCGCCGCCTTCAATACGCCGCTGGCTGGCGTCACGTTTGTATTGGAGGAATTGATTGGCGATTTGAATAGTCGTTTGCTCGGCAGTGTGCTGCTGGGCGCGCTGCTTGGTGCGCTGGTCGCGCATGGCATCATCGGCCCGCAACCGTCCTTTTCACTGGCGGCCATCGGTGAACCCGTCTGGCATTCCTACCTGCTGGTGCCGGTGGTGGCCGCAGCGGGAACTCTGGTCGGCGTGGCGTTTCAGATATCGGCACTGGGTTTGCGTGCCCGCCAACGGAAATGGACGGCCTTGCCCGCCTGGCTGCGTCCCGCCATGGGTGGTTTGATTTGTTGGGCGCTGGGCGTGCTGGTCTTTTTTCAAACGGGAAGACTCGGTGTGTTCGGCCTCGGCTATGATGACTTGTCGGAAGCCCTGACGGGAAAATTAATCTGGCAGACGGCGGCGTTGCTGCTGGCCGCCAAATTTGTGGCCACCGTGGCCTGCTACGGACTGGGTGGCTGCGGTGGAATATTTTCACCAACGCTGTTTTTCGGTGCGATGACCGGTTTGGGCATCGCCGGCATCGCGCAGCCGTTCTTTTCCTTGTCAGCGGAAGGCGTGGCCATGCTCACCATCGTCAGCATGAGCGCGACGCTGGGCGCCGTGGTGCGGGCACCGGTGACGAGTATACTGATCGTGTTCGAAATGACCCACCAGTTTTCGCTCGTGCCGCCGCTGATGCTGGCGGCGCTGATCAGCCAGGCCATCAGCCGCCGGCTGGCGCGGCATAATTTTTATGACGCGCTGTTGGAACAGGACGGTCATGTGGTGGCACGCTTCGCCCCGCCGCGCGACCTGCGGGAATGGCAAAACCAGCCGGTTTCGCTGCTCGCCAATCCCCAGCCCGCCGTGGCCGCCTCGCTGGAAACAAAATCCATTCAAAGTCTGTTGCAGAATCATCCCTATACCCAGTTCCCGGTCGTCATCGGCGGACAAATTCAGGGCGTGCTCACGCGCGCGGAGGCCGTCCGCGCCCTTCGCGAAAAACGCCCGCCGGTTTTGGAGGAAGCCACCATTTGCCCGCCGGACTTGTCCCTGCGCGCGGTGGAAATGCAATTGATCGAATCCAAAACCGGCTTGCTGCTGCTGCAAGCGCAACCGGCTGGAACGCTGGTCGGCATCCTGACTTTGCATGATATCCTCCGCGCTCAGCAGGCCGCCGCCGAAGCGGGTTAAATGTAAGTGGCAACTAAAAATAAATCGCCGCTATAATTTCCGCGGACGGCGCTTGCCTGCCTTGTCTTTCGCTTGTTTCCAGCGGCCAAACCCGACACATTTCTTTCGCCATGTTGGCTAAGTCAAAAAAAATCGCCGCCGTCTTCGGCAGCTTCGGATTGCTGGCGCTGGTGGGCTATGCCGATTACGTCACGGGCTACCGGATTTCGCTCCTGGTGTTTTACCTGTTGCCCATTTTGGTGGCGCTGCGTTATGTCGGGCCGGGCTTGTCATTTTTAATGGCCGTGCTGTCGGCCTTCGTCTGGTTGTCGGCTGACATTGCGGCCGGAGAACGGTTCGGAGATATCGCCATTCCCATTTGGAACACCGGTATCCGCATGTCGGTTTTTGTGTTGGTGGTTCTCTTGTTCACCAACCGGGAATATTTGCAAAAACTGGTGGATCAGCGGACGAGAAAATTGCGGCAGGAAATCCGCATGCGCAGCCGGCTGGAGAAGGAACTGCTCGAAATCGCTGAATCCGAGCAGCGCCGGATCGGCCAGGATTTGCATGATAGCCTGGGACAACAATTGACCGCCACGGCGCTGGCCGGCAAGGTGCTGGCCAAAAAGCTGGCCAACAAATCCGTCGTTGAACCCGCTCTGGCGGATCGGTTGGTGACCATGGTGGAGGAGGCGATCGAGCTGACCCGGAATCTGGCCCGCACCTTGCATCCCATCGAGCTGGGCGCGGAAGGATTGGAGAACGCGCTCAAAAACCTCGCGGCCAACCTGTCGAAGGCGTTCGCGGTTTCCTGCCGCTTTCAACCTTCCAGCCCGCTGGTTTTCAATGATCCCCAGGCAGCCATCCACCTATATCGCATTGCGCAGGAGGCGGCCAGCAATGCCATCCGGCACGGGCACGCCCGGAACATTGTCATTTCGCTGGCGGCGACCAATAAAGTCCTCATGCTGTCCATTACGGACGATGGTTCGGGGCTGCCGCCGGAAGCCCGGGCCAAAAATGGCATGGGCTTGCGGATCATGAATTATCGCGCCGGGATGATTGGCGGGACATTTGACATTCAAAATCTGCCGGCGGGGGGCGCCCGCGCGGTTTGCGTGTTGAATCCGAACCGGCTGGACCCTGAAGATTATGGAACCGAAAACTAAAATTTTGCTGGTGGATGACCATCCGCTGGTGCGTGAATGGCTCGCCAACCTGATCAATGAAGAACCGGATTTTGAGGTGTGCGGCCAGGCGGGCAATGCCCGCGAAGCCTTGGGCCTGATGGGAACGCTGGCCCCGCGAATCGCCGTGGTGGACATTTCGATGGAAGGTGGTTCGGGCTTGGAACTCATCAAAGACGTCAAGGCGGTTCATCCCCAGGTGGACCTGATCGTGCTGTCCATGCACGATGAAATGCTTTATGCCGAGCGGGCCATGCGGGCCGGGGCTTCCGGGTATGTGATGAAACGGGAGGCTACCGATAAGGTGCTGGCCGCCATTCGCGCGGTTCTCCAGGGCGGCATTTATCTCAGCCCGACCGTGACCGCTGCGCTGGCCGAAAAACACGTCCACGGCGATGGGGCCAAACAAGCGGTCATCGAGTTGTTGAGCGATCGGGAACTGGAAGTGTTTCGCCTGCTGGGCCAAGGCCACAGCACGCGCCAGATTTCCGAACTAATGAACGTGGGGTTCAAGACGGTCCACGTCTATTGCGCCCGCATCAAGGAAAAGCTCAACTTGGCCAGCCTCAACGAACTCGTTTTTCACGCCATCCGCTGGCACGAAAATGGGGAACCTCATTGATCCTTCTCACCGCCGGCATTGTAGGAAGATTTCCTACAATATATTAAGCAGAAGCCATACAGTCAGTTTGGTGCAATTGGTTTCAACGTTGCTACTATTCCAACCGTGCGGTTGCGTCAGGCAATAGCGGAACCAAATTATAATCATCATAACCCGCCTGACGCATGGTTCCTCCGCGAAAAAGAAAGCAACTATATGAAACAGACCAAGCATCTCCGCAAGGCGGGTTTTACGCTGGTGGAAATCATGATCGTCGTGGCCATCATCGGCCTGCTGGCGGCCATCGCCATTCCCAACTTCGTCAAGGCGCGCGCCACCTCTCAGGCCAACGCCTGTATCAACAATCTCCGTCAGATTGACGGCGCGGCCAATCAGTTCGCTTTGGAACAGCACAAGACCAACGCTGGGGTCGTCAATTACCCGACGGACTTGTCGCCCTACATCCGGCTGAATGTGGCCAACAAGATTCCCGGCTGTCCGGCGGGCGGCTCCTACACTTGTGGCACCATCGGCGTGTCGCCGACTTGCAACCTTGCCAATACGGTCACGCCGGGCCACTTCCTGCCTTGAATTTTGGCAGGCCGATGGCTTTTTCCTAGACACTGCCACGCAATTTGCGTGGCGTGTTTTGGTTTTGTAAAGACCTCGTCAGAAGCCGCCAGCCTGAATCCGGTTGGAATTCATCTGGTTCGCGGGCATTTTGCGATTTTGATTGCCAGTGAACACCGTTGCTTTAACGTGTTTTTCAGGCGAGCGACGCATGAACCCCAAACTGCTGATTGTAGATGACGACGAGGAAATCCGCACCCAGATGAAATGGGCGCTGGCGCAGGACTACGAAGTCCTGCTGGCCGAGGACCGGGCGAGCGCGCTGGAAATTTTCCGCGCCAGCCAGCCTTCCGTGGTGCTCCTTGATCTGGGTTTGCCGCCGAATCCCAGCAACCCGGAAGAAGGGCTGGCCGTGCTGTCCGATCTGCTGGCGCTGGACCGGTTGGTGAAAGTGGTCATCGTCAGCGGCCAGGGCGAAAAAGAAAACGCCCTGCGCGCCATCGGCAACGGCGCCTACGATTTTCTGTCCAAGCCGGTCGAGATGGAGGAGGTCAAATTTCTGCTCAAGCGCTGTTTCCACGTGGCGCAACTGGAAAAGGAATACGCCACCATGCAGCAGCTCATGGGCGGCGATTCGTTTGAGGGCATGCTGGGCACGAGCGCGCAAATGCGGCCGATTTTTGAAACCATCCGCAAGGTGGCCACCACGGACGCGCCGGTGCTGATTCTCGGCGAAAGCGGCACGGGCAAGGAAATGGTGGCCAAGGCGATTCACCAGCGGAGCAATAACCGAACCGGTCCGTTCATCGCCATCAACTGTAGTGCCATTCCCGAAACGCTGCTGGAAAGCGAATTGTTCGGCCACGAAAAAGGCGCGTTCACCGGCGCGCACGTCCAGCGCAAGGGCCGGATCGAATCCGCCAGCGGCGGCACGCTGTTCCTGGACGAAATCGGCGAGATTCCGCTGCCGCTGCAGGTGAAGCTGCTGCGCTTTTTGCAGGAGCAGACCATCGAGCGCGTGGGCGGTCGCCTGTCCATTCAGATCAATACCCGCGTGGTCGCCGCCACCAACGCCGATTTGAGAAAGACCATGCAGGCTGGCACATTCCGCGAGGATTTGTTTTACCGGCTGGCTGTCGTGCAAATGGTGCTGCCGCCGTTGCGCGATCGCGACCACGATGTGCGGCTCCTGGCGCAATTTTTCCTGAACAAGTTCGCCGCGCAGGTCAACAAGCCGAACCTGGCGTTTGACCAGGATGCCATCCGCGCCTTGAACAAGCATCTCTGGCCGGGCAATGTGCGCGAGCTGGAAAACTGCATTCGCCGCGCGGTCATCATGGCCGAAGGCAAGCGGGTGACGGCGAAGGATCTGGAGCTGAACGCCGGCCAGTCCACGGCGGTTACGCTCAAGGAGGCGCGCGAGGAGGTTGAGCGGAAAATGCTCCAGTTAGCCTTGAAAAAACACGGCGGCAAGATTGCCCCCGCCGCCGCCGAACTGGGCTTGAGCCGCCCGACAATTTACGAGCTGATGGAAAAGCTCGGCATCACCAATCCCAAAGGATAAGCAAGTGGCTGCGACGCCCCGTCGCACCAAGGTGCCGGCGACGCCTTCGTCGCCACCACGCTCCGGCGATGAGGCGTCGCCGCTACGCCAGCTTAAAACACCGAAAACCGTTCCGAGACATATACGATGTCCTGCGGTTCCAGATAAAATGGCTTGGTGGCGTCGCCGGCCAGCACCGCCTTCAGGTTCACGGTGTAATGCTCCATCACGCCGTTTTTGTTGCGGACGATCTTGACCGCTTTCAAATTGGCGGTGTTGTAATTAAATCCGCCGGCCTCCATGACGGCTTCCAGCGCGGTGATGGGATGATCCGACAAAATTTTGCCCGGGTGCAGCACTTCGCCGGTGACGAACACCGGGAAGGTGGAGGACTGCACCTGCACCGTGACTTCCTTGGTGGAGATTTGTGAGGAATAAAGCGTCACCAGTTTTTTCTGCAAATCATCCGGCGTCATGCCGGAGGCATCCACCTCGCCGACCAGCGGCAGGTTGAGCTTGCCATCCCGGCGGATCGGCTGGATGGTGTCCAGGTTGCCGGAGCCGGGGAAGGTGATTTTCAAAATGTCGCCTTCGCGCAGAATGATCATTTCCGAATGCGAGGGTTCCGCCGCAATCTTGCCCGCGGATGGCCCGGTGGGCATGGTGTCACAGCCGGTTAGACCGGTGGCCGCCGCCAAAAGCACGCCCGCTAGCTTGATCACCGACCAGGAACGAAACGAAGTCTTGATTGTATTCATGGTGTTTAGTTTTTTGGATTGTTCTACCTTGGGAAAAATCATAGCCGGAAACCGGCGCGACGCAACCCCGCTTTTTTTGCCGGTATTTTGCCCGGCGTCTGCCGTGCGCCATCAGGGCGGGGGATGGTTTGAAAGCATTTAACGTCTCGCGCGCAGGGCGCGAAGAGAACCAAAGGAAAAAGTCTTTTCCCTTCGCCGCCGGCGCGCTCTTCGCGCGAAATAGACCGCTGCCGTCATCAGCTATTCCCGCCGGACCTGGAATGGGATCAACCCTTCCAGCACTTAAAATCTCACCAGCTTTTCCAATTCCTTCACGCGCTTCTCAATGCCGGCGCGCTTGGTTTTGGTCGTGGTATTCAATCCAAAACCTTCGCAGCAGAACGCCGCGGTGACACTGCCATAAACCATCGCGCGCCGGATTTTCGCATCAATCGAACCCTTCGCGCTGGCGAGATAGCCCATCAGGCCGCCCACGAACGAATCGCCCGCGCCGGTCGGATCCACCACCTTGGTCAGCGGATACGCCGGGCAGATGAATATCCCTTTCGGGCCGGAAAGCACTGAGCCGTGCGAACCTTTTTTGATGATCACATACTTCGGCCCCAGCGCATGGATTTTTTTCAGCGCGACGAAAAGGTTGTCCTCTTTCGTGAGCAGTTCCGCCTCGCTGTCGTTCAATACAAAGCCGTCCACGCGCTTGAGCAGTTTCAGCAAATCCGCCAGCGCGATGTTCAGCCACAAATCCATCGAGTCGGCCACCACGAACTTGGGCTTCTTCATCTGGTCCAGCACGCAAAGCTGGAGCGCCGGCGCGATGTTGCCCAGCAGCACGAACGGCACGTTCCGAAACGCCGGCGGCAGCGTCGGCGAAAAAGTTTCAATCACGCCCAGCTCGGTGGCGAGCGTGCGGCGGTGGTTCATGTTCAACTCATATTCGCCGGACCAGTGAAACGTTTTCCCCGGCAGCATCTGCAAGCCTTCCAGGTCAATTTTATGTTTGCGATACAGCTCGATGTATTTTTTGGGAAAATCCTCGCCCACGCCGCCGACGAGTTTCACCGGCGCGAAAAAGCTGGCCGCCACCGCCGCGTGGCTGGCCGAGCCGCCGAGCAGGCGCGGGTTTTCCGCCTTGGGGGTTTTGATGGAATCAAGGGCCGTGGTGCCGACGATGAGAACGCTCATTTTTATTTAGCAGTTGGAAGTGGGGAGTTGGGAGTTGGGGGTGAAATCAGTGGCCGCCCTGACTTTTTTGAATCAGTTCAATTTCGTAGCCTTCCGGCGCGTCAATGAAGGCAAACGTGGTGCCGCTGGAGCTGGTCGTCGGGCCGTCGGAAAATTTCAGGCCGTGCCGGGCAAGGTGCTTTTCAAATTCCGCCAGGCTGTCCACCTCGAACGCCAGATGCGTCAGGTCCGGCTGCACCTGCACGGGGCCGCTGCCGGGGAAGCAGGTGATTTCAATCAGCTCCTCGCTGCCCGGCGTCTGGAGAAAAACCAGTTCCGAGCCGCGCGGCGACTGGTGCCGCTTGACTTCCGTCAGGCCGAGGATTTCCCGGTAAAATGTCACCGTGCGTTCCAGGTCATTCACCCGGTAGCGCGTGTGCAGGAGCTTGGTCACTTTGCTCATGCGCGGAATTTATCAGGCGGCCCGCCAAATTCCAATGGCCAATCTCGTGCGCTGGCGGCTTGTGTTTCCCGCCGCGCGGCGGTATTTCAAGCGCGTGGGCCGGACCTACCTCTTTGAATGTCCGCAGTGCCAGTATCGCGCGAAAATTTCGGGCGGTGCGGACAGCGGCGTCCATTGCGAAATCCAGACCGTCATCTGCCGCGACTGCCGGGAACTGTTCGACGTGTTCACGCGGCTGTGTCGGCGGGCGGACGCGGTGGACGTGATTAAATTTCCCGCCTTTCACCGCCCGGAAATTCCGCCGGTGCTCCTGCGCGATAGTCCGGTGAATGGCCGCCGCGCCGCGCCGCGCCCGCTGGTCTGGCACAACTATAAACTGGCCTGCCCGGTCGGGCCGAAGCACTTCGTCGAGCCGTGGAACGACCCGGCTCGGTGCCCGCGCTGCGGTAATTTCATGGCCAAGCTCGGCCTGCCATTCCGGCTGTGTGATTGAGAAACTAGGCCGGGTCGCCTGGTCCCGGTAATCCGTGCGCCCGGAAAAGTTTCTATGGCGTGTTTTCAAAATACCGTTGCCTCGCAAACTGGGGTTTCATCAGCACCGGGCTTTAGTCCGATGTGGGTTGGCCGCGCGGAGCGCAGCCGTTTTAACGGCTTTTCTGCCGGGACCAAAGCCGCTGAAGCGGCTGGCACGACCAGCCAAAAAGCAATCACATAGAGCATTGATAGAAATGATGTCGCGAGGCGGAGCGCGGATTTTTGGTGGTGGGCGAGGCTTTGGCGCCGGCGCAGGTTTTCCAACCCTGTAACTAAGCCGAAACAAAGCCCACCGCCAAGAAGCCTTACTCCCATCTGCCAACGGTCCCGCACCGCGCCTCGGGTTTCTAAAATATTCGCTTGACAAAAAAGTATCTATAAGTTAAAAATACATCATGTTCATCGCCCCTGCCGTCGGCCGAAGGCCATTGGGGAAATGCTTGGCCGGCGGCGGGTGGGATTTTCCCTCCGGCGTGCCTGTTCTTTGACATCTGGATTTTGTCGCGCACCGTTCCGGGCTGCCCGGGCGAAGCTTGCCCTGCTTCGCCCGGCAACCTGGAAATCCTCAAAATTTCATTTTTCGGTCATCTTTGGTCACGTTTGGTCATCTTCAGAGCCTGTCCGAAAATGGATCGCGGCTGTTTCGCAGACCAGCCGCAGCATCTGGCCATCGCCAAAACGCCCGAAAATTCGAGACCGGCTGCGGCGGGTCGCGGACGACCAGCCGTGCTCCGGGATTTTCAGACACGCTTTCACCAGTGCCGGTACCGCACCGGATAAATCTATTTAACCCTTATCCGAAATCTCTGCAATAGCCGGTGGCCGCACTGTAGCGGCGGTCTGTGACCGCCGAATTACTGCACCTTTAAGATTCTATTCGCTCACCGAGCGCCGCTACCGGGCTTTTGTAGAGTTTTCTTATCCCGGTTGATAATTTTACCACTCGCAAAAATAGAAAAAGGGTAAAGAAAAGGTAAAATTCCGGATGCTCTATCAACCACTTACAAAAGTTGGCCCGCTGCCTGGTAAAGAAAAATAAAGTTTGGTCAGGCCATATTTTGCGTGCCGAGCGCGAAGGCGGCGCAGGGGAAGGATGGCTTTCCTTCGGCTTTCTTCGCTACCTTCGCGCGACCCACCGCGTTTCAACGGCATGGATTCGCCTAAGGAATAGCCCTACCATGCGACGCATTGATTGTGCGAACCGATGCCGCTCCAAAAATACGATTGAGACGCTCCGTTTTGGTGGTAACATTTTTCTGGACGACTATTTTTCCCCGGCCAGCCCATGGATAACATTGAAAGTTTAATTCCCGAAGACAGCGGCTCCGCCCCGGCGCTGGAACCTATCGCCATGGTGGCGTTGGACGCCGGCCGGATGCTCATGGAAGCCGGTGCCAGCGCCAACGGCGTGGACGAAATCGTGGCGCAGTTCGCGCGCGGCCTCGGCGCCGACCGGGTGGATTTGCGTATCGGCTACGCGTCGCTCGCCGTCACCATCGGCATCGGTCCGAACGGCATCACGCGGATGCGCGAGGTCGGACATCTTGGCGTGAACCAGCGGCTGGATCAGGAACTGTGGCATCTCGCGGCCCGGGTGGCCCGCGGCGGACTCACGCCGCAGCAGACGCGTGCGGAACTGACGCGGCTCGCCACGAAAACGCCGCGGCATTCCGCTTGGGTGATGGCCGTGGCGGTGGGCCTGGCGTGTGCGGCGTTCGGCCGGCTGCTGGGGGTGGACTGGCTGGGCACGGGGCCGGTGTTTCTCGCCGCGGGGATCGGCCAGCTTGTCCGGCGCGAACTGCTCACGCGCCATGTCAACGTCTTCATCTGCGCCTCGCTGGTGTCGTTTTTAAGCTCGCTGCTCGGCGGCCTGGGCGCGCACTGGGCGCACAGCAATACTATTTCCACAGCCATGATCGCCTCCATTCTGCTGCTCGTCCCCGGCATCCCTTCGGTTAACGCGCAGAACGACATTCTCGAAGGCCATCCCACGCTGGGCAGCGCCCGGGCGGTGACCGTGGCGGTGATTTTAATTTTTGCCGCCGCCGGCCTCTGGCTGGGACAGGTGCTCCTGGCCCGTTCTTTTGGAATTTGAATTATGGATCTGACCAACCTGCTTTACGGCCTCCTGCACCCGGATCCAACGCATTCCGGCTTCTTTCTGCTGCACCAGACGCTCTGCGGCGCGCTGGCGGCGGCCGGCTTTGGCGTGCTGTTCAACATCGGCTTCCGGTCGCTGCCGTGGTGTGCCGTCAGCGGCGCGCTGGCGCTGGCCGTGCGCACTTATTGCCTGGGGCTGGGCTGGAACCTGGAGGCCGCGTCCTTTGCCGCCGCGCTCATTGTGGGCGCCGCTGTGCAGGTGCTGCGGGCGCGCGCCGACATTTCGCAGAACGCGCTGGACGTGACCGGTTGTATCCCGATGGTGCCCGGCAGTTTCGCGGCCAAGGCCATTCTCGGAATGTTCGCGCTGACGACCGCCAGCCCCGCCGACGCCTCCGGCACCCTCATCACCGCCGTGCAATATGCCCTGCGCGTCACCTTCACCATCGGGGCCATTGGCACCGGCTTGGCGATCCCCACGCTGCTGCTGCGGGTGCGGGTCTCGCGCTAACCCAAGCCAGCGCTGCCCGGCCGGCCAAACTTTGGGCGCTGCGGCCGGTGAAAAAATGTCGATTAAATTAGATCATTGATAAAAATGATGTAGCGAGAATTTTGGGTGGTGGGCGAGGCTTTGGCGCGGGCGCCGGTTTGCCAACCCTGTAACTAAGCCGAAACGAAGCCAGCCGCCAAAAAGACCGCTTTGCTCCCATCTGATTCCGCCTCGCTACCGGATTTATGGAAATGCTCTAACCCCAACGCCGCGCCGCGCCCTTTCTGCCTCCGCCATGGTCCCGCTTCCGCCGGGTCATTTCACTGTCACATCCACATTCCGGCGCACGAGCGTGCTGCCTTCCTGCTGGGCGAGATTGGAAAGCGCCTCGTTGTAGTTGGCGAGGGCGCGGATTTCCTGCGAGCGCGCCGCCGTCAGGTTGTTCTGCAATTGCAGGACGGTGAACGTGGTGCTTTTGCCGGCGGCGTATTTTCCCTGCTCCGCATTGAGTGCGGCCTCGGCGCTGATGCGCGCCTGCTTGGTGGCGTCCACGCTTTCCCAGGCGGACTGCGCCTGTTTCACCGCGTCATCAATCTCCACCATCACGTTTTGCTCAAGCTGCTTGACCTTGAGCAGGTATTGCTGCTCGATGGCCTTGTCCGCCTTGTAACCATTGCGCGCCTTGGCGTTGCTCAACGGCACGGAGAACTGCCCGCCGTAGCTCCAAAACGGCCGGTTCGCCGTGGCATATTGGCCGAAGGCGTCGCTGTAGCCATTGCCTGCGCCGTTGTAGCCGTAGCTGCCGACGAGGTCAATCTGTGGGAAAATCTGGTTGCGGTCATATTTTAACTGGATGCCCTGCTGCTCCAGCGTCAGCTTGGCCTGCAACAAATCCGGCCGGGCGGTCATCCCCTTGCCCCAGCTATCCTGCACGTCGAAAAACTGCCGTACGGCCTCCAGCTTCGTCGCCGGCTCGATGTCCACGTCGTGCCATTGCAGATAATCGTCGGTGATCAGATTTTTCAGGGCGTTTTGATCCGACTCCAGGGTGAACTGCGCGGCGATCAAATTCGCGCGGCTCTGCGCCACCTGCGCCTGGTCCTGCTCAATCGTCCCGCCGCGTTCGGCGATGACCTTGATCTGCACTCGTTGGTTGTCGTCGTTGAGCTGGGTTTGGGCCAGCACGAGCGCCTCCTCCTCCACTTTTACATTTTCGCGGGCGTAGATGAGTTCGTAGAAGGCGGTTTCCACCGCCGAAACCGTCGTGATGAGCTGCTGGCGCAGGCCCTGTTCGGAATACTTCAAGGTGTTTTTCGCCGCGCTGATGCTCAGCCGCGTGCTGTCAATCCAGAAATCTTTCAGCAGCGGTTGCGTCAGCGTCGCGCCCACCTGGCCGCCGGTGCTTTCGGGGGAAGCCCCGTAGGTGTCCGCGATATTGCCGTTCAAGCCATACGTCATGCCCCACGGCAGCGCGCCGTTCAGCCCGGAGTTGAAACTGTTGCCATCGGTGACGGCCACGCCGTTGGTCCTGGCGAATCCGCCGGCATCGTTGTGGGTGTGCGTGCCGGACAGGCTGAGAACCGGATCATAGCCCGCGTAGGCCGCGTGCAGGTCGAGCAGTGATTTCTCCGGCTCATACCGCTCCACGCGCACATCGAAGTTGTGCTGGAGCGCCTCCGTGATGCAATCCTGCAGCGACAGCACCCGCGTGGCCGGCGTATTGGTCTGCGCCGCCGCCGCCGACACGAGGCCGGCCAACAACAAACTGGCACCGATTTTATTCATTGGAAAACCAGACGCCGCCCGCCGCCGCAAAGTAACCAAAAGGTTATTTAACCGGTGCTCCCTCGGAAATGGCGGCGTTTTTCTCGAGCAGTTCCAGCACCTTTTCGTGCAGCACCTGCTCGTAAATCTCGTTCACGCCATTGCGCTTCTGCAAGTCCTTCAGGAACTGGTCGAACGGCATCTGATACATCATCGCCAGTTGCTGCGCGCGCTTCAGCGCGTCATCCTGCGTCACCTCGATTTTTTCCTGCTCGGCGATGCGCTGGACGAGAAACGCCAGCTTCACGCGCTCCTTCGCATTGACGGCGGCGGCGGAGTAAATTTCATCCTTCTGCTTTTCGATCAGCTCGCGGCCGATGCCGCGCTGCGTGTTCTGGCGGACCAGGTCATAAACCACGTTGCGCGTTTCCAGCGCGACCGCCGATTCCGGCAGGTCAAAATTCACCCGGCCCATCAGCGCGCGGACGGCCTGCGCGCGGACAGCCTTCGACTGCGAGTATTTCAGCTCGTTTTCCAAATCCTTGCGGACGCCTTCCCGGAGCTTCTCCAGGTTTTCCGCGCCGAATTTCTTCGCCAGCTCCTCGTCGAGCGGCGGCAGGATTTTTTCCTTCACCTCGACCACTTCGACTTCATAAACCCCTTTCTTGCCCTGCAATTGCGGCGTCACGAAATCCGCCGGGAAATCCACGTTGACTGTGCGCTTCTCGCCCGCCGCCGCGCCGGTGAGTTGCGCGGCGAAGCCGGGGATGAAACCGCCTTCGGTCGTCTCCACCCAGAAATTTTTCTGCTCGGTCAAACCTTTCGCCGTCGGCGCCAGGTCGGTGATCGGCTTGCCGTCGCAGGTGCCGGTGTAGTTCACCACCGCGACATCGCCGCCGGCGAGCGCGCGGGCGACGGTTTCAAATTTCGCGTGCTGGCCGCGCAGCAGTTCCAAGGCGCGTTCCACGTCCGCATCCGCAACGGTTTTCGTTTCGAGTTGGGCGGGCAGACCTTTGTACTCTGGCAGTTGGAAATCCGGCGCGGTCTCCACCGTGGCGGTGAACTGGAGCGTCTGGCCGCGCCCAAACTGAACTTCTTCAATGTCCGGCTGGCCGACGACCTGGATTTTCTGCTCCTCGATGGCCTTGCGGTAATTTTCCCCGATGAGCTTGCGCCTGGCCTCGTCCTTGATTTCGCCGTCGTATTTTTTCACGACCATCGGCAGCGGTGCCTTGCCCGGCCGGAAGCCCGGCAGCGCGGCCTGCTTCTGGTAATCTTTCGTGATGGTGTCAAACGCCGCGTCCACGGCGGCGGCGTCCAGTTCCACCCGCACGAGCTTTTTGCACGGGGCCAAATTTTCAACGGATACGTTCACAATAAAAAATGAGTTAAACGAGCCGCGCAGCGTAGCAGAACCGCGCCGATTGCGTCAATGGGTTTTGACGGCAAATACTTTTGCCGCCGGGCGATGGCCGCGGGTCGTGTCCTAATCTCAACCGTCATCGTAATCTTATTCCGCCTCCAACCACGATTGCGATTAAGAACCAGATTAGGATTAGGACCCTGCCTGGCCGATGTATCAGTTGACGCGGGCGCCGTTTTGGCCGTAATTAACGGGCGGCTGACCTTGTCAAAACCCATGGGAAATAATCTGCTGACCAACAATCCGTTTGCGGTGCTGACGTTCATCGCGGCGCCGGCGCTGCTGACCAACGCCTCGTGCCTGCTGGCGTTGAGCACCATCAACCGCTTGCTGCGCACCCGCGAAAGCATGCGCGAGCTGCTGAGGGAATCGGAGCGGGAGACGCTGCCGCGCGGGCCGAAGTTTCTCGAACACGTCAACCGCGTCGAGCGCCAGGCGTCGCTGCTGCTGAATGCGCTGCACTGGATTTATGTGGCGCTGGGCTCGTTCGTGGCGGCGACGTTGGTGACGCTGCTCGGCGCGGTGGCGGGCGAGTCGGGCAGCGAACTGGCGATGCGCCTCGTCGTCGGTCTGGGCCTGGCGCTGGGGGTTGCCGGCGTGGCGGGTCTGATCGGCGGCTGCGTGAATCTGTTTCACGCCACCCAGCTTTCGCTGATCAATATCCGCGAAGAAGCGGCGGCGATCCGGGCGCGGCAGGAGCAGTTGAAGAATCCGCCGGCAAACTCCGGCGCGGCGTAGCGGTTCAATCGCCGGCGGGCGCAGAATTCTGGCTGCGTCATGCCTCCGATCTGGACAACCGCCGGCCGTTTGAAGCGGGAGAGTTTCCCCGCTGCGATTTTTTTCCGCGTGCCGGCGAAAAATCATTTCGCCGGCACCGTCTGCGCCTACCCTGAAAATCCGGGCAGTTTGAGTTTTTTTTCCGGCGGGATTCTGCTTTTGGGAAAACTTTAGGAAAATATTCGGGGAAATTATTTGCCCGCTATTGCCGCTGGCAGGCCGGTTGCATAAAGGCTGGCATGCGGTGCAGAATTGAAAATATTCGGATTAAGTTGTTTGCCTTCGCCCCGGTCTTGAGCAGTGTGCTGCTGTTGTTGATCCAGCTTCCCGTTCTCGCCGGTACCGGCGTCACGCTCACCTGGCGGCCCAGCAGCGCCACGAATGTCGCCGGCTACAAAATTTATTACGGCCTGGCCTGCCACACTTATGCCAGCGCGGTGGTGGTCGGCAATACCACCAATACGGTCATTGCCGGACTCGCGCCGGGAACGACCTATTATTTTGCGGCCACGACTTACAACTGCGCCGGTGATGAAAGTGCTTTTTCCAACGAAGCCAGCTACGCGGTGCCGGCTGCCGCCGCGCTGACGGCTGCCGTTCGGACCGGCGGCCAGTTCAGCTTCACGGTGTCGGGCAGCGCCGGCCTGCCGTATGTCGTCGAAGCTTCCACCAATTTGGTGGACTGGATTCCGGTGGCGACCAACGCCGCGCCATTTGTGTTCACAGATACGAACAGCGCCAGTTATAACCAGCGGTTTTACCGGACGTTCAACCTGCCGCAGTAAAATTGGAAATCCTCGAATCCGGATTATTGTGCGGGTATGAGTTGAATGGTGTTGGTGGCGGGAAAGTCGTTTGCCCAATTCGCGTAGGCGTTGACGTAATCTTTCATTATGACCGTCAGGGAAATATGCGCCGTCCGCGATTTCGGATAGCGGATGACCCCGTCGCCGTTTTCGTCGGTGTAGAATGGCGCGGCCACCATGTACGGGCCGTCCGTGTCCATGGCGGGCTTCACCAAGGCACCTTTGACCGGCCGGCCGGTGGCTTGATCGCGCACCTGCACGGCCAGCGTGTCCGCGAAATGACGTTCCGGCTCATCCGGGGGAACCGGGGCGGTGACATCGCGCTGGTAATCCGAATCCGCCACGGTCAGGGCGAGCAGTTGGTAACCGGCCAGATGGCGGGTCGAAATGACGTCCAGTGTTTTCACGGTTTCCAGCGGGTGCGGGTTGATGAATTTGCTTTTGAACGCCCGCGCCGTGGATTTGAAATTGGGTATGCCCGGCCCGCGCCAGACGATCTTCGAATCCGGATCGCTCAAGGCTTCCGACTCCTCGGTGCGGATGCGCTGATGATCCCGGAGGTGCGCGCCGTATATGATCGGAAAGTCGTAGGTGGTGCCGTCATCATAATGCAGCCGGATCGAGGCAATCGTCTCGCCTTCCACGTCGGGCCAGTTGGCGGCGTGAATCACGTGCAATTCGTGAAATGTCCGGTCCACGGGGACGCCGATCAGGTCTGGATACTGCGCGGCGGGGTTGTTTGTCGAATTGCCCCGCCGATCCCAGTTTACCTGGCTCTGACCGTAGAGGGTGATTCGGCCATCGAGATGAAACGGTAGGCCGTCGAAAATGTGTCGCCGGGAGAGGCCGCCAAGATTTTTTGCGACCGAACCTTGGTAGGCTTGGGCAAAATCAACCACCTGCAAAGCGTCTTCCTTGGGATAGACGGGTTTTCTCACCTTGGCGGCGGGCGCGCTGTGCTTGGAACACCCGGTCGCCAGCAATCCCGCCATCAGCGTTGTCAGCAAAAGAATACGCATTGCCATAAAAAGTTTTGGTTGAACCAAAACCGTTGCTTGAGTATTGGCAGGCTATTTTTCCGGCGTGGGTTTGTCCAGCGCTCATTTGCCGGCTCCGCCGGCCTCAGCTGTTGCCGGTTTACCTGGGGCCGAGGCGGGTTGCGCTTGAAGGCCGACGGTCATTGGCGCGACGAACACAGCCAGCGCGAAGCATTAATGGTAATCTCTCCTGAAAAACGCCAGCGCCGCATCGGCCAGAGGGAAACAAAGGCTTGGAATTATGACGTCGCCGCGATATGTTGCCCGCCGCCTTTTGGCCGCGATAGCTCAGCGGTAGAGCATCCGATTTGTAATCGGACGGTCGTCAGTTCAATCCTGACTCGCGGCTCCATTATCTCCCCGGCGGCAGACCGTCGCGGTCTCGGACAAAGGATTTTTACAATAGGGGCTAACGAACGGCCGCGATTGCTTGGGGTCATTACCGGGGCGAGCAATCGCAGTGCGCCTGTGGTGCAAAACCAGTTGCAATCCGTGTTCGCCAGACTCAACCCGATCTTCGTGGGTGGAATCAAACGAACCGACGAGCGCCAGCCATCCCGCCACCAAAAGCAAAGCCTGCGGCTTTTTCTGCCCGGCGTTGCCCTGGCAGATTGCCTTCGATGATGCTCGACTAAATTTCACGGGAATTGAATCTTATTGCTGACTGTTCTTTAACCTCAAAATAACACTAAAAAAATCCATTCGCCATCGCAATTGGATTCGGGTGCTCCGAATCCTTGGGTAACGGATCAATTATCACACCCGATTATCACTCGCACTTCACTTGCTTCCTCATCGTTGCCGTGCTGCCGCCGCCGAAGGCGGTCAGAGATCATGAATCACTTTGGGTGGAAAAGCCGCACGGAGAGCGTTCAGCACGGCGAGCACGTCAATGATTTCCTGAATAATAGCACCACTCACCGGGCTCAAATGGCCGGTGGCGGCGAAAATCATGCCGATGACACTCAAGGCCATGCCCCCGACAGCGCTCTGGAGGACGATGATCCTCATCCGACGGCTGATGTGCATGAATTCGTCCACCTTCTCAAGTGAGTTGTCCATGACCACCACGCCCGCAGCTTCCGCCGTCACATCGCTATTTTGTCCAATCGCCATGCCAACCGTGGCGGCCATCATGGCCGGGGCGTCATTGATGCCGTCGCCAACGTAGAGGGTTTTTGCCTTGGCGGTTTCGGCGCGGACAATGGCAAGTTTTTCTTCCGGGCTTTTTTGCGCGTAAATTTCGGTGATGCCGACCTGCTCCGCGAGGTAATGCACCTCCGATTCACGGTCACCCGACACAATCATCACATGCTCGAAGTGATGTTTGGGTCCCAGATGCTTCACGAAGGAACGGCTCTCCGCGCGCGGCGCATCCCGGAAGCGCAACGCCGCCGCATAGCGTCCATCAATCGCCACCAAGCACTCCAGGCCGCCGGCAACGGCAGGCAATTGGTCGGCTCCCGAAATTTTCTGGGCGATGAGCTTGTTCCGGCTCGTGATTTGTAACTGGTGGCCGGAAACAGTTCCACGCAACCCCTGGCCCGGTTGTTCGCCAACTTCGGTTGCTTCCGGGAGTTGAATCCCCGACTCTTTTGCCGCTGCGAGAATGGCTCGCGCCAGCGGATGTTTGGAGTAACGCTCCAGACTCGCCACGAGCGTCAGCACGTCTTTCTGCGCAAAACCCGGAGCCACGAGTTGTTCGGTCAGCTTCGGCTCGCCATAAGTGAGTGTCCCGGTCTTGTCAAAAATCGCCGTGCGACACTCGGCGATTTGCTCCAGCACAACGGGACTTTTGACGATGATTGCCCGGCGCGCACAAAGTGAAATTGAACCAATGATGGCAATGGGTATCGCGAGCAGCAACGGGCAAGGTGTGGCGATGACCAGCACCGCGAGGAAGCGGACGGCTTCACCGCTGATGGCCCAGGCAAGAATCGCCACGGCCAAAGCCACCGGAGTATAAATGGCCCCCAGGCGATCCCCCAACCGCTGCAATTGCGGACGCTTGCTCTCGGACTCACGCATGACTTCCATGATCTTGGCGTAGCGTGAATCGGCCGCGAGTTGGCTCGTGCGGATGGTCAATGCCGACTCGCCGTTGATGGCACCCGAGATAACCGCTGAACCGGAAGTTTTGGAAATCTGAAATGGCTCACCCGTGAGATAGGACTCATCCATCGTGCCGTGGCCTTCCATCACCACGCCATCCGCCGGACAAATCTCTTGCGGATAAATCACGAGCATGTCGCCCACGGCAATCTCCGCCAGCGCCACGTCCAGCATTTCCGCCGCTTTTTTCCGGTGGGCAATTGAAGGCATCCGTTTCGCCAGCGCCGCCAGAACTGAAGAGGCACTGCGCAGAGCGTAACTCTCCAGCGCTTCACCACCGGAGAGCATCAGCACGATGATTGAACCCGCCAGATATTCGCCCAAGAGAACCGAAGTGATGATGGAAATCCCTCCCAGCAGGTCAGAACCAAATTCCCGTTTCATGAGTTTGCGCAGCAACTCATACAGCAGTGGCAATCCACCCAGAATGAGCGTGGCCAGTAAGGGTGTGTGATAGGTTTCGGCGGTGCTGTGAAAGCCGAAGCGCAGCACAAGATGTGTAAGGATAGCAGTGACGGAAAACGCCGCGATAACCGTCGTTTTACGTTGCCAGAGAGCGGCCGGCGAAAACCAGCTTCTTTTCGGGGATGTTTGGTTGGTGATTTTCAATTACGAGAAATAATCCATTTTACGACACGATGCTGCCAGAAAAGTTCTGGCGGATGACATGGGGTGTTACCCTACCCAAATTTATAAATCCGGGACTGACCAGCAAGTCAGGTCGCTTGCTAACTGGAGAATCCGTCAGTAATAAATCGAACGCTTCCTTTCGGAAAATGTCGAATGGGTAAGGACAATCAATCAACAGACAAAAATTTATTATGATACCTTTAAACCCTCACGCAGTTAGTTCATCCCTGTTGGCTATGCCGGTGGCGGTGGCACTTACCCGAAAACTGCTCCATGACCACAAAGCTTCAGTTCCAATTGAAGCCGGTTCGCAAACCGACCGGATGAATCAAGTTGAGCGGCGTGCCAAAACTTTGACAGAGACCCTAAAAAACATTGTCGGCTACCATCACCACGGCATTAACGAGTAACGCTTTTGGCGGTCCCGGCTAAGCAACAAGCGCAATTCCATCAATCAAATCAGTAGTTTTTTCTTGGCGCGTCGTTTCTAGCCAGCTTTAATAGGGATTCAACCGCAGTTAACATTCAAAACACTATAAAAATATGGCCAAAGCTCTGACCAAATCCCAAATCGCATCTGAAATCGCTGACAAAAACAGCCTCACCAAAAAGCAAGCCGTCGAAATTCTGGAACAACTGGCCGCACTCGCCTACAAACATGCCAAGGACTCGTTCACCATTCCTGGTCTCGGCAAGCTTGTTCTGGTCAACCGTAAAGCTCGTGTCGGCCGTAATCCTGCAACTGGTGAAACGATCCAGATCAAGGCTAAGAAAGTTGTGAAGTTCCGGGTCGCCAAAGCTGCCAAGGACGCGATCTTGGGCGTGAAGAAATAATTTCCGCGGTTTTTTACAAAGGCACTCTGTTGATTCAGGGTGCCTTTTTCGTTGCAGGGTCAAAACAAAGCCAGTTGCTGTGTCGTCGGCTCCCTCAAATTGCTGACGCCAAGCCCGAGCAGACGCAGAGGCCGATCCACCAGCTTTTCCCTGCCTAAAAGAAAGCAGGCTAGGCGATAAACTTCGGTGGCTTCGACAATCGGTTCTTCCATTGAGATTTGTCGGGTGAGCGTAGTGAAGTCGCTGTATCGGACTTTGACTTGAACGGTATGGGCTGCCAACTGCCGATGTTTGAGTCGTTTTTCAATATCTCCCGCCTGCTCTTTTAGGCAGCGACGTAAAATCTTCCGGTCAGCCGTGTCTTGCAGAAATGTTTCCTCGCCGCTGATGCTTTTGATTTCATCTCCCAACTCCAGCGGTCGGTCATCTTCGCCAACGGAATATTTTTTTAGCGACGGACCAAATGAGCCGACCAAAGCCCGCAAATCACCGGGGTAATCTTGCAGCTCTCCAATTGTGCTGATCCCCGCTTTGTTCAAAACCTGCTCCGTGACCTTGCCCACGCCATAAATTGTTCGCACTGGCAAGGGACGTAAAAACTGCACCTTTTCCTCGTCTGTGATCACCGTCAACCCATCTGGCTTTTGATGATCGCTCGCAATTTTGGCTAGCAGTTTGTTTGAGGCAATCCCGATAGTGGCAGTCAAATGGCGTTCAGTTTTTATCCGCTGCTTCAATGCCGCAGCCAATGTTCGTGCCTTTTCTAGTGAAGCAGCCATCGTCTCAGCTTGGCAAATGCTCGACATGTCGAGATACGCCTCATCCACGGACATCTGCTCCACAATCGCTCCGGTGCTGGCGATGATTTCCATGATCCGATGCGATTCTTCACGGTAGGCGTCCATGCGAGGCCGGACAAATATGCCTTTTGGACAGAGCCTGGCAGCCGTTGAACTAGGCAAAGCTGAACGGACGCCAAATTTTCTGGCTTCGTAACTGGCGGCACACACCACACCTCGTTGCATAGGCGGTGAGCCCACAATCACAGGTTTGCCCCTCAAATTCGGATCATCCCGCTGTTCCACTGAAGCGTAGAAAGCGTCCATATCGAGATGAAAAACAATCCGAAACATTGCGGCCAAAGACTACCACCGGCTTTTGAAATGCAGAAGACCTGACAGTTCAAAGGAGACTTTATTCCGGCATCATACCCGGTCTTGCCTTGAACGAGGAACTGGGATGACCAAAATATTTGCGTGATTTTTTGATGCCGGTAAAAGAAACCAACCCGAAGTGAGGGATTTCTGGCAGAGTACATTTTCGGACTCGCCGTTCAAACACCGGAGCACTTTCGTCTAAAACCGTCAACCACACTCACGCTCACACCATCGCAACACCGGCTTTTTTGGGTATCCAGGTGGTTGAAGTGATCTGGGCTGGATGCAGGCGGAAAGATAGTACGATGGATGTAAAAATATAGGAAAAACCCCCTCGAACAAACTTGCGCAGACTTGACCTGTTTTGGATTTGTTATGCCAAACCGTTATGTGAAGGACTCTGGTTTTCTCAAGTAGCAAACGATCTCCTTTATTATCAATGAGATCGTCAAATATGGTGCCCACGACAGGACTTGAACCTGTATGATTTTACTCACTAGAACCTGAATCTAGCGCGTCTGCCAATTCCGCCACGTGGGCAACTAATATTTGCGTTTTATCTTTATAATCTACACTTGCCGGGCGCAGCTATATGATATCTCATCGGAAACTGAAAACCAGCAGACAGGTGTTGGCTTCATTTCCAAAAGTCCCCTGACTGCTGCAATACGTCAGCAACGGCAATCACTATGGCAGATTCCAGGTCAACGGCAAGTTGATTCGGGTGAACTAAGGGAGGCCTGTTTGGACAGCGACCAAGCTGTGACGGTTGGTTTTGTAATATGATCAGAGCGAAAACAGCAACCCGTTCGAATCGCCAAAATTGAGCAAAAGAAAAAGGGGGAAAATGTTCAACTTGGCCAAACAAAACCCACAAAAAACTTCTAAAAAATGGTCGGGGCGGTGAGATTCGAACTCACGACCTCTTGTACCCGAAACAAGCGCGCTAGCCAGGCTACGCTACGCCCCGACGCTAAAGTTTGAAGATGATGCCACGGAAAAACGGGAAAGCAATTGGAAATTTACCAGGTCATTGCCAGGCGTTGGCGATGCGGTTGCTGTCGATCAGGCACCAGAGATGCAGCGGCTGCACGGCTTGAAGATATTTGATGAACCGCGCGCTGCCGTCGGCCAGGACATAGTTTGAGCCGCCAGAGCCGCTTTGGGTGCCTTTGACACTGGCTCTGAGATTGTCGTGGCGGCATTGTTCGGCCACGCTCGCGTCGTTGCCGCCGACGGCCGGGTTTTCAAAAAGGTCCATGTAATAATCACCTTGATCCGAAATTTTTTCCCCCAGCACAATGGTGTCGGATGAATGAACCACATTTTGCTCCTTGACGGAAGCGGGGCTGTTCAATATCGCTGTCACCAAGCCCCCCCAGTTGCCAGGGGGAATGCCGAGGGTGTCGGAGTAGTAATCATTGAACCCGTTGATGAGATAACTGCGCGGGGCGGCGTCACCGGGATAATTGACCACGTCGGTTTCACCGGTTGTGGGCGGATTGGGGCCGTCGCTGGGGCAGAGCAGCATCTTGATGTTGCGGCCGTAGGAATCATACATCTGCTGTGGCCAGCGGCCCCGGGCTTCGCGGTGGGGGAACTGGTCCTGATAGTCGCCGCTGTAGATTTTCAGGGCGATGCCGAATTGCCGGAGGTTGCTCAGGCACGCAATGCGGCGGGCGGTTTCCTTGGCGCGGGACAGCGCCGGCAGCAGCATGGCCGCCAGAATGGCGATAATGGCGATGACGACGAGCAGCTCGATCAGCGTGAACGCCCCACCCGCTCGATTTTCATCTTCGCGGATGCCGGATGTTTTTTGCTCGCTTATTTTCATAACCAGCCGTTCCTTTACAGCGTCTAGATAAACAGCTTGACGATCATGCCACCAACCATGTTACAAAAAATAATAGAATGACGAAGAAAAATTTGTTATTTGGCATCTGCGTAATAGTGCTGGCTGCCAGCTACGTCATTTTTTTCACTGACTGGTTCAAGGCCAAAACGGTGGAGATCAATTACACCGTCCGCTATCTGCATGCGCGGAATCCACGCGGGAACCCCCAGCCATTGCTGGTATTCATACTTGGCACCCCGCTCAAACTAACCGAGATCAAGGTCGTCCCGCTCGCCGGATATTTAACCAATAAAAACATCCTGCCGCTTTGGCACCTCGTTTCTGGTTCAAACTCCGAGCCGGTGAAGACCTTTTCATATGGCGATTACAGCCACGCCATCAAAGGCATGAGTCCGGCGCTTGAAGGTATCGCTCCGGAACCCCTCGCCACCAATGTCATCTACCATCTCCTCGTCAACGCCGGGAAAATCAAGGGCGAGCACGACTTTGAACTGAGATAATTTCAGCCTGCCACGATTTTGTTTCCTGCCAGATGGCAGGCGGCAAAATGATCTTTTTTCACTTCGCCCAAAATGGGGGCTTCCGTCTTGCATCGGTTTTCCGCAATTGGGCAGCGCGGATGAAAAGGGCAGCCGCCCGGCGGATGAATCGGCGACGGCACATCGCCCAACAAAACAATCCGCTGCCGTTTTGTGTCCGGATCCACCTCCGGCACGGCGGAAATCAGCGCCTGCGTATAGGGGTGCTTCGGTGAGCGGACGATCTCCTTCGCATCCGCCGCCTCCACGATTTTGCCGAGATACATCACTAGCACGCGGTGGCTGATGTGTTCCACCACCGCGAGATCGTGGGCGATGAACAGATACGCGAGGCCGCGCTGCTGTTGCAAATCCCGGAGCAGATTGATGATCTGTGACTGCACGGAAACGTCTAGCGCGCTCACCGGCTCGTCGCAGATGATCAGCTCCGGTTCCACCGCCAGCGCGCGGGCGATGCCGATGCGCTGCCGCTGGCCGCCGGAAAATTCATGTGGATAACGCTGCGCGTAGGTGGCATCCAGTCCGACGGCCTGCAATAATTCGGCAATCCGTTTCCGCCGGGCCGCCGGGCTGTCGGTCAAATCGTGAATGTCCAGTGCCTCGCCGACGATATCCTCGACGGTCATGCGCGGGTTCAGCGAGCCGAACGGATCCTGGAAAATCATCTGAAATTTGCGCCGCCGCGAACGTAGTTCCGCGCCGTTCATCTGCGTGAGGTTTTCGCCGCTGAGAAATATTTCGCCGGCCGTCGGTTCGACGAGGCGCAGGATGGCACGGCCGAGGGTGGACTTGCCGCAGCCGCTTTCGCCGACGAGGCCGAGCGTTTCGCCCAGCGCTAAGGTGAAACTCACGTCGTCCACGGCTTTCACCGCTTCGCGGACGCGGCTGAACAGCCCGTGCCGGACGGGGAAATGCACCTTCAGATTTTTGACTTCGAGCAGGCTCACGCGACAGGCCCAAGGGTTGACCGAATTGGCGTGCGTGCCAAACTAAAAAATTCAGCCGGTGGCGGCCGGTTTTTCATAGACGCAGGCTAGATCCATCATCTGGCCGCAGGTGCATTGGATGCGCAGGTGGGTGACGCGGTCGCCATCGCGCTGGACAGTGACACGAGGTTCGCAGATTTTTTTATCCGCGCCGGTGCCGGCGGCGGTTCGCAGCGGTTCGAGCGAATGAAAGGCGGCTTTTTTGCCGGCGTCCTGGCCGTTGAGGACAGCAACGCGGAATTCACGCGCGACCGGCGGCGCGGACGCGGCGGTGAGCGGCACAAAGGATTCGTTGGGCTGCGAGGTCATTTGGTGATGTCGGAAGATATGGCTTCCGGCAGGCTGTTGATGGAATCCTTGATTTTGACCAGCACGGTGACGCGGCGATTGGCCTCGTCGGCTGGGTCGAGGTCGGGCATGGGCACGGTGTCGGCAAAGCCGGAGACCTTGTTGATCTGGCTGTCGCTGACGCCGCCTTCGATGATGCGGCGGCGCGCGGCGTTGGCGCGCTCAGTGGACAGCTCCCATTTGTGGAGTTCCTCGGGGGCGTTAGTGGCCATGGTGCCGGTGTGGCCTTCCAATTCGATGCGGAAATGCGTGTAGCGCGCGATTTCCCAGGCGAGCGTATTGAAAACCCACGCGCCGTAGTCGGTGAACTCGGCGGTGCCGGGTGTGAAAACCGGTTTTTGGGAGCGGTCAAACACGTTGATGCTCAAACCCTCAGCGGTCACGTCAATTTTCACGGCGGTCTGGCCGGCGTCCTGGTCCTTGAAGAGCTTGGCCAGGTCTTCGCTTAAATGGTGCATGGCTTCCATTTCAATGGCGGAAATGGAGGAGAATTTTCCCTGCTGCTTGTAAGTGCTGGAAGCGTCCTTATTCGGAATGAGGCCGGTGGATTCCTTGGTGATGGAGGAGAAAGGATTGCGGAAAGCGCGTTCGACCGCGTCCTTTATCTTCTGATCCTGCGACGTGAGCCAGAGGCAGAGAAACAGCGCCATCATTGCCGTGACGAAATCCGCGTAGGCGACTTTCCAGGAACCGCCGTGGGCTTCATGTTTTTTCCGGGCCATGACGAAAATTTATTTGCCGGCCTTCATGGACTTGAACATTTGCTCCAATTGCTCCGAAGAGGGGCGGTATTCGCTGCTCAAGCCGCGGCGACCCAGTTCCACCGCCGTGACCGGCGCCATGCCGTTGGCGAAGCCAGTGACGCAGGCCGCGATGCACCGGGTAAAATCCAACTCAGCCTCGCCGACAAATTCCAAATTCGTCGCTAGCGGCCCCATGAAACCGTAGGCAAGTAAAATGCCGAGGAACGTTCCCACCAGCGCGGCGGCAACGTGTGTGCCGATGTCCTCCACCCGGCCGCCGATGGAGGCCATCGTGATAACGATGCCCAAAACGGCAGCCACGATGCCGAAGCCCGGCATGGCGTCGCCGGTCTTTTGCAGCACGGACACTGGCGCGTGATGCTCCGTCTCTAACTGGCCGATCTCCGCATCCAGCAGCAGTCGGAGCTGGTCGGGCTTGATCTTACCGTCAATGATTGGACGCAGCGCGCCGCAGAGAAACTCCACGGCGTGTTTGTTGTTTGAGAAACGGGGATATTTTTTGAACACCGAACTTTTGTCCGGCTCCAGAATGTGTTCTTCCAGCGCGATCATGCCGTTGCGACGGCCGAGCAGGAACAGTTCGTAAAGCACCTTCAGCAAATCTTCGTAGGAGGCACGGCTATGCGGCGCGCCCTTGAGGCAGGCGCCGAGACCCTTGACAATATCCTTCAACACCTTTTTTGGCGACATGATGATGAGCGAACCGGCCGCGCCACCGGCAATGATCAGTACTTCATTGACGAAGGCGTCGAACAGCACCTTCATGTTCCCGCCTTCCATCATGAAGCCGCCGAACACGCAGACGCAAACGGTGATGGCCCCGATGATGATGATCATGCGGGTCGGCCGGTTGCGGCCCGCCGGGGCAGGCCGGATTCAAAGCGTTGCAGGTAGGAGCGGATCGCCAAAATGGCCTGCGCGTGAATCTGGCAGATGCGCGATTCGGTCAGGTGGAAAACCTCGGCGATTTCCCGCAGATGCATGTCTTCCAGATAATAAAGAGCCAGCACCTTGCGCTGCATTTCCGGCAGTTCCTTCAACCGCTCGAAAATCACCTGCTTCAGTTCGTTGGTGGAAACTTTTTCAACCGGCCCTTCGGTCATCGTATCGGCAATCACTTCGTAAAGCGGCCCGCTGTCACCGTCCTCGGAGGAATTGACGGCGTCTAGGCAAACAAATGCCGCCGGCCGGACTTCATCCAGCAATTCCGCATATTCCTGCGGCGTCATTTTCATGGCCTTCGCCATCTGCGCCTCGGTGGGCGTCTTGCCGAGTTTTTGCTCTAGTTCGCCGAGCACGGTCTTGATCCGCCGCGCCTTTTCGTGGATGGTGCGCGGTACCCAGTCCATCCGGCGCAGTTCGTCCAGCATCGCGCCGCGGACGCGGACACGGGCATAAGTTTCAAAGGAGGTGCCGCAGGTGGGATTGTAATTGCGCAGCGCCTGCAGCAAACCGATCAGGCCGACGCTGTAAAGGTCATCGTGGTCCACATGCTCCGGCAAGGTCATGGCCAGCCGGCCCATCACGGCGGAAACGAGCGGCAGGTATTTTTGGACGAGCGCGTTCTCGGTGTCGGCGTTGGTATCGGCGCTTTGCTGGTGGTAGCGTTGCCAGAGTTCCTGCGCCAGGGCGCCGGAAGCGGCGGGCGCGGCGGTTTCCATTGGGACGGTGGTCAAGGTGCTCATACTTTGGCGGCGGTTTTGGTTTCGGCAGCTTGGGCGCGGGCACGGCGTTGTTGTTCCAGCGCGTCGGCCAGCCCGGTGAACCACATCCGGCCCCACCAGCGGGCGAGAATGCCGCCCACCCAGGCTGTCACGCAGGCGTGCCAGAAAATGGTGGAACCAGCGCAATCCCCGGCCAAACTGCTGCCGGCTCCGAGGATAAATCCCACCACCGCTCCAAGAATCATCATTGACTTCATGCTCTTAGCCGCTGTTTAGCAAAACCTTTGCCAGCCATTTTTTGGAGCGGGGAAAACCTTAGAATCGCCAATGTTCACCGGAGATTTTTGTGGGGAAACAAAAGCGATGACTCTGCGCGGTGGAACTCACCGGGAATTTTTTGCCCGCCGCCCAGCCAGCCCAATGAGCAATTTGTGCCCAACACGAAATTCCATAATTTCACCCGCCGCGGCTCCTCATCGAGATGCGTGAAAATCAAATCTTCCGGCATCAACGGCGCAAACGCGTTGAACTGCTCGAACAACAGCGTCGTTTCGTAGGCGGCATTCAGCACTAGGTGAATGTGCGGCGCCGGCAGGGACGACAGCACTTCTCGCAGCGCCTTCATGCTTGCCGCGCTGTGACCTTCGCCGCCGGGCAAATCCACAAACAGCAGTTCTTCGCCGCCGTCTGCGCCGTTCCAAAAACGTTCCGCCGGCACGCCGATCATTTCACAGTGCAGCGAGAGAAATTCCGCGGTGTTCGCCGTTTCCGCGTCTAGCCGCCAAACACGGGCGCGGTGTTCGCCGCGCAACACAGCTGAAGTCAGCCATTTGCAGAGAGCCGTGGTTTTGCCGGAACCGGGCGGACCGATGAAAACGTGCGGCCGACCCGTGCCGTCCTCCTCGTGCGGCGGCGGACGCCAGAACGTCGCCAGTGTGTCGCGCACCGCCGTCCATTCGGCGATGGGCATTTCCGGCGGCTTGGTGCCGTGTGTCGTGCGCAGCTTCAATTCCAGCCGGTCGGAAAATTCCGGCAGCAAGCCCAGTGTTTCCAGCCAAGCGATGCTGCGCCAGCGATGCGCGACGCGTGGCGGCGGCAATTCGATTTCACCCTCGTGTTTTTCCGTGAATGGCACATACGCGTCCATGCCGGCCGGCACCGCGTGGCGCGGTTTTTCTGGCACGCACGCCGTCACTTCGATTTGTCCGGGGCGATGCAGCAGCCGGGCAAAGCCGCTGGCCGGCATTTTGCGCACGCTCACGATGACAGCTTCCGGCCCCAGGTTTTCAGACACGAGCCGCACGGCGTCGTTGGCATTTTCAGCGATGAACGCGGATAACTTCATTTTTCAAATCATCCTCATGGTCATCCTCATCCTCATAAATCAAAACGAAGCGAGGATGACGCCGAGCCTGAGATCGAGGATGAGTTTTTCATTCAAGGCACGGGATCACCGCCGCGTTCTGCACTTGCACGCGCGGCGGAATTTCCGCGTAGGACAACACCTGCAAATCGGTGAATGTGTTTTCAAAAAACCGGCGGAAGCCTAGCCGCAACGCTGGCGCGCACAACACCATCGGCTGCTGGCCCGCCGCCAGCATCTGCTGGATGAAGCGCGATAGCGAATCAATCACATGCCGAGCCAGCCGCGGCTCAATCACGAGCGCGACTTCGCTGGCGGATTGCCGCACGCCCTGCGCGAGTTGCGCTTCGAGCTTCGGATCAATCGTGATGGCGCGCACGCTGCCGTTTTCCGTCTGGAACGGCCGCGACAACTGCGGGCCGAGCGCCCGGCGGGCATGCTCAGAAAGTTCGTCGGGATTTTTGGTGCATGCCGCAAAGTCACCTACTTTTTCCAGGATGCCTGCCAAGTTGCGGATGGAAATTCCCTCGGCCAGTAGATTCTGCAAAATGCGCTGCACCTGGCCGATGCTCAACTGCGCCGGAATTAATTCATTCACCACCGCCGGATGCGTCAGCTTCAAATTGTCGAGCAGAGCCTGCACGTCCTGCCGCGTCAAAATTTCATGGCAATGCCGCCGCACTGTTTCCGATAAATGCGTGATCAGCACCGACGGCGCGTCCACCACCGTGAAACCGCTGACCTCGGCGTTTTTGCGTTCCACTTCCGTCACCCAGGTCGCCGGCAGTTGGAACACCGGTTCCACGGTTGGCACACCCTTGAGCGCCACCTTGCTGTTGGTGGCGTTCATCGCCAGCCAGTGTTGCGGCATGAGCTGGCTGCTGGCGATGGGATTGCCCTTCAAAACAAACCGGTATTCATTGTTCCCCAGTTGCAGGTTATCGCGCAACCGGATCGGCGGAATCAGCACGCCCATGTCCGACGCGAACGTCCGGCGCACGCCGGTGACGCGGTCCAGCAGATCGCCGCCTTTCGCCTTGTCCGCCATCGGAATCAGGCCATAGCCCAATTCGATTTGCAAAGTGTCGAGGTTGAGTAGATTTTCCAGTTTGTCGGCGGCCTTTGCTTCGGCGGCGGAGGCGGCACCGGCAATCGGGGTCTTGGCGTCCGCCGGCTTTCCATTTATGCCCGTCGGCGCATTCGCGGCATTCATCGTCGCAAATTCAGGCATTCCGTTCTTGTGAATGGAATACGACAGCAGCCCAATGAGCGCGGACATGATGAGGAAGGGCATGGTTGGCAATCCCGGCACAATCGCCAAAAACCCCAGCATGATGGAAAGAATCGTCAATGCCTTCGGATAAAATAAAAGCTGCCGGCTCAATTCGCGCCCCAAGTCGGCCTTCGACGTGGCGCGCGTCACCAAAATACCGGCGGCCACCGACGTGATGAGTGCCGGCACCTGCGACACCAAACCGTCGCCGATGGACAGCATCGTGAAGCGCGACAACGCTTCGTTCATCGTCATGCCTTTTTGCATGATGCCGATGGCGAAGCCGCCGATGATGTTGATGAGCGTGATTAAAATCGCCGCAATCGCGTCGCCGCGCACGAATTTGCTCGCGCCATCCATCGCGCCGTAAAAATCCGCCTCCTCCTCGACGCCGCGCCGGCGGTTGCGCGCCTCGGTTTCATTGATCAAACCGGCGTTCAGCTCGGCGTCAATCGCCATTTGTTTGCCCGGCATGGCGTCCAGCGTGAACCGCGCCGCGACTTCCGCGATGCGCCCGGCGCCCTTGGTGATGACGATGAAATTGATTAAAACGAGAATGCAGAAGACGACCATGCCGACGACGTAATTGCCGCGCACGACGAAATTGCCGAACGATTCGATGATGTGTCCGGCGTAACCATCCAGCAAAATTAAGCGCGTGGAAGCGACATTGAGCGCCAGCCGGTAAAGCGTGATAAACAGCAGCAACGTGGGAAAGCCGGTAAATTCTGCCGGCGTGCGCAGGTAAAGAATGACCAGCAGCGTCAGCAGCGAAAGTCCGATGCTCACCGTCAGCAGCAGGTCCAGTAGGAACGGCGGAATGGGCAGGATCAGCAGCAAGATCGTGCCGAAAAGCCCGAAAATCAGCCACAAATCGCCGTGGCGAAGCAGCATTCGCATTCTGTCACTCAAAGCGCCCATGAAAATTTATTCTTCAAAATTGGTGGCCGCAACGGGTGCGGATCGACGGCAAATATTTGCCGCCAACGGCTGATAAGCAGGAAGTTCGCCAAGCCGCCCTCATCCTCGCTTGGATGTAAAAAATTGAGGATGAGCCTGAGGATGACTAATAGCAGGATTCCCCGGCGTCCACGCAGCGGGATTTATTTGTCTTGCCGCTGCGGAATTGGAAGAATTTGCGGATGGCAACCAGTTCCATCACCCAGGCCCGGCAGGCGCGGGCGCTGTGCGAGCAGGGCCAATGGCCGGCGGTGCTGGCGTTCGCCCAAACCTGGCACGCGGAAAATCCGGCGGCGGCCAAGGCGCTGTTTTATCAGGGCGTCGCGCTCGCTGCCACCGGCCGCTTCGCCGAGGCGGAAGCCGCTTATCGGCGCGCGCTGAAATTGGATCCGGAAGATTTCAAGTGCTGGAACAATCTCGCGGCCCTGCTGTTCGAAGCGCTGAACCAGCCCGCTGAAGGTGCCAAATGTCTGGCGCACGCGCTGAAACTGGATCCGGGTAACCAACTCGGCTGGGCGAACCTCGCCAGCATGAACGGCCAGCTCGGCCGCCATGTGCAGGCACGCGTCTGCGCCGAACGCGCGCTCGACCTCGACCCGGAATTGGTCGAGGCCCATCTGCACCGCGCCCGCGCCGCGCAGATGCTGGGCCAGACGGAAATCGTCCGCGCCACGACCGAGGCGCTGGCGCAACTGCCGCCGGAAAAGTTCAAGCGGGCGCGGTAATATTTTTTTGCAGCAGATTTCCAATCTGCGTTCATCGGCAAAATCTGCGGTTTGAATCAGCAACTTAATTCTGTTAATTTGCCGCCGTGATTTACGACGCATCACTCGACGATCTGCTGCAAAAAGTCTGGTCCGGCGCGCGCATCAACGCCGCCGAGGCGCTGCGGCTTTCTACGCTGCCGCTGGAAGAACTCGGCGCGCTCGCCGACCGCCGCCGCCAGCTCGCCAAGGCGAAGGCTTACAACGGTCGTGGCAATGAGATTGTCACGTTCAACGTGGATCGCAACGTGAATTACACCAATGTCTGCAACGTGTATTGCAAGTTCTGCGCCTTTTACCGCGTGGAAAAGGACGACGATTCCTACGTCATTTCGCTCGCCGAGATGGACCAGAAAATCGCCGAGACGCTCGCGCTCGGCGGCACGCAGATTCTCATGCAGGGTGGCCATCATCCCAAGCTGACGAAGCAGTGGTATCTGGATTTGCTCGCGCACATCAAAAGCAAGTGGCCGCAGATCAACATCCACGGTTTCAGTCCCAGCGAATTCGTGCATTTCCGTGAGGTCTTCAACGAGCCGCTGGAAAAAATCATTGCCGATTTCAAAGCGGCCGGCCTCGGCTCCATTCCCGGTGGCGGCGGCGAAATCCTGGTGGACCGCGTGCGCCAGCGCATCGCGCCGCTCAAGGCCATGAGCAACGACTGGCTCGAAGTCATGGATATCGCGCACCGGCTAGGACTTTATTCCAGCGCGACGATGATGTTCGGCCACGTCGAGACCATGGCCGACCGCATCGAACATCTGGAGCGCCTGCGCGCGCAGCAGGATGTTTCTTTAAAGCGGAAGGCCGAAAGCGGAAATGAGAAAATGGGCAATTTCACCGCGTTCATCGGTTGGACGTTTCAAGCCGAGCACACCAAGCTGAAAGCGCCGACAGTCGGCGCGCACGAATATCTGCGCACCCAGGCGTTGAGCCGAATCTACCTGGACAATTTTGAAAACATCCAAAGCTCGTGGGTCACGCAAGGGTTGGAAATCGGACAAGTCGCTTTGAAATTTGGCGCGAATGATCTGGGCAGCATCATGATCGAAGAAAATGTCGTGTCGCAGGCCGGCACCACCTTCCGCATGACCGTCGCCGACATGCACCGGCTAATCAAGGAACTCGGCTACGAAGCCCACCAGCGCGACAACTGGTATCGGTTGGTGAATTGAAGCCCGGCAAAAACGGTCGGCAAAATCCGCCGCTCTTTTTAAATGGTGCATCCGGCAGGACTTGAACCTGCAACCTTCTGATCCGAAGTTGGAATCATGCAAACTGTCTCCGGTTGCGTCAGATTGTTTTTTGTTGCGTGATTTAGATGGTAGAACTAGGGTTAAAGCAAACTATTCACACAGCGTGAGACGACTTAAAACAATCGAACAAAACCAAGAAAACGGCCAAGAAGTGGCCAAGAATCGACCTACTGATTTGGCGCGGCGTGGAGTGGCCAAGACGCATTCCGATTACTGGAAGGCGCGACTGGAGCGGCGCTGTTACACTCATGAAGGCAAACTAGTCGAGGTGAACGAATGGTCAATCCGAATTCAATATTTGGGGAAAAGGAAAAGCTTTGCGCTCGGGACGAATAACAAGGATGTCGCGGCTATCAAGGCCCGCGACATCTATTTGAGCATTGTGGCCAAAGGCTGGGACGCTACGGAAGAGTATTTCAATCCTGAGATGGTCGTACGAAAAGACGACCCCACAGTGGGCGATTTTCTGGTGGCCGTGGACGCCAAGTCCGGGTTGAAGCCAAAGACGTTTAGAAATTATTCCGGTTACTTCCGACGCATCGTTGCTGACGTTTTCAAACTCGGGGAGGATTCGGCCAAGTATGCTTATCGGGATGGAAAACGATCTGCATGGTTGGAGAAAGTCGAGGCCGTCAAATTGTCGAACATCACTCCCGACCGCCTGAACGATTGGCGAGTTCAATACGTCAAACAGCATGAGGTTAACCCGCAAGCCCGGCAGCGTGCCGTTCGTTCGGCAAATTCGTATCTGCGGTGTGCGCGTGCGCTCTTCTCTAAAAAATGGCTGCACCGGTTGAAACTCCGTCTGCCGAATCCGTTACCATTCCAAGGCGTGAAGGTGGAGAAGGGCCGGGCGCCGAAATACACGAGCAACATCGACCCCGAGAAGTTGTTCAGTGCTGCGAAAAGCGAGTTGGCTGACACTCAGCCTGGCATATACCTCGCATTTCTGTTGGGACTGGGCGCTGGGCTGCGCAAGGGTGAGATCGATGGACTGGAGTGGAAACATTGCCATACCGACAAAGGTCTCATTGAGGTAATACAAACCGAACACCATAGTTTGAAGTCTGAAGAGAGCGCTGCCGGCGTGGAAATTGACCCGACACTTGCGAAGGAGATTGCTCGGTTTAAACCGAGTGGTGGTGGTGGTTTCGTGATTGAATCAAAACTGTCACCACGTCCCAACGCAGACTTGCGCTACTATCGGGCCGAACTGACATTTAAAAAACTCTACGCATGGCTCCGAGGCAAAGGCGTCAAGTCGGACAAGCCGCTTCACACCTTGCGAAAAGAATTCGGGAGCATGATCAACCAGCATTTTGGGTTATATGCCGCCATGACCGCATTGCGCCACGCCGATATCGAGACCACCAGCAACCACTACACGTCCAACCGCCAGCGTATCGCGTTACCGATGGGTGAGTTTTTGAAAAGCACCGGCAACAAGAAATAATGTGATCCCACCAGAGCCTCACCGACGGACTGGAAGTTGATATCTGACAGCGCTTTGAACTGGATGCAGAAAATTCAAGCTTTGTGATTTGACAATTTTGTATTGCATGTTATTTTGAAAGCACTGTTGAGCTGGCAGCTCAACAATACCACGAATGTGGGTTTTTTGGAAATTGTTTCCTAAAAATTGATGGCATAGGCTAATAAAATAGCTTTTTCTGAATTGTGCTTAACACATTTGGTTAAAGATTATGTGATGCGTCGCAGATATTAGCTTTCGGTAAATACCTTATTAGGCCCCTGACGCATCGGTTTTACGCATACCGTTTTTTGCGTACCTGCTAGTAAATCTACTGTCGGTCCTTTGTTCAAATGGTTTGATCCCTTGGCTGATCCAAGTGATTAATAAAGTTATGTGATTGATGAGTGTAATTGTTATTACGCATCTCATTCTCATATTGAAATATTTAGATTAAACAGCCGTTACCATAGGTAGCGGTAATTCTTGTAATTAAACTTGAAAAAATTAGATCAAGCTATAGTCAATCCAGTGCCAGTTTTTTTAACTCCCGACCATGTGGCCGGGCGGTGGTACTGGCATGTCGAGAGTGTTCGGCGAAAGATTCGGCGAGGTGAGATCGCCTCAACAATCATCGGTCGTCGGAGACTGGTGTCACTGACTGAGGTCGAGCGCATCGAGAAAAGTGGGTCGGTTAACGTCGTGGTGGCCACCAATTAATCAGTCATGCACACGTCAAAATCAAAAATTAGCGAAGTTAATTCGGTTGTTAAAAACGAACAAGCGGAAGCACAAAAAATGAACAAAATTGTTTCAGGCAACGGTGAAAACAGGGCGGATACCGCCAGCGAGGCAGCGGTTGTTACCTTGGCTGGCGTAGCCGTGGCGGCATTGGTGCAACCAGTTGGTGAATCGGCCAGCACGAGTGTGGCCGGCTCGAAAATGGTTGGGACAGATGCCGCATCGAACGGCAATGGTAACGGTGACGGCAACAATCGAGCCGGCTTGAGATCGGATCCGTTTGCAGATCTCGCCGGCCTACGGTTGGGGCAGGACTTCGCGGCCGATCTTGGCCTGGCGAAGCCGATCGCGACGGTGCCGGTGCGGAAGCCCGGGAAAACCTCGTTTATTCGGGTACATCCCGGCGAGGATTTCCGCTTCCAGACTGCGGTGGTTGAGTTGAAGGACGACGGGGAAACGTATCTCGTCACGCGCCAACTTTGGCCGCATCTCGTAAATGAGCCGGCTTTTGTGCCGAAGGTGCTGGTGACCTACATCGCCAGGCCTGGCGACGTGTTGGCCTTGTGGCCGATACGCCTGCCAGGGCCGGACGGTCGGCTCGACGATTACAACCAGTCGGCGCTGAACATCGGCATCTCGCTCGCCACGAAGTCGTGGGTTCGAGTGAGCGCGAATCGGTATCTTGGCGCCTATGAGGCCACTGTCGCGCCGGCTGGTGTGTCATGGGGCGACCCCAAATGGCCGGACATGCCATTCCCTGAAATCCTGAAGCTTGCCTTCAAGGATAAGGTCATCGAGAGCCTCGACCACCCGGTCTTGAAACGATTGCGTGGTGAGGCATGAAGCAGATCGGAGAATTCGAGTCCGTCGTTTTGGCGGATGCTGAATTTGCCGCGGCACCGGGCGCTCGCCCGGTGCCGGTTTGCTTCGTTTTCCACGAACTGACCAGCGGCAAAACTGAACGTGTTTGGCTCGATGGCGAAAAACCGTCGCGGCCTCCAATTGATCTTGGCGGCGACACATTGTTCGTGGCCTACTTTGCGAGTGCGGAGCTAGGCGTTTTTCTGGCCCTCAACTGGGAGCTGCCAGTGAATGTGCTGGACCTCTACGTCGAGTTCTCGCTCATGACGAGCGGCCGGCCGACACCGTGTGGCCGAGACCTGCTCGGCGCCCTGGCAGCGTTCGGCATCGACGGTATCGAGGCTGACGAGAAGGAGGCGATGCGGGACCTGATCTTGAGCAAGCTGACCGGCCATGCGTTCGCCGCCGATGAGAAGGTGAAAATTCTCAACTACTGCGAGAGTGACGTGATCGCACTGAAAAAACTTCTGCCGGTCATGTCCCCGACGATTGACCTGCCGCGCGCACTGATACGCGGGGAATACATGAAAGCCATCGCGCAGATGGAAAGGCGAGGCGTGCCGATCGACGCCCACATGCTAGCGCTGTTCCTGGAAAATTGGAGCGGCATCCAGGACGAGCTGATCCGTCGGATTGATGCGAGCCGCGGCATTTACGAGGGTCGCACGTTCAAGCGCGATAATTTTATGAATTATTGTGCCCGAGCCGGGATCGTCTGGCCGCTGTTGGAGCCGGGCAAGCCGGCACTGGATGATCAATCGTTCCGAGAGATGGCCCGCCGGTTTCCGGAAGAGATTGGTCCGATCCACGAGTTGAGGCAGTCCCTGTCGTCCATGCGCCCGGCAGATCTACAGGTCGGTGCCGACGGGCGCAACCGGTGTCTGCTGTCGCCCTTCGGCAGCCGGAGCGGCCGGAACCAGCCATCGAACACGAAGTTCATTTTCGGGCCGTCGACCTGGCTGCGGGGTCTCATCAAACCCACCGAGGGTCGGTTCGTAGCCTATGTGGACTACTCGCAACAGGAAATCGGCATCGCGGCGGCGTTGTCGGGCGACAAGAACATGATGGAGGCGTATTCGAGCGGCGATCTGTATTTGACGTTCGCCAAACAGGCGGGTGCCGTTCCCTGGAACGCGACGAAGCAGACCCATGCGAAAGAGCGGGATCAGTTCAAGATTGTGGCGCTGGCGGTTGGGTATGGTATGGGGGAGAAATCCCTCGCTCTTAAGCTGGGGGTGCCAGAATACCGGGCTAAGGAGCTGTTAAACCTGCACCGGCGAGCCTACCCGGCCTACTGGGCTTGGTCCGATGCGGCCGAGGCGAAGGCCGTACTGACCGGGAAATTGGTCGCGGCATTCGGGTGGACTGTCCACGCTCTTGACGCCGATGCGAACCCGCGGTCATTGCGGAACTTTCCCGCCCAGGCCAACGGTGCTGAGATGATCCGCCTTGCCTGCTGCTTGGCCATCCAGCGCGGTATCGAGCTCTGCTGCCCCATCCATGATGCCTTGCTCGTCGAAGGCCCTGCCGACCGCGTTGACGAGATCGTAGCTGCGACACAACAGGCCATGCGGGATGCCTCTGAATTCGTGCTGCCTGGCTTCCCGCTCAGGTCGGACGCGAAGGTGGTGAAATGGCCAGATCGCTACATGGATCCACGAGGAAAAAAGATGTGGTCGACTGTTTGTGAAATACTCAAGGAAGGGGGACACACACAGGGTTGAACCCCTGGCACCGGTGCAAGGACACCCCTTGCACCGGTGCATACCCTGTCCATTCTAATAATAATCTTTAATATAATATACCGTATGAATCCAAACGACTTTACAAGTCCAACGGTGGTTCCGATCAAGACGCACGGGAAAATCCGGGTCAAATCCCGTCAGCCAGGCCCGTTCCTCAAAGGTCCGGTACCAATGGATTGGATTTACGCTGCGGGGGGCCTGCCGGGGCAGTGCCTCCATGTAGGTATCGTCCTCTGGCACGAGGTGGGTATCGCTGGCAGTCGAACAGTAAAGTTCCGACCCTCGAAGGCTTCGCGCTACGGCATGCACCGAGACACCTCGCGCCGGGCGCTCAAACGGTTGCAAAAGGCTGGGCTGATTAATACACACATTCGGCCTGGCCAATGCCTTGAAATCGAAGTTTTAAATATCGAGAAGGTCTCCGGTACTGACACCTCAACCGGTTACCCGGTTATAAACGGTCCGGGTATCAACCCGTCCGCTGACCCCGTAGATGTAGTGAGGACGGCCAGTTAGGGTACCCTGTAGGCTCTGGAAGAGGCTGACTGGTTCATGTCTCCTGGGTGAAGGGGAAGCTGCCAACCGTCACCATTCGACCATGCCCCCCAACAACCCAGGAGGACGCAGATCCCGGTACCATGGCTTGAGCGGCAGAGTGAATTACTCGAAATGAGTGAGCAAAAGGTTCGGTTTGGCACTTCGGCGGGCGATGCGGGGGGCCCGCGCATTGATACTGGTAAGCCGGAACCTCACTGATCAGGTTACGAGCCCGGCCGCTTCAGATGCGCATATGGCGGTGCCGTGCGCAGGCGCAGGTCTTCGAGGGGATAACCGACGGTGAAATGATACAGGCTCTGCCAGTCGTGACCGGTCAAACCAAGTACCTGATGCATCACCTCGTCGAAGTAGCAGCCGATGCCCGTGCCGCGCAGCCCAGCCGCCTCGGCGGCCAGAT
>Ga0302274_10000436_pt1 | contig 42625 bp, 32 predicted proteins | sample III_Bog_N2_1_FD_198755 | JGI IMG/M metagenome (GOLD analysis project Ga0302274, IMG submission 198755) | Peat permafrost microbial communities from Stordalen Mire near Abisko, Sweden - III_Bog_N2_1 | ecosystem: Environmental > Terrestrial > Soil > Wetlands > Peat | place: Sweden: Abisko...
TCCAAAGCCAGAACCTGCCAGCAATTTCCAGTGTCCCTTTTGATCGAAAAGACCGGCTTTCACCATACTACTATACTGTTTAAGCAAAAAACCCGTTGTTCTTTCTCCAAATATGCGTATATTGGGTGAGAATCACCAACGATGAACTGGCCCATTGCGATTGTCTTAAGAAAACTTGAGGCCAACATCATCTGCCAACACCGCTAGCGCCATTATGAATACCCGTCTCTGCTCAAATCTCTCCCATTGTCTCGCCCTCGTCGCGCTCCTCGCGCTCGGGCTGGCTGCGACCCCGGCCCCCGCGGCCAACATTAGCTGGGGCACGCCGAAAAACATCGCGGGTGACTCCGATGTCGTTACCAACGGCACATTGATCAGGGCGGTGGACTGGAGCGGCAACTACCAGACGGTCAACGGGGTTTCCTTCGTACCAGCCAACCCCAACGAGTGCATTCAGGGATTGAATGCCGTGCTGGTAAATAATAATACGACCACTGGCTACGGAGTCGGTCTTCCTTCCAGCCCCTCCCTCAGCACGGCCTACGGCAACATCCTGAATCTCGCCTACCTCTCGACCGGAACCACAGGATCCGGCAGTTACGGATATGGAACTGTCACGGTGGTGATGAACGGCCTGACGCCGGGTCATCAATATGAGGTGCAGGTCTGGTGCGAGGATCCCCGGCTGACCAGCACCACGCAAACCATCACTGACGTCTCGGGGAACAGCAGCAACAACACAGTCACCGTGGCGCTGAGCACCGGTGCCGCTGGGAGCTCCGGCCAATATGTTGTCGGAACCTTTACGGCGGACAGCCCCATTGCGGCCAACGGCAACCAGCCAGCGGCACAGCAGGGCTTCATCATCAACACCTCGGGTGAATACATGGAAGTCAACGCGGTGCAGTTGCGTGACCTGACTCCCGGCGGCACGGTGCTTCCCCCCTACTTCAGTCCCTCGACCCAGACCAAAAACGGCGGGGCAATACCGGTGACCAACACACTCTATGGCACCCAATCGGTGGTGATCACCAGTGAAACGGCCGGTTCAACCATCTACTACCCCACCGACGGGACCACCCCGACAACCAGCTCCCTCCACGGAACCAACGGTAACGGTCTGGCCACGGTGGTCATCTCCACCAACACGGTCATCAAAGCGATTGGGGCCATGAACGGCTGGACGAGCAGCTCGGTCTCGAGCGGGACATACAATATATTACCCGCGCCGACGAATCAGATGAACGGCATTCAGGACTGGAAGCAGATGAAGTATGGGATGATGGTGACCTACGCCTATAATGCTCCCAATAACAATGGTCAAAATAACAACTTCGAAACCCCCATGCCTGATGGCTCGTACATCCAGGACATCAATACCTTTGCCAACCAATTTAACGCGCCCCAATTTGCCAGCGACCTGGCCTCCTTCGGACTGCAATATGTGATCTTCACTGCCTGGCATGGTGGGGAATGTCCCCTCTATCCGAGCGCAGTCATGAACTCCTGGCGTCCAGGGTGCTGCCCGACCCGTGATCTGCTGGGCGACATGATTGACGCCTGCCATGCCAAAGGCATAAAAGTCATCTTCTACACCCACCCGCTGCTGGGTCATAATTATAGCCAGGTTGATGACGCCACAACCGGATATTGGCCCTGGAACTGGGTGACCTGGAGCAATTTCAAGAACGATGAATACTCCGAGATGATCCAGCGGTATGGAAGTCGCATTGACGGATTTTATACAGATGATGGATTTCAGGCTGGGAATCTGGATGGTCCCGGCACCTCTGGGTCTTTTTATCCCGTCAATACGCTATTTACCCATGACAACCTGGAGGATGTGGATTACGTCCGGTTGCGTAGCACCATCAAGGCGAGCAATCCGAACATGGTGACGATGTGTAACGGCTCCTATTCTTTCCGTGGCATCTACAGCTTCGACTACCCGAACGTGGAACAAGGCGGGCTTCCCTCGACGACCTATTCCGATGGGGGCAACTTCTGCGCCCAATCCATCCAGATCGCGCCGGTTTGGTGGGCGACGGTGGCCGCCAACGGGGGTTGGTCCTGCACGGCCAGCTCCGCCAATATTTTCCGTTATACGGTGCTGGGTGCCGGAACCCAAAACTCGTTCGGCGGCGCCGCTTGGGCGGCGGGCTGCTATGATAGCAGCGGCTGGGAGCCGGGCGTGGCGCAAACGATGCAGCAGGTCGGTACCTGGATGACCCCCATCGTTGCTTCCATCTATAATACCTACGCCAGTTCATCTTATGTCACGGGCGCGGGCAACAGTGTCGGGTCCATCGCGTATGGGATTGTGGCGACGAAGTCCACCAACAACGCCATCGAATATATTCATGTGCTCAATCCGCCGTCCGGGAAGACGCTTTCGCTGCCGGTTCCGTCCGATAGCAAGACCTTCACCTCGGCCCAGTTGCTGGCCAATGGCCAGCCAGTCACCCTGGTTCAGAACGGCTCGGGCGTGAGCCTGACCTTGACCGGCACCAACTCCTGGAGCAGTTTGGATACGGTCATTGCCTTGTCCGTGTCCGGTTCGGCGCCGACCATTTTTAATGCTCCGGTGTCACAAGGGGTTATTTTAAATCAGAACGCTAGCTTGACGGTGCAGGCCATTGGCGCGGGCACCCTCTCCTACCAGTGGCAGGCGGGTCCGGTGGGCAGCGGGACCTTCACGAATCTGGTGAATGGCGGGCAGATTTCGGGGGCCACCACCAGCGTCCTGACCATCGTCAATGCGACCATCAATAGTGTGCTCGATTACCGGGTGATCGTGAGCAACAGCTATGGCTCCGTCACCAGCGCACCGCCGGCCACGTTGACGCTACTGCCGACGAGTCCCCTGGTGGATGTCCAGTTTAACGGGGAGTACAACTTTGCCACTTCAACGCACACGCCCGGTGCCGTTCAAACCGGGGCGGCGATCTTGGGCGCCGGGGGAGACCAATGGAACGTCGAGTCGTTTCCATATTATACCACTCCGGGCACCGTATTTAGCGCCGTCCCTTTGACGAATGCCGACGGAACCTCCATCGGCGCGACCCTGACCGTGTCGCAGCCCGGCAACCCGGTTTATACCGGGACGTACCCCGGCTCCAGCTATGGAGCCGTGGATGTTGGCACCTCGAATTTGATGTCGAGCGGGTTGGAAACCTTTAACTACAACACCTATCCCGGCTACATCAATTTTTCCATCGGCGGACTCTCGCCCTACGCCAATTCGCTCTTTACCCTGGTGGTCTATGCCGGTACGCATGGAGCCCAGACTGAGACCATCACTTTGACGGGCGGAGCCGCCGGCGGGAACACCGGCATTGCCTTGACCACGAGTTCCGCCTCGCGTCAGCTTTCGGCGGGTGCAGGCGTGGCTTACAATACCTTCACGGGAGTGCTGACCGGTGGCACCCTGACGTTTCAAGTCGCGGGCGGGGTGCCCCAAGCCAGCACGCTATTGGTAAACGGTTTTCAGTTGCTGTTGAGCACCAATGCCCCCCCTCTCATTGCGTCCCAGCCCGTTTCGCAGACGGTCCCCATCGGCGGCACGGCTGTGTTTAGCGTGTCGGCGACGGGATCCGCCCCCTTGAACTATCAATGGCAGACCAATGGTGGCAGCGGCTGGGGCAACCTGGCCAATGGCGGCCAAATATCGGGGCCTACCAGCAACCTCCTTACCATCACCAATGCCACCGTCAACTGGGAGCTGGCCTATCAGGTGATCGTCACCAATAACTACGGCGAAGTGACCAGCACGCCGGTCGCTACGCTGACGGAGACGGCGGTTCCAACTCCGGTCGCCATCCCGAATTTTTCCTTTGAGGCCCAGACCGTGACGGCGGCCAGCTACGCCGTTGAGACCCCCACGAGCTGGAGCGTGTTTGGGCCGTCGGCCGGGGTGGTCGCCCTCGTTCGTCCCGCTTCAGGTGACAATCGGTTTGCCTCATACCCCCCGCCCGGTTTGAACGGCAATAATTATTGCCAGGTTTACAGCACCGGTGCCGGTGACAACGCCACGGTCTACCAAGACTTGGGCTCGGCCAACAAGTATCAGGCCGGGACGACTTATACATTGACCGCCTATTTCGGTCGGGAGGCCAGCGCCGCCCCTAATAGCCAACTGGTGTTGTACAATTCAACGCTGGCGGCTGTCGCCTCCAATTCCATCACCGGGTCGGCGCTCACGCAAAACGCATTTACCGGCGAAAGCGTGACCTACACCGCGACGGGCAGTGAAGGAGGCAACGGGGACATCGTGGTCGGATTCAACACGACCGGAGCGGGGGCGAGCACCTCCTTCGACTTTGACAACGTGTCTCTGACCATGGTCACGCCGGCGGTTCCCCCCACCATAACGAATGAACCGGTGTCGCAGGTGGTTTCACCCAGCACCACCGTGACGCTCAGCGTGGGTGCTTCTGGAACTTCGCCGTTGAGCTACCAATGGAAAGCCGGGGCGGTGGGAAGCGGCACCTACAGCAACCTGGTCAATGGCTCCAGCTTCTCGGGAGCAACCAGCAATATCCTGATGATTCCCAATGTCACGACGAGCCAAGCGGCTGACTATGTGGTCGTGGTAACCAACATCTATGGTGCGGTCACCAGCACGCCGCCGGCCACGCTCAGCGTGGTTTACTTGCCGGTCATCACGACCCAGCCCGTTTCGCAAACGAATTTCATCGCCACGGTCAATTCGTTTAGCGTTGGGGCGGTGGGGTCAGCCCCGTTGATCTACCAATGGCAGGCTGGCTCAGCCGGTACATACACTAATTTAATGAATGGTGCCACGATCACGGGAGCGACCAGCAACGTGCTGACATTGCTCAATGCGACCACCAATTGGGCGCTGGCTTACCAAGTAATTGTGACCAACGGCTTCGGCTCCGTCACCAGTTCCTTGGCCACGCTCACCTTAACCAGTGCGCCGCCGACCATTATCGCCATCGGCAATTATTCCTTCGAGGCCCAGCCCGTAACGGACGGAACTTATAACAACCTGGGCACGGCCGCGCCGACAAGTTGGAGCGTGTCCGGGCCCTCGGCCGGGGTCGTTGCGCTGGTGAATCCCGGCGCCTCGGATGGCAGAGGATATGGTGCCAGCCCCGCCGGTTTGGATGGCAACAATTATTGCCAGATTTACAGCACCGGCGCCGGTGACACAGGCTCGATCTTTCAGGATACCGGCGTCAAATATACGGCGGGAACGACCTACACCTTGACCGGGGCTTTTGGCCTGGAGAACAATCCGTTTCCCACCGGCACCCTGAATTTATACAACTCGTCGGGCGCCGTCATCGCGTCCAAGACCATCAGCTCGGCGAATTTGACGCTGGGTTCATTCAAAGATTTCAGTGTGTCCTATACCGCCACCGGCGGTGCTAATGAAGCGGGCAACGGCAATTACGACATTCTCGTCGGGTTTGCCATTTCCGGTGCCGCCTCGGGCTCGTCGTTTGACTTCGACAACCTGCGTCTGGTCGCTTCCCCCAATTCCAACCCGACCATTACTTATTCGCCGCCTGCCAAAACGGCTTATCCCGGCGGCATTATTTCCTTTAGTGTGGTGGCCTCCGAATCGGTGCCATTGGCATTGCATTATGAATGGCAGGCCCGATCGGTAGGCAGCGGGACCTTTACCAACCTCACGGACAACGGACAGCTGCTGGGGACAGCCACCAGCGTCTTGACCATCAGCAATGTGACGGCCAGCTCCATGCTGGATTACCGGGTGATCGTGGCTAACAACAGCGGTTCCGTCACCAGCTCCGTGACGACCCTCACCGTGCCGTCCGGCTGGACCATGGTATGGGGTGACGACTTTAACGGCACCACCTTGGATACCACCAAGTGGAGCGCCTTTGTCGGTAACACGACCGGTGGGCAGAATACTTATACCAGCCGGACGAACAATGTTTACGTTGCCAAAGGCATGCTCCACCTCGTCGCCCAACAGGATGCCTATAACGGTTACACCTATTCCTCCGGCCAAGTGCGGACCGAAGGCCTCTATTACAAGCAATATGGGCATATTGAAGCGCGCATGAAAATGCCTGCCGGACAGGGTTTCTGGCCGGCGTTCTGGATGCTGGGGCAGAACTACGATCCTGGCATCCACTGGCCGTACTGCGGCGAAATTGACGTGCCGGAGAACGCCGGGGGATTACCCAATATGGTTCAGGGCACGATTCATTATGCCGACGTGAGCGGCAATGACACGTTCCAGACCCTGCAATACTACTTGCCGACTCCGGGCGACACCGCCGGCGGCTTCCACACCTACGGGATTCAGTGGACGAGCAACTCGATCATCTGGCAGGTGGATGGTGTGAATGTGCAGACGTGGACGAGCTGGGGGGCGGCTAGCGGTCCCAACACCTTCCCGGTGCCCTTTAACCAGCCGTTTTTCTTCCTGTTGCAACTGGCCGTCAGCGGGGCCGGTGATTACGGTGGCGCGCCCAACGGCAGCACGCCGTTCCCAAGCGAGGTTCAGGTGGATTATGTCCACGTTTATGATCAAGTCACGGCGACCCTGCCGACGGTGACCGTCAGTCCGGCGACCACCAATGTGCAGTGCGGCAGCGGGGCCACCCTCACCGCGAATGCCACCGGCACTGCGCCGCTGGGATATCAGTGGTATAACAACCTGACCAATCCCATCGCGGGAGCGACCAACGCCACGCTGGTGCTGACGAGCTTGCACTACGCCCAGGCGGGCAACTACACGGTGATCGTGACCAACGCCGCGGGTGGCGCCACCAACGTCAGCACGATTAATATCGTGGATACAATTCCGCCGGTGATTTCACAATGTGTGCCCGCCCAATCGCTCACCAATGGTCCCGGTTGCTCGGCGACGTTGCCGGATTACACTTCCCTGTTGGTGGCAGCGGACAATTGCAGCGGCAGCCTACACTTCGTCCAAGTTCCCGCCCCCGGCAGTTCCTTGTCCGTGGGCAGTTATCCCTTGAACTTTTACGTGGATGATGGCAATGGCAACACCAACACCTGCAACACGACGGTGACGGTTTATGACGGCAATTTCCCGGGAATCGTAAGCCAACCGGCCAGCCTTACCAACAACATCAACACCGCCGCCACGTTCACGGTCGTCGCCACGGGTTGCACCGCCTTGAGTTACCAGTGGTATTTCAACGCGTCCCCGCTAGCGAACCAGACCAACAACATCTTGAGCATACCGGCAGTGGGATCGGCCAACGCGGGGAGTTACCTCGTGACCATCACGAACGCCGGCGGTACGACCAACAGCCAAGCGGCGCTATTGACCGTGTCTAGCCAGATGCCGGTCATCATCTCGGGAAAGAATTTGCCGGACCAGACGTTCCAGTTGACGATCAACGGGCCGAGCAATCAGATTTACCAAGTGCTCGGCACCACCAACCTCGCCCCGGTCCCGCTTTGGGTGTCGCTGGTTACCAACACATTCCCTGGCGTCCAGACCAATTACACCGACTCGGCCGCCACCAACTACAACCTCCGGGTTTATCGCTTGATGTCACCATGAACCGGGCGCCGCAGGGATTTTGGCAGTGGCAAGAATTAGTGCGCGGCCATGGCAGTTTTTGGCTGGCGAGTGACGACCAGAAACCATGCTGGCGGTCTGGGGCTTTTTACCAGACTTTGGTTTGGGCCGGCGAAAGCGCTGACGGCGTCAGAAATAACCGGAAAGGTCAATCTTACGGCCGCTTTGCTCCAGAATTTCCCGGATGTGCGGGGCTAGAAATTTTTTGACCGGGCCGCTGAGTCCGGGCCGACGGTAGCAAAGCCGGTATCTGCCCTCCCCCGTTTTTGCGGCCCCACAGGCGCAAGCTGCTTGCTTCGATGGAATTGTCCATGGACCGGCCGGGAAGACTTTTTTGTTGCCGACGACCAACTCGCTACTGTATTGAAAGCGCGCATGCGCCTCGGCAAAATTCAAATTTATCCCATAAAATCTTTGGACGGTCTTTCCGTCAACGAGACTCAAATCACATCAGGCGGCATTTTGCAGCACGACCGGACCTACGCCATCTTCGACCAGGCGGGGAAAGTTGTGAACGGCAAGCGCACGACGCGTGTGCATGAGCTACGCTGCACCTACGATCCGGAAATCAAGGAAGTCCGCCTGTGGCAAGACCGCGAAGCCGCTGCCGCGCAATTTCAACTCGACTTGCCGGGACCGCTCGAAAATTGGCTGGGGGATTTCTTTGGCTTCCCCGTCACGTTACGCCACGAACCGCAAAAAGGATTCCCCGACGACCCGGTGGCATTCGGCCCGACCCTCACAAGCGAGGCCAGCTTGCGGGAGATCCAAAGCTGGTTTCCCGAGTTGGCGTTAGAGAGTTTGCGCCGCCGTTTTCGCACGAATCTCGAACTTGCCGACGGCGACCCGTTCGGCGAGGACCAGCTCTTTGGCGCGCCCGACGAGCTCCGGCCATTCCAAATCGGCGCGGTCACCCTGCTCGGCCACAACCCTTGCCAGCGCTGCGTAGTGCCCACGCGAGATCCGGACCGCGGCCGGGCCGAACCGAATTTCCAAAAAAAATTCATGGAACAGCGCAAACTATCGCTGCCCGCCTGGGCGAACGCGCAACGGTTCAATCATTTTTACCGTTTCGCGGTCAACACCTCCATCCCATCCGGCGAGGCTGGCAAACGGTTGCGAGTTGGTGATGCGGTCGCCCTTTAACTTCCAAGTTCCCCGGGCCCAAATTATTCGTTCTGTGCAATTAGCAACAGGCGATTCCCATCGGTTTCCCCCCAGACTTTTCACAACAGCAGCGGAACACCAATGATTCCAGCGATTTATCCGGTCGCCGACGCGGCGCAGTCCATTGGCATTTTTGATGCTAAGGGTAAGTTGTCTTTATGACAACAAAGTTGCCTGATAGTCAAACGTCCGGCGGGGAGGATTCGCTTCAATCGCAGTTAAGCGCCTTCGGTGCGCGTTTGCGCGAACTGCGGCGCAAACGCGACTGGACACTGGAGGAACTGGCGGGGCGAAGCCGGTTATCTAAAGCTTTTTTGTCGCGGCTGGAATCCGGCGGCCGGCAGGCATCGATTGCCGCCGCGTTGACCTTGGCCAAGATTTTCAATGTTTCACTGGCGTCGCTGTTTGAACCGCAACTCGAGCCATTCGTGATTGTACGGGGCGCGAACGCTCTGGAGAAAAGCATCAACGGATTAAAATACGTGCCACTCTCACGGGCGGGACGTTTCTTTGACCTGCAGCCGATCAAGGTCACCGTGCCATTGTCGCGCCGGGGCAACGAACACTACCACCACGACGGTGAGGAATGGATTTATGTGTTGTCCGGCAGCCTGACCTTGTCGCTGGCGGGAAAAACCCATGAGTTGGCACCGGGCGATGCGGCGCACTTTGACTCGCGGCTGCCGCATCGGCTGATCGCGAGCGGCAAAAAAGACGCGGAAGTGCTGCTGGTGGCTTCACCAATGGCGGGTTCGGGCCAGCCGCTGCCGGCTTCAGCCGGCCAGCAGCGGGCGATTCCGGCCCTGCGCCTGATAAATTTTCCGACAACGAATCACAAGTCCGCCGGCTTGGCCCAGCCACGTCTGACCAAACCCAAATTTCCGAAAGTTAACCTCAACCCTCAAAGCCGAAAGGTAATGCCATGAACACCCTGAAACCAAACTGTCTGAACTTCATCGAACTGCTGGCGCAAAACATTGCGCTTATCTCGCCCACCATGACGGCGGCCTTGATCATTCCGCTCATGTTCGGCACGACCGGGAACATCAGCTGGCTGTCCTATGCGGTGGGCACGATCATGCTGCTGTTTGTCGCCTTTAACCTGAACCAATTTGCCAAGCGCACCACGAACTCCGGCTCGATGTACACCTATGCGAGTTCGGGCTTGGGCTTCACCGGGGGCGCACTGTGCGGCTGGTGCCTGGTCTGGGCATACCTGTTCATCGGACTGGCCGGAACGACGGGGTTCACGATTTTCGCCGGAAAATTGTTGGAAATGATTCATATCACCGCGCCGCCGGTGCTGTTGTTTGCCGTTTGCCTGGCGGCCTGCTTTATTCTGGCTTATTTTGACATCAAGATCTCGACGCTGGTAATGCTGGGGGCGGAAGCCTTCTCCTGCTTTTTCATCATCGCGTTGTGCATGATAGTGCTGGGCCATCACCACTTCGCTCCCGATGTTTCGCAGTTCACGTTGAAAGGAGTATCGCTTTCCACCCTGGGGATGGGCGTGGTTGTGGCCATCTTCAGTTTGGTCGGTTTTGAAAGTTCAACCGCCTTTGGTGAAGAAGCCGTCAACCCGCTCAAAACGATTCCCAAATCCATCATTTGGAGCCTAGTATTCTCCGGGCTGTTCTTTATGTTTGTCTGCTATACCGAAGTGCTGGGCATCCAAGGCTACAAGGATACGCTCGACAAAGTGGATGCGCCACTCAACGTGCTCTCCAGCATGTATGGCGTGCCGTACCTCTCCCCCATCCTGTCGGCGGGCGCCATGTTCAGTTTCTTCGCGCTGGCACTGTCGTGCATGAACGCCGGGGCACGCGTGATGTTCGTGATGGGGCGGCATGATTTCTTCCCGAAATCCACCAGCACCGCGCACACCAAACACTCAACGCCGCACGTCGCGCTCGCGGTCATGGCCGCGGTCATGTTCGCCATCGTGACGATTTCCAAATTCGCGTTCGGCTGGGAGGTCCTCGATGAGTTCAACAACGCCGGCACCATGGGCGCGTTTGGCTTCCTTGGCGCCTATTTCCTGGTGTCGCTCGCCGCGCCCGCATTTCTGAAGAAACGCGGCGAATTAAAAGCCAAAGACGTCGCGATGTGCGCGGCGGCGGTGCTCCTGATGATCATCCCGACGGTGGGCATGTTCGTGCCGCTGCCCGACCCGCCGGTGCGCTATTTCCCCTACGTCTTTGCTGCTTACCTGTTCTTCGGTTATGCCCGCGTAATGGCGATGCAGCACCAGAAACCGGAGCGTGTCGGAGAAATCCATGATGAAGTCAAAAAGCTTCACGCCGCCACCGCCTGAAACTCATGACCACGATTACCATTGGCACCGTAGCCGCGCTGCATCGGTACCCGGTCAAATCCATGCTGGGCGAGGAGTTGAACGTGACGCGGGTCGGGGCAAAGGGGTTTCAGGGCGACCGCGTCTTTGCGCTCGCCGACGTAGAAACGGGAAAGATTGCCAGCGCCAAAAACCCGTCCAAATGGCCGACACTCTTCAGCTTTCGCGCTGCGTTCACCGAACCGTTCAACGGTTCCGACACCCTGCCGCCGGTCTGGATCACCCTGCCGGACGGCAGCACGCTTTCCACCGAGGATAAAAACATCGCCACCCGGTTGTCCTCGAGCCTCGGCAAACCCGTCCGGTTGCTCAAAGGCGCGACGGCCACCGGCACGCTGGAGGAGTATTGGCCGGACATCGACGGACTGGCCCGCCGTGATGTTGTGACCGACGAGGCGATGCCGGCGGAAACCTTTTTTGATCTCGGCATGATTCACCTGCTCACGACGGCGACGCTGGATAGTTACCGCGCGCTGTATCCCGAAGGCCGGTTTGAAACCCGCCGGTTTCGGCCGAACCTGGTCATCCAGACCCCGTCCGACTTCAAAGGCTTTCCCGAAAATGAGTGGGATGAAAAAACCCTCGCCATCGGTGACGAGGTGAAAATAAAAATCACCGGGCCGTGCGGACGATGTGTCATGACCACGCTGCCGCAGGGTGATCTGCCCAAGGACACCGGCATTCTGAAGACAGCCGCACGTCACAATCAGGCGCGCATCGGCGCCTACGCGGCCGTGCTGCAAGGCGGCATCATCCATGCGGGTGATGTGGTGCGAATCGAATCAAATTGAGTTACCCGATTTTTTCATGGAGAAAACAGATGGCCATCATAAGCTTCGGGCCGCAACCTCCGGGCGTTCCGCATACATGATTTTTTCGTAACCGTTTGTTTCCCATTCCATTCTAGTTCCTCCGATGGACGCGGCGCCACCGTTTCAAATTTCGGCGTGGAAAACGGTTGCCGGAAGCCGCCGGATGAATTCTCATGCCGCATGCGCGTTTTATTTTTCGCCCAGCTCAAGGATGTGACCGGCTGTGACGCCATCGAACTGGCGTTCCCGTCGCCGCTGAACGGCGAGCAACTTTGGGCGCGGCTGGCAGAACAATTTCCCGGCCTGCTTGCACATCGCGGCAACGTGCGGCTCGCGCGCAATTGGGAATACTCCGATGCCCAGACCCAGTTTGCCGACTCGGATGAAGTGGCGTTGATTCCCCCGGTGTCCGGCGGCTAAAGTTTCTCGCATGGAAATTGAAATCGAACTGACGCATCTGCCCGTTGCGGAAAAAATTTTCCCGCCGACGACGGCCGGTGCGCACGGCGCGTGGGTCGAATTTCGCGGCGTGGTACGCGGCGACGAAGCCGGTCAGCCCATCGCCGCGCTGGAATACGAGGCTTACCCGGAAATGGCCGGGCGCGAAATCCGCCGACTGCTCGAGTCGCTGGCCATCGAACATCCGTGCCTCGCCGCGCGGGTTATTCATCGCATCGGCACGATTACCGTGGGCGAAACGGCCATCTACGTCGGCGTGGCCAGCCAACATCGCGGTGAGGCACTAGCTTTGGTCACGAAGTTTATGAACCGGCTCAAGCAGGACGTGCCGGTCTGGAAACGGCGCGCGGTGCCGTTCGCCGCGCCGCGCCCCGCAACCGGGACGGCGACCACCGATTCAATCCGATCCCTAGATGAAGCCATCGCGGAAATACGGACGCGCTGCCAACCTTTGCCTCCCGTGCGCGTGCCGCTGGAAGCCGCGCCCGGCCGCGTGCTCCGCGAACCGGTTTGCGCCCCGGAAGATTTGCCAGCCCATGACCGATCCACCCGCGACGGCTATGCCCTGCAAGCCGATGACCCGGCCGAAACGTTTCAAGTCGTGGACATACTCCATGCGGTGGATTGGAAGCCCCGGACGCTAAAATCCGGCGAAGCCGTGCGCGTGGCGACCGGCGCGGGTCTACCGTGCGGCGGCTTGCGCGTGGTCATGCAGGAAGACGTCGAACGCAACGGGGCCACAATCAAAATCATCCGGCGTGAAGCCGCCTTGAACCTCCGCCGACGCGGCGAAGATGTGCGGGCCGGCGAACTGCTCGTACCCGCCGGCCGGCGGCTGACGGCCGGCCAACTCGCGCTGCTGGCGGCCGCCGGTTGCACCCAGCCGCTGGTCAATCCGCGCCTGCGCATTCGCCATTTCACCACCGGCGATGAAATCATTCCGCCGGACCAAGTGCCGCAGCCCGGCCAGGTGCGTGACAGCAATTCCAGCTTGATCCGCGGCCTGCTGCAACCTTACCCCTGCGACCTGGTGCAATCCCATATTCCGGAGAATTTCGCGGCGGCCAAACAGCTGATCACAACCCTTGACCCACAACCAGCTACCTTTGACCTGTTATTGGTTTCTGGCGGCGCGAGCGTGGGCGAAAAAGATTTCACCCGGCCGTTGCTGGAGTGGCTTGGTTTTGAAACCGTTTTTGCGCAGGTCGAGGTGCGGCCCGGCAAGCCGCTGATCTTCGGCATAAACGACCGCCGGGTGGCGTTCGGCCTGCCGGGCAATCCCCTCTCCCATTTCGTCTGCTTTCATTTTGCCGTGGCCACGGCGCTGGCCCGGATCGCCGGGGAAAGCGGGCCGCAATTTTTGCGCGGCCGGCTCGCCGCACCGCTGACGGAGGCGGCCAATCCCCGCGAAACCCTCTGGCCGGCGCACCTGGCCGCGGCCGATGGCGAACTGCGTTTGCGTCCCCTGCCGTGGGCAAGCGCGGGGAGTGTGACCTGTTTCGCCGAGGCGAACGCCCTGCTCCGCGTGCCGGCGGATTGCGCTTCGCTGGGCGCGGGTACCGGGGTGGATTTTTTGCCGGCAGGCGGTATGCTGGGTGCGTGATCTGATGAAAAATTCCTTTTCCCATCTCAATGCCCAAGGCGCGGCGCACATGGTAAACGTCGGGGCCAAGCCGGTGCAGCGCCGGCGGGCGGTCGCCGCCGGAAAACTCGTCTGCGCGCCAGCCACCATCCGGGCACTCAAAAAAAACGCGTTGCCCAAGGGCGACGTTTTGACCGTCGCGCAGATCGCCGGCATTCAGGCAGCCAAACGGACGAGTGAATTAATCCCGCTGTGTCATCCGCTCGCGTTGAGCCAGGTCGAAGTCACTTTTAAGGTGCGCCGCGGTGCAATTGATATCAGCTGCGCTGCCGAGACCAGTGCGCAGACCGGGGTGGAGATGGAGGCATTGACCGGCGTGAGCGTGGCGGCACTGACCCTGTATGACATGTGCAAGGCGGTGGATAAAACAATGCGCATCGAGGCGGTGCGCATGACGGAGAAAAGCAAGGTATGAAGATCGGCCGCCTCACCATCAGCGACCGGGCGAGCGCTGGCCTCTACGCGGACCGCAGCGGACCGGAGATCGAACTCGCGCTGGGGGCCGTTTTTCCGGACGCAATTTTTGCATCCGCGATCGTGGCCGACGAAACCGGGTTGATCTCCATGGCATTAAAAAAACTGGCTGACGAACTGGGTTGTGACCTGGTGGTGACAACCGGGGGGACCGGGATCTCTCCGCGCGACGTGACGCCGGAAGCCACGCGGGCGGTGCTCGAAAAGGAGCTGCCCGGTTTCGGCGAAGTCATGCGCGTCCAATCCTTCGCCAAGGTTCGGACCGCCATCTTGTCGCGCGCCGTGGCGGGCACGCGCGGCCAAACTTTAATTGTCAACCTGCCCGGCAAACCGTCGGCGGTGCGCGAGTGTCTGGAAATCCTGGCGCCGGCGATACGCGAAGGCTTGGCGCACCTGCGCGGCGATGACCCGCACGGAAAATAGCTGTGGTTGATCAAATGAATACAAACCCGACAGACCCATTCGGACGAAAAGTGGATTACCTGCGGATCTCGGTCACCGACCGGTGCAATGAACGCTGCCTTTATTGCATGCCAGAAGGGTACAAGGGCTGGGAGCGGCAAGCGGATCATTTGTCGGCGGAGGAAATCATCCGCGTGGTGGGCGTGGCGGCCCGCCTGGGCTTCCGCAAATTCCGACTGACGGGCGGCGAACCGCTGGTGCGCGGCGACCTGGCGGAAATCGTGCGCGGGATGGCGGCGGTGCCCGGCGTGGAGGTGATCGGGCTTTCGACGAACGGCACCCGGCTCGCGGCGCAGGCGAAAACCCTGCGCGCGGCCGGACTGTGCACGGCGAACGTGAGCCTCGACGCGTTGGACCCGGAACGCTACCGGAGCGTGACCGGCGGCAACGTGGCGGACGTGCTGGCCGGCATCCGCGCGGCGGTCGCGGCGGGTTTCGACCGAGTGAAACTGAACTGCGTCCTGATGCGCGGCAAGAACGAGGCGGAGATCTGGCCGCTGGTGCTGTTTGCGGCCGAACACGGCCTGCCGCTGCGGTTCATTGAGCTGATGCCGTTGAGCCGGACGGATGTTTTGACGGAGGAAAATTTCCTGCCGGTCGGCGAGGTGATGCAGCGGTTGCGCGAAAAGGACAAACTCATCCCGCAGCCCGACCAGCGCATCGGCCACGGGCCAGCCCGATATTATTTGCTGGAACAGACCGGTGCACTGGTTGGTTTCATCGGCGCGCTGACCAATCTGGATTTTTGCGAAAGCTGCAACAAGGTCCGGCTCACCGCCGACGGCAAAATCCGCCCCTGCCTCGGCAACCACGGCGAAGCTGACATCCGCGCCCTGCTCCGCAGCGGAGTGGATGATGCCGGATTGACCAAGCTGTTTTACGACGTCCTGGCCAACAAACCGCAAGCGCACAGTTTTCGCGAAAGTTATGTACCGGGACGCCCCATGATCGCCATCGGCGGGTAAGGGTTGAGGCGCGAACGCCGACACCGCACACGCCGCAGCTTGGAGCACAAGCTGTTCGATGCGGGACTGGTCAGAGGACTGAGCGCTTGTTCCACGGCATTTTGGCGAGCAACAAACCCATGCCGCAAAAATCGGTAATCCCAGCGAAAACCAGACCGGCGCCGACGAAACCTGAAAGCCAGATGAAGTTGAAATTCACGAGGCGCGAGAGTAAAACTCCGCTCAGGACAATTGCACCGGCAACAATGCGCACCTGACGTTCCAGGCTGATGACCTTCACCGCGCTGCGCGTCACCGGCAAATTTGCCTCGATCCACGCCAGCGTGCCGCCGGCGATGACGACCGGTTGCGTGAAACCTTCCTTCGTAAATTTTTCCGCCGCCTTGGTGGCGCGCTGGCCGCTGCGGCAGAGCAGATAAACCGGCTGTTCCTTTGCCAGTTGGAGTGATCCAGGTTTCAGCTCATCCAGTGGGACACTGCGCGCCTGCGGCACGTGAACTTCAGCAAATTCCACCGGCGTCCGCACGTCAATCACCGGCGCCGCCGGCTGAGTCGCGAGAATCGTTTGCAGTTGAACTGGCAAGATGGTTTTCATGGCGGGTTTTTACCACAGATTGGCAGGGATAAACACAGATTATTTTTACTGCGGTTTCAGTTTTTATCCGTGGGCATCGGCGTCCATCCGTGGTTGATTTATTTTCGCTTCAGCGAACGCAAGGCCAGCACCAGCGCATCCACTTCCTCACGCGTATTGTAAAAGGCGAGCGAAGGACGGACGCTGCTTTCCAAACCGAAGTGACGGATGGCCGGTTGGGCACAGTGATGGCCGGCGCGGACGGCGATGCCGTTTTTGTCGAGGTGCCGCGCGACGGTTTCGTTCGGCACGCCGGGAATGACGAAAGACAAAACACTCGCCTTGCTCAACGCGGTGCCGATGGGTCGCAAACCGGGAATGCTCGCCAATGCCTGCGTGGCGTATTCCAGCAGCGCGTGTTCGTAAGCGGCGATTCCGGGAATGCCGACTTTGAACAAATAATCAATGGCCGCGCCCATCCCGACGACACCCGCGATATCCGGCGTGCCGGCTTCGAATTTTTCCGGCGCGTGCTGATAAACGGTTTTCTCAAAGCGCACGTCCTTGATCATGTGGCCGCCGCCCTGCCACGGGGGCATGGCTTCGAGCAACGGCGCCTTGCCATACAACGCCCCGATGCCGGTCGGGGCAAAGATTTTATGGCCGGAGAAAACGTAAAAGTCCGCATCCAGCGCCGTGACGTTCACGGGCAGATGCGGCGTGGATTGAGCGCCATCCACCAAAACGGGCACGCCGCGCGCGTGGGCCAGCGCGATGATCTGCTCAACGGGATTGATCGTGCCCAGCGAATTGGAAACGTGGGCGACGGAAACAAACTTCGTCTTTTCGCCGAGCAGTTTTACATACTCTTCCAAAATCAATTCGCCGCGATCATTGATCGGAATGACGCGCACCGTGGCGCCCACTTGTTGGGCGAGCAACTGCCACGGCACGATGTTGGCGTGATGTTCCAGTTCGCTGATAATGATCTCGTCGCCGGCGCCAATGTTCTGGCGGCCGTAGCTTTGCGCGACCAGGTTGATCGCTTCGGTCGTGCCCCGGACAAAAATAATTTTCTTTGCATCCGCCGCACCGAGAAATTTGCGAACCTTCTCGCGGCCGGCTTCAAACAGTTCCGTCGAGCGCGACGCGAGCGCGTGCGCGGCGCGATGGATGTTGGAATTGTCGCGGCTATAAAATTGCGAGGTGGCGTCAATCACCGCCTGCGGCTTCTGCGTGGTGGCGGCGTTATCGAGCCAGATCAGCGGCTTGCCGTTGACGAGCTGGTGCAGCGCCGGAAAATCGCGGCGCACGCTTTCAACGTCAAACTTGGGAATCGGCGTCGCATTCTTCGGATACGACTGGCAGGCGAGCGGCGACTTGCCGGAAACATCACCACCGCGCAGGAAATAATATTCCGGCGTGGCGGCGGATTCAGCCCCGGGCAAACCGAGCAGGGAATTTCCATTGGTCGTTTTGGCGTCGGACTTTTTGCCTTTCGGACGATAGTCACCGTTGCAGCGCGGTTCGCCGAAGGCATAGCTGTCGCCGGAATCCGGCGCATGCGCACCCGTCGGCGTTTTAGCCGATTCCGATAATTTTGGCGCGGCGGGCTGTGAACTGGGATGCACCGGCGGCAAGGCCGAATTAGACTCGTTGCCGGAAAGATCAGGCAAATTGGAAACACTCGGAATTTCCGAAGGCAAGGACGGCGCCGCCGCTGGCCGCGCACCGCGACTCACGCCCGAAAACGCCTCCGCCACAAGCCGAGCCACCAAGTCGTTGTGTGCTGGCTCACCTGGCGCAGACTCAGCGACAGGCAAAACTGGCCCACTATTTGGAACCGTAGTCATAATAATTATTCACGAGGACATTGTCCAAACGGGCGATGGCATCGGTGGTCAGCACGCTGGCGGAGAAATAGCGGGTGACGAGATGCGACGCGATGGAATTTTCGTTCGTGCCCATGTAGCGGACGGACAAGCCGGGTTCCACTTCGCCGGTGACGCCGGTTTTCTGGAGGCCGACGACGCCCTGTTCCGCTTCGCCGACGCGCAGCAGCAGGATGCTCGTGGCATGGTTCTTAACGTCAAGCTTGTTGCTGGGAATCAGCGGCACGCCGCGCCAGGTGATGAACGGGGTCCCGAAAAGGTGAACGGTCGGCGGGGGCACACCGCGGCGCGTCGCTTCGCGGCCAAACGCGACAATCGCCTTGGGATGCGCGAGGAAAAACGCGGGCTTCTTCCAGACAAGGCCCAGCAGTTCGTCGAGGTCGTCGGGTGTCGGCGCACCTTTGCGCGTCTTGATGGTCTGCGACGCGTCCACTTCCTTGAGCAGGCCGAAATCGGGGTTGTTGATCAATTCCCATTCCTCTTTTTCCTTCACCGCTTCCACGGTCAAACGGATTTGTTCGCGAAGCTGGTCAATTTTGTTGCTGTAAAGATCGGTCACGCGTGTGTGCGTGCGAAGCACCGTCTGGATGGTGCTCAAATGATATTCGCGCGGGTCCTGGTCATAATCCACAAAGGTGGTCGGCAATTTGGGTTCACCGCTTTCCACGGTGAGCAAGTCCACCTTGCCCTCGCCAAATTCATTCGCCGGCTTGCCCTTCGCGGCCTTGGCCACGCGGTTGACGCGATAGACGCCGCCATCCACATCCACCCACGGCAGCAACTTGTTCAGCCAGCGCGGGGTGATTTCCGTCATCTGCGGGACGGTGACGGTGGCGGTGGCGAGGTTACGCGCGGCGGCCGCGCTCAGGCTCAGGTTGATTTCAGTTTCTTTGCTCATAATTTATTTTGGTTGAGGGTGAATGGGAAAATTCAACGCGGACGATATGCCGGGAAAAGCGGAAGAAGCTTCGGGCAGGAAACCACCGAAGCGATAACTAACAGTTCCGGGCGCGCCGGAATCTGGACACAACTAGACATGAAAATGCTTTCAATTTCAGGGAAGCTTCCAGTTGACCGGTGAGCGCCGTGAGGTTCGGACCTAAGTTGGAGCGGCGTTGACGCCTGCTATTTGAAGAATACTAAAGGGTGGAGGACAATTGTCAATTTGCCAATATCCCTAAAAGCCTTAGTACCTTTGCCGCAAAAGGCACATAAAAACCGTTGCTTGGCACGCTTTGATGATGGGCATGATGGGCAGGCAAATTGGAACATTAACCGTCGAACGCTCAACGTCCAATGAAGGGATAACGGGGGGGAGGGCTGGAAGCTTGAAACAAGTTGTATTTACATTTTTTTATACACACCAAAAGAATACAGTTGCGAACGCAAGAGAAAAGATGTATCAAAATTAATTGATACAAATATGAACACCGAAACGAACACCACCATACGAGAACTGCGGCGGATCCTGGGGCTGACGCAGGGCAAATTTGCCATCCTGATCGGAGCGTCCAAGGATACGATCGCGAGCTGGGAGACGGGGCGGAATCCGCTTTCGCCTCCGCTGGCGCGACGCATCGCGCTCATGACGGGGGTGGATGAACGTTCACTCCTGCGGCCCGAGGGGGGACTGAAGACGAAGTATGAGTATCCGCCGAAGCCTTATACGTTGGAGGAATTCAAGCATTACCGGAAACGCTTCTGGGGGCAATCGGTAGAAGAGAGCGTCCGCCGGCAGTGGCGTCCATGCGCAGACACACTGGAACTGGTGTTCATGGCCGCAGCGACGGCGAACGCCGAGACGGAACTGACGCGCCTGCCGGGGGTGGTGGATTCGTTCATCCAGTGGTGCCAGCAGACGCGGGAAGATTTTGGACTAGGACCGGCGATTGAGGCGGAGCTGGCCAAGCGCAAGGGGACGCTGGAACTGACCCACAATTATGGCCAGTGGCGGGAGATGGCAAAGGAGGACCCGGCGATGGCCCGCATGATGGGATTCAAGGACAATCCAAAACGCAGGGACGAAGAAAGTTTGAGCCTGAAGATGGAGACGATGCCGGAATGGATGCCCGGCACCAGCATGAGGGGCGCAAAGGACAGAAGCACGTGATTAATTCATGCCGCTGCGAGAAAATCCTCTTTGACCTCTTCGAGTTTAAGAGGTTTGAAGATGGTTTCGACTTTTTTCATGATTCAAAGGCTTGATTTACAGGTCTTGACCGATGGCCAGCAGGCTGCGGTAGGAATCCAGAATGGTTTTCAGAGCGGCCACGGTTCCGTGAATTTGGGAAGGCCGGGGCGCGGATTTAGGGATGCCAAGATGAAGTTCAAAGGGAGCCGGATTCAATTCATCCGTGGCCGTGAGGAAGTGCGGCGGAGACGCCTTGGGCCGTGCGCCGAGCGGGCCCGGGTCGGATTCGGTCTGCAAGATGCTGCCCGGAAGAAATCGTTGGGTGACCTGAAGGGCGGGTTGGGCCAGCGCCCGGTTCAAAATTTCACTTTTGGTATCCACCTGAAAGCCGCCGGGATGATTTTTCGTCTGCAGCGAAATGACCCCATGAAAACGCAGCACCCCCAGTTCCCGTTCCAAGTAATATACTTCGGGTTGCGAGGAGCCGTTCCAAAATTGCGCCGCCAGATCTCCGCCGGCAGCCGGGTTCCGGGTACGCGCCGCAAAACCGACCGGGTTGCAAATGGGATAGACATAGAGGTGGTAGCCTCGGGCCGCCTGAGGCGCAACTTCAAGTTCCTGTAAAAATTCCACCAGCGCCGCCGCCCCATCCGGATCATCGCCATGCAGGCCGGCAAATATGCCAAGCCGGATGGTGTCCCCCCCGCCCGCCGATCCCATAAAGATGAATCGGGGAATCTGGTACACCGATTGATCAACCAGAAACTGGCCGACCGAACCGCCAATCAGGTAGTTGGAATTATCCACCAAATCCAACAATGGTTTCAAGAGCCGCTGGGTGGCATTGGGTTGGTCGCTCAAAGCGTCCACGGCCAAGGGAGCGGCAATGAGCTGGTCAGGTTGAAAGGCGCGCATAATATTTTATTTTAAAGAGATTTTACCCGGATCACGGCTTCACGATGGCTTGCCCGAACGGTTCCACGGTGCCCTAGCCAGGACGATGGCTAACCCGCAAATATCGGTGACTCCAGCAAAGATCAATCCCGCGCCGACGAATGCCGACAGGAGGTAAAACGCGGGATGTACCCGCCAGCCCAGAATCGCGCCGAGCAAGACGAACGAGCCGGCTCCAATGCGAACCTGGCGTTCGAGGGAAATGGTCTTGCGGCCGCGGATCACCGGCAGACCGGCGGCCGCCCAGGCATTCGTACCGCCGGCGACCACCAGCACGTCGGCAAGTCCGGCATTGCGAAGTTTTTCCGCCGCCTTGGTGGCCCGGATGCCGGAGGCGCATAGCAGATACACGGGTCCGCCCTGCGCGCCGCGCGCCGCTTCCACGGCCCGGCGATCCAAAATGTCGAACGGCACAAGCTGCGCGCCTTCGGCATGAACCTCGCGAAATTCCGCCGGCGTCCGCACGTCCACCAGGATTCCGCGTCCGCTGCCAACCACCGCCGAAGCCTCGGCGGGCACAACAATAGTCGTCTGATTTGACATAAATTTTCCGGGTAATAATTTTTTGATGATTGGGGTGATTAAAGAATCCAGCCGATGGCAACGCCGACGCTGTCCTGGCTCATTTTCAGATTGGCATTGGCGGATGGACCAAAAGCATTGCCACTGCCATTAACCGATTGCTCGAAGGCGTGGGCGTAAAACGCACTTAACTCCAGGTTGTGGGTGAAACGCCAAGTCACACCGGCCGTCACATGATGCTGCACGACAGCCGGGGCCAGGACATTGAAGTAAGTTTGATTTTCCGGAACGGGCTGGGTGCTGTAATTGTAGCCGGCGCGCAGGGTCAATTGCTGGGTCACATCATAAGCGATGCCCGTCTTGATGGTGGTGACATCGCGCCAGCCAAAACCCGGGCCGCCAGCCTGACCCAGACTGGACGAATTCGCCAGGGTCAGAGGGTTGCCAACGGATTTCACCTCGCTGAAAAGAATGTGTTCGACGTCCACGGCCAGCGTGACGGGTTGATAGGGATTGAGCGCAAAGCCACCGGCGAAGTTGGAAGGGATGTCGAAGCTGCCCTGCTCGGCAAACAGATTGGCGTAATCGTGGAACGGCGTGGTAAAAATGCGGCTCTGGTAAGTGGCGCCGACCGTCAGCCAATCGGCCAGCCGGCCGGTATAGCCGATGCGCACGCCGCCGCCGTAGGAATAATCATAGCCATTATGGGTGACGCCAAAGTTTTGCAGGCCAAAAGCCTTGAAGCGTTGCAGCGCAAAAATCGGATCCAAGCCGATGGCGTGGTTTTCCGTGATTTTGTAGGCAAGCGTGGGGGCGACAAACACCTGTTCAAGATCCACGCCGGTGTTGGAGGTGCCGGGACCGAAAATGTGCTGACTATAATCGGTGTTCATGCCGCCGTTGCCATAGACGGCGAGGTCAAAATCCACATTGGTGGTCAGCGAATGTTTGAAACCCACTTCGGGGATGAAGAAATATTGAATCCCGTTGCCGGAAAACTCATTCGGCCCGAACGAAGCAGACCGGTCCGGCTGGAAATAAGTAAGCCCGGCGTCGAAGCGATTGGCGAGAAAGGCAATCCCAGCCGGATTGGCGGCCGGCGCCAGCGAGTCCTGCGGAAAGGCCACGCCCGCACCACCGACGCCTTTGGCCTGGACGCCGTAGCCATAATCAAAATATCCGTCGGTGGCGTGCGCGGCGGTTACCGCCAGCGCCGTAAGACCGAGGACGGCGAGGCGGGATACGGTTTGGGAACGATTTGAGGGCTTCATAAATAATCAGCTTGGTTCTTCTAGGATGGTTTGATGTTTAGGGAACCTCCAGCGGTCCGGTCGGTGCCAGGGTTTTTAGGTTTGGCGTTAAATATTCCAGTCGAGCGGCGCGGCTGGTTTACGCGCCGATTTGTCGCGGACGACGAGCTGCTTCTCCTCATAGACGACCAGCGAATCCGGCGGCACGCTGTGCATGAGAAACACGTTGGCGCCAATGGTCGAGTGGGCGCCGATGACGGTTTCGCCGCCGAGAATGGTGGAGTTCGGATAAATCGTCACATGATCCTCCACATTCGGATGCCGCTTGCCGCCCTTGACGACGTGGCCGGTCTCGTCCTTGGCAAAACTCCGCGCGCCCAGCGTCACGCCGTGATAAAGCTTCACGTGGCTGCCGATTTTGGTGGTCTCGCCAATGACCACGCCCGTGCCGTGATCAATAAAAAAATGCGTGCCGATCCGGGCACCCGGATGGATGTCGATGCCCGTGCGACTGTGCGCCCACTCGGTCATCATGCGGGGGACGATCGGGGCACCCGCCACATGCAGCACATGCGCCAGCCGCTGGATGGCGATGGCCTCGATGAACGGATACGACAGGATGATTTCCTCGCTGAACAGCGCCGCCGGATCGCCTTCGTAGGCCGCCTCAATGTCCGTGCGCAGCAGTTCACGCACATGGCTGAACGAGTGGAAAAAAAGCCGCAGAATCGGCGGCGTGCGGCCCGTCGGTTTTTTGGGGTCGCCGATGCGGACACTTTTGCGGACCTGATCTTCCAGCCGCCGGCCGACCTGGGTCAGCCGTTCGTGCGTCAATTCCGCCAGCGTGCCGTGATGCACCGCATCGTCGTCGTGAAAACCGGGGAACAGCAGTTGCAGCAGGTCCCCGCAAATCTGCCCGACGGCGCGGGTGGACGGCAGGTTTTGCGCGTCGCGGTTGTTCAGCCCGCCAATGGCGGCGTAGGAGGCAAGCAGTTCCGGCACGAACTGGTCATAAAAGGTTTCCTCAAAGCCAGGACGGGCAGATAGCGGCGCCTCGATGTTGGCCGGCGCAGGATCGCGCGGCCGGGCGAGGTTTATATTTTCTGGCGCCGGCTCCAATGGATGTGCGGTTTTTTGTGTCATATAAAATGCTACGGGCTTCCGGCGCCCCCACCGACTTCAGCGCCGAAAACCCGTTTGCCCGGGAGGGCGGGCAAAGCGTCAGGCAAAAACTTCGTCCTCCGCGTTGAGCGCCCAATCCAGTCGCCGCAACTGCTCGCGGATTTTGCGGCGCTCGTAGCGATGCTCCCAAGTTCGGGCGACGGCCGGACGAACCCCCTCCGTCCGCTGCTCGGCGGGGTTGGTGACGTTATGAACTGACTTGGCCTGGAGTTGGTTTTTCATGATATTAATAATGTTCGAAAGTGTTGGAGCACGGGCGGCGGAGAAGGTCCGCCACCCGCACCCCGGCTCCTTTGGTTTGAAAAATTGATACTGGCATAACTTGAAAATCGATCAGCGAATCAGGCCGTTGCGCCAGAAAATCACCAAGCCGACGACACCGGCAAAAACCAGCGCCACCACGGTCGCCCCTAAAATCACCCGCGCATCGCGCTCCTGTTGCCAGGGCGGCCGACCCGGAAACAAAATTCGCCCCAAAATACTTGCAATCATATTTTAAAAATTTGCCACGCTCAGACGCCCTGGCGCCTGCGCCAGCAGCTGAGTGGTTTTGGCTGGTGATGGTTGAGCAAGCAAATACAACGCTAACGGGGCGATGTAGCTGCCGCCGCGCTCGATGAATTCCCAGAACGGCGCGCCGGAAAGCGGGTAAAAAGACTCGGTGGTGATTTTCCAGACGGCGACGAAAAGCAGCAGCCAGCCGGCGGAGTCCAGCAGCACAGCCAAACCGAGCGCAAGTTCAAAACCGCCCAGTGCCGTCAGGGGCACAAACGACAAGCCGAGGACTTCCAAATGGTGTTGCAACAAGGGCTTTTGCACTACTGCCGCCAGCGCGCCGTGGCCAATCAACAATGCGCTGGTCGTGGCGCGCAGAATCCAAATCAGCGGTAATTTTATTTTCGCGTCCAAGGTGCGAATTTCTAATTTTGAAAACCAGCCGGGGGCCTGTGAGGCCAGCAAGAACGCCAGCGGCACGCCGTAATTCCCCGCACGCTCAAGCGCTTCCCAGACCGGCTCGCCGGCCAGCGGACGCAGCAGCGCCGTCCAAAATCCCCAGATGGCTGCATATAATAAAACAGCGCGGCGCGGCGAAAGCAGCGTGATGATGCCAACCGAAATATCCACCGCACCAATTAGTGGCATGAGCTTCCAAGCCCACGGCTCGGGAATGCCAACGACGCCAAAATAGGACACCCAGGCTTGCTTGCCGAGGATGCCGAATGCGCCGTGCCCGATGTAGGTCGCAAAAACCGAAATGCGGAACAGCCAGAGCAAGCGGGTTTCGAGCGACGTTTTCATATTTTGATTGGCACGCGGGCGGCAAAGCCATTACCGCCCACGTGGTTGTTTTTTGGGTTACGCTTTTTTGCGGCGCAAATTCAGCAGCGCGAACAGGCCAAACCCGCCGGCCAACATTGCAGCCGTACTGGGTTCCGGTGCCGGCGCGACTTGCAGGTTGTCAAGCGCCAGCTGGTCAGTCAGGAACGAATCGTCGGGGGCAGCACCTTGGGAAATGCTGAACGCCAGCGTCGCACTCTGCCCGACAAACGAAGAAACGTCGAACGACGCCGTTTGCCACGCATTCTGACCAATGCCGTTCACATCTCCACCCACGGCATAAGCCGCACCGGACAGGAGCGAACCGGCACCCCCCGCTTGCAGATTATCTCGGGAAATATTCGCCAGCGTAAAAGTGCTGGCGCCAATGGTCAGGGTAATTTGCGCGTTGGGATTGTAAGCCGGATAATCCACCGCTTCGGTCAGGAAACGGTAATTCAGGCTCAACGTTCCAGCCGTGTTGATATTAAACGTCTGGGAGATCGTTTCCGTGTCACCAAAACCGTTGTAGTTCAACAGGGAGTCTGAAATCAAGCCAAACTGAATTCCAGCGGTCGGGTTGATCGTGGTATTGGCAAAATCACTGATGCCGGGCAGCGACGACGACGTGGTGAAGTCGCCCGAGGTATTGGCGGTATCGCCCGCCGTAATTGTCCAACCCGTGAGGCCGGATTCAAATCCGGGATTTGTGATTTGAGCGCGGGACAAAACTGGCAGGGCCGTCGCCGCCGCGACCAGGAATGGCAGAATATTTTTTTTCATAATTTTCCTTTTCAATGAGTTTTATTTTTAATTTATGGGTTGAAGTGCGGGCCGTTGGCGAGCGTGTATGCCGCCACGAGAGCTCCCACTGCCTGACCTTCCAGATTGTCGAAGGAGTAGTGAATGCCCCCGTAGATGCGGCTCAAGCCGTTTTCTGATTCCAACTGGCTCAACGAGGTCAACGTCCGCGGCGATTCACCGGCGGTCGTGGTGTGCAAAGTGAACGTGTTCACATCACCGAAAAACGCCGCCAGGATTTCCGATCCGGCCGTGACTGTGCCGCTATGGCCGCTCGGATAATCCGGATGATTCGGCGTGACAATAGTCGGCTGCCACGCGGTATAGCCGTTCGTGACCACGCCGCTCGGGCTGGCGTTCAGCGCCGTGATCGGACGCCAGTAAAGATAGGCGTATTTGGCGTCCCAAATCGCGATCCGCGAATCCGCGACCGCGATGTCCAGCAGCGCGAACAGCAGCGCGTTGTTCGTCAGCGCCAGATTGTTGGCCTGTGCGAGATCGCGCGCCGCCTCGTTCACCGTCAGTTCCGCGTCCTGCTTGTAGAACTGCGCGATGTGCGTTTGTGCGTCCGTATGGCTCACGCCATTGGTTGCGCCAGTGGTCCTGGCTTGGTTCAATGCCAGAATGTAAGCTTTGTTGTTACCGACGGCGGGCGGTGCCGGCGGACGGAACTGGCTTCCATTGGTCAAGACAAACGGCGTAACCGTTCCCCATTGTTCATTGATGCCAGCGGCAAAGGTGAAGTTGCTGGACACGGTCGGGCTGTTCGGCGTGAGTTGATAAGCCCCGGGTGTCGTCACCGTATTGGTATATACCACATTCGGCGTGGAGCCGTCACTGGCACGCAGCGCGATGATGTCCTGCGCCGCCGCTGAGCCAACAATCTGGCCGTTGCCGACAGGGCCGTCCGTTATGTTGGAAAGGCTCACGAGCAGATTGCTGTTCAGCGCGGTGATTTGCGCCGGAAAATAATTCACCAGCACATCATGCGCCGCCTGGGCCGCCGCCGCCTGCGCGGAGCCGGTATTGGGCGAAAAATAATGATACGCCGTGCCGAATTGTTTGATGGAATTGACCGCGTCATAAACCGCAATGGCTTCAATCGCGTCAATGCGGGAACCCAGATTGCTGTTCAAGGCTGGCGCCACCTTGGTGGCGTTGACCGTGATCAGGTTCCAGTCGGTGATGACATCCGCGGAGGCCTGGGTCGCCAGCGCGCCCAGCCCGGCCACCGCGAGGGCGGCCAATGAGTAATGGTTCAATTTCATGTTTCCTTTCTTTTGGTTGTTTTGGTTTTCCCCAAAAACCGCCGGTGGTAGCGCCGGATGGTCATCCGACGGTGGGCGGCCTTCGAGGGGTTGGCACCTCCCAAGGCAGGGTCGGAAAAATCGGAATGCTGGCGGGAAATCACGGCGACGAGCGCGGCTGACCCGGCTGGAAAACCACCTGGAATGCCGGCCGCAGGGTCGCGGTAGATGTCCGGTGACGGCAGACTCCACGCCTTGTGCCACAGATCAAAGCGCCCGAGCAACAGCAGGCGGCTCAAGCCGGGTTGAACCGGCAGGGTCTGGCGACGGACTGGATTCCTAAAAAATGACATATTAATAATTCAATTTTCATGGGAAACCTCCAGTCGTCCGGTGGGTCGATCTCGATCAGGCAGCCAAACCAGTTGACCGCCACTCGAGACATAATAATTTAATATACGACAATGTCAATAGTTATTTAAAATATTTTTTTTAAAAGCGCCTGGTAGGGGCGAATTTGAAATCAGTTCATTATTTAATGGGTTTTAATGGCAATAAAAGCAAAGTATTTAGCAATAAATGGAGAGCTGTATTATTCGAATCGATTAATTATACGACCTATATAGTAGCTGTATTTTTAGACCGAAAAGAAATGAAAGTAAGTTTGCATAGCACTGAAATCCGTTTCGCCCTGTTGGCCGGGGCGTTGCGGAAGGAGGTGAAATCCGGGCCGACGGATGAAACCAAGAGCATCCGTGTGCGCCATGGCATTTACAGCCTGCGCGGAAAAGCCGGACAATACATCATCCGCATCCGCATCCCGGCGGGAGTTGTAACGGCAGGCCAATTGGAAACCGTGGCCGCGCTGACCGAGCAATCGGGTTGGGAAGCGGGCGCGCATTTGACCACGCGGCAAGGAATTGAAATTGCGGGATTGCCAGCGGGGGAAATTCCGGAGGCACTGGAACGACTTGAAGATGCCGGGTTGACGACTTTGCGGACCGGCGGACCGTTCGTGCGAGGCGTGGTGGCGTGCCCTTTCTCCGGCGTGGCGCAGGACGAGATTTTCGATATCACGCCGTTCGCACTCGCGGTGGATAGTTATTTCCGCGAACACGCCGATTTTCAAAAACTTCCCCGCAAGATCAAGATTTCGTTTGAGGGCTGCGCGCACGATCACGTGCGCACGCTGGTTTCGGACATCGGTGTGCGGGCGGTGCGGAGGGATGGGGTAAAAGGATTTCGCATCACCATCGGCGGTGGGCTGGGGGCCGCGCCGAAAACCGCACTGGTGCTGGAAGAATTCGTGCCGGTCGTAAAATTATTCACCTCGCTCGAAGCGGTTCTGCGCGTGTTTAACCGGCACGGATACCGTGAGAACCGTGCCCGCGCCCGGCTGAAATGGCTGCTGGCGGATTGGGGCATCGAAAAATTCCGCGAGGCGGTACGCACTGAATTGAAAGGTGCCGACACGGAATGGTCAACTTTCAGCGGCGGCTGGCCGGAGGTGGTGGAGTTCAAACCGGCGGCCGGAGGCGAAATCGATTCAGTTTCAACCGATGCCGGTTTCCAGGCTTGGCGCGAAAGTAATGTCCAGGTTCAGCGGCAAAGCGGATTTGCCTCAGGGCTGATCCGTTGTCCGCTGGGTGATTTGCGGGCAGCTCAGCTCCGTCAAATTGCCGGCGTAGCGCGACAGTTTGCGGGCGGACTGCGTACGACCATTGAGCAAAATATTTTACTGCGTTGGGTGCCGGAAGTTTCGTTACCGCAGTTGTATCAGTCGCTCCATGGCGGAGCGCTGGCCGGGGCGCCGGCGGAGCAGTTGCCAGACATCACGCGCTGCGTGGGAGCGACCGCCTGCCTGATGGCCATCACCAATCCGAGGCCGGCGGCCGAGGCGATCATCAGTGGGTTGGAAGCAGAACTGGCCGGCGATGACGCCCTACGGCAATTGCGCATCCGCATTTCCGGCTGCCCCAATTCCTGCGGCCATCACCACGCCTCGGACATCGGCTTGTTCGGGGTGTCGAAGAATTTTCACAATCGTCCGGTACCGCATTATGCGCTGCTGCTCGGTGGCGTTTCTTCCGCCGAAGCGTTTGGTGTGCGCGTGCTGGAGATTCCCGCGTCCAATGTGGCGCAGGCGGTTCGGGAAGTCATCGGATTTTTTAAGGCGGAACGCCAAGCCGATGAAAGTTTTTCGGCCTATGTCAGCCGGGTTGGACTGGCCGAATGGAAACAAAGACTTGGACCATTGACGCAGGTTGCGTCGCCGGCCGAGCAACCCGCGTTTTATCACGACCTGGGCTCGACGCTGCCCTTTGTCGTGGGCGCACGCGGCGGGGAATGCGCCGCATGAATTGAAATTTATCACCAGACGCACTGGGTCAAAGCAACAAACAACAACAATCAAACAAAGCTGACCGGACTACTGGAGGATTGTTTATGGAAATTAATAACACAAATGAAAACCGCTCCGAGACTGCGACAACACGAAAAACGTCCTTCAAACTTAGGCTCCGCGCTGGCGGCGCTGCTGGTGGCGGCGGTGCCGGCCACGGGTTGGAGCGCTGACGTCACCACCAATGAAACGGCCACGGCGGCGGCCCCCGCCGCTCCGGCGAAGGCGGACAAGCCCGCGCCGCTCCCATTGCATCAGATTGAAGGCAGTGGTGGTATTTTCTCCACGCTGTCGGCTTACATCGTAAATCCGCCGCGAGACGGCGAACCGGTTGGCCGACCTAGCGTGGGATTTGCGTATGTCAGCCTCGGCTACGATAAAAACCTCGAAGCCTTGACCATCACGGAATCGCCGTTCAAGCGTTTGGAACTCGGCTATGGCTGGGACTATCTTGATCTGGGTGATTTGCCGCAGGCTTTGAGAAACGCTGGCATCACCACATATCATCAAGATCATGTTCAACTGCATAATTTCAACGCACGATATCAGATATTAAAGGAAGGCGAGTTCGATCAGAAATGGATTCCGGCACTAACCGCCGGCGTGCATTACAAATACAATGACGGCATCAGCGAAGTTAACTCTGAGGCCGGCGGCGCGATGGCTAATGCGGCGCACATTCCCAATCACGATGGCACCGACTTCACGCTCTACGCCTCGAAGTTGTTCACTCAATTGCCGCGCCCGGTCCTGCTCGAACTCGGCGGCCGCGCCACGGAAGCCGTCTGGGATGGCCTTGGCGGATTTACCAGCAAATATAACTTCGTGTTTGAAGGCAATGTGGTGGTGTTCGTCACCGGCAGTCTCGCGCTGGCGGCGGAATACAAGCAGCAGCCGACTGATTACAAGGCCATTGGCAATCTCGTGCGGGTGGAAGACGATTGGTGGACGATTGACGCCGCCTACGTCGTCAACAAACACCTGACCCTCGCGGCGGGTTATGGCCATTTCGGCAACGTGCTGAACCACGAATCCAACGGCGTCTGGGGCATCACCACCAAATGGGAATTCTGAACCAATCTGGCTGGAGGAGGCAGGGCGTCGGGTTCCCGGCACCGTGATTCCTCCTCACGCACCGTCCGCCGCCGGGCCGACCTCCAGCCCAACACCAACAAAATAAAATTATGAGCCAACAAAAATTATCCACGCTGGCGCTGCATGCCGGCCAAACTCCCGACGCCACCACGCTATCGCGCGCGGTGCCGATCTACCAAACCACCTCCTACGTTTTCAAAAGCACGGATCACGCCGCCAATCTTTTCGCGCTGAAAGAATTCGGCAACATCTATACGCGCCTGATGAATCCGACGACCGACGTTTTCGAGCAACGCGTGGCCGCCATCGAAGGCGGCACGGGGGCGCTCGGCGTAGCCTCCGGCCAGGCGGCGATCACGTATTCACTGCTGGCCATCACGCGACTGGGCGATGAGATTGTGGCAGGCAACAATCTTTACGGGGGCACCTACCAGCTTTTCCATTACACCTTCCCGAAACTGGGCCGCACGGTGAAGTTTGTGAACTCGCGCGACCCGGAAGCCTTCCGCAAGGCGATCACGCCCAAGACGCGCGCCATTTACGTCGAGACGGTCGGCAATCCGAAGCTCGACGTGCCGGACTTTGAGGTCATATCCAAGATTGCGCATGAAAACGGCATCCCGCTGGTCGTGGATAATACCGTCGGCATCGGGTTGGTGAAGCCGATTGATTACGGCGCGGACATCCTGGCCACGTCCGCCACGAAATATATTGGCGGCCACGGCACCAGCATCGGTGGCGTAATCGTGGACGCCGGAAAATTCCAGTGGAACAACGGCAAGTTCCCGGAATTCACCGAACCGGATCCGAGCTATCATGGCTTGAAATACTGGGACGCGTTAAGCAATGTTCCCGGACTTGGCAACGTCGCCTTCATCCTGAAAATCCGCGTCACGCTCCTGCGCGACATTGGCGCGGCGTTAAGTCCGTTCAACGCGCACCAATTCATTCTCGGCTTGGAAACGCTCCCGTTGCGGCAAAAACAACATTCGATCAACGCGCTGGAGATTGCGAAATTCCTTAAGGGCCATCCGCTCGTGACCTGGGTGACGTATCCCGGTTTGCCCGACGATCCGAACCACAAAATCGCCGCGAAGTATTTGAAGCACGGTTTCGGCGGCATCGTCGGCTTCGGCATCAGGGGCGGTTTGGAAGCCGGCAAGAAATTCATCAACTCAGCCAAACTGCTCTCACATCTGGCGAACATCGGCGACGCCAAATCGCTGGTCATTCATCCCGCCTCGACGACGCATCAGCAGTTGACGCCCGCCGAGCAGGAAGAAACCGGCGTGACCGCCGATTACGTCCGGCTGTCCATTGGCCTCGAAGACGTGGACGACATCAAGGCCGACATTGAGCAGGCGTTGCAAGCCTCGCAGAAATAAGTTCCGAACATCGCGCACCGGCGAGATTAAAATTGCCGGTGCGCCAAGATAGATTTTGGAAACCAAGTTCAATGGCCAAGGACACTTTTGAAAGCAGCGATACGGTTCGCACCGCGCAGCCGTTGCGTTACGCACGAAGTGTCACTTTCGACGGGCCGCTGCATTTGGAATCGGGCGGCGCACTGCCCGGTGTCACCGTGGCGTTCGAAACTTACGGGCAGCTCAACAAATCGGGCGACAACGCCATTTTAATCTGTCATGCCATCAGCGGTGATTCGCACGTTGCCCAGCATGACGCAGCCGACGAGCCCGGCTGGTGGGACATTCTGGTCGGGCCGGGCAAACCGGTGGACACAAACCGGTTTTTCGTCATCTGTCCGAATCTTCTCGGCGGCTGTCGCGGCACCACCGGGCCGGGCAGTCTCAATCCGGCGACCGGCAAACTTTACGGCGCGGATTTTCCAACCATCACGGTCGGCGACATGGTGGAAGTCCAGCGCCGTTTGCTGGATCACCTTGGCATCCGTCAGCTCGTCGCGGTCGTCGGCGGTTCCGTCGGCGGACACCAAGTGTTGACCTGGGCCACGCGGCATCCCGACCGGTTGCGCGGCGCGGCGGTGCTGGCCAGTTCGCCACGGCTGACCAGCCAGGCACTCGCCTTCGATGTCGTGGGGCGGAACGCCATCCGCCGGGATCCGCTTTTTCAGGGTGGCCAGTATTACGACCAACCGCACGGTCCCGCCGTCGGTCTGGCGCTGGCGCGGATGATCGGCCACATCACCTATCTTTCGCCGGAGGCCATGAGCCAGAAATTCGAGGGCGACCGGCTGCAGCCGCGCGAAGAAGCCATTGAATTCGAGAAAACTTTTTCCGTCGGTTCCTATCTCGGCCATCAGGGAACCAAGTTCGTGGAACGCTTTGACGCGAATAGTTATCTGACATTGTCGCTGGCGATGGATCTGTTTGATTTGGGCGGCACGCCGGAACAACTGGCGGCGAACCTCAGTCCGGCGAAATGCCGCTGGCTCGTGTTGAGTTTTTCCAGCGACTGGCTGTTTCCCCCGGGCCAATCCCGCGAAATCGCCAACGCCCTGCTTCACCACCACGCCGCCGTGAGCTACTGCGACATCCAAAGCGCCTGCGGCCACGACGCTTTTCTGCTGTCCGACGATTTAGACCGCTACGGTAAAATGATTCGCGCTTTCATGAATAATCTCGCGCCGCCGCCAGCCGCGCCGGGGGTTGAAAAGGAAGATTTGCCCGAAACCACCAGCATCTTTCACGAGCGCCGGCTTGATTACGACCGCATCGTGGAATTAATTCCACCGGGAGCCAGCGTGCTGGATCTCGGCTGCGGCACCGGCCGGTTGCTGGCCCGGCTCAAATCCAACGGACGCGGACGGCTGGTCGGCGTTGAACTGGATGAGCGAAAAATTCTCGGTGCCTTGCAGCGGAACCTGGATGTCATCCAGGCTGACCTGAACGCCGGCTTGCACGCCTTTGCCGACCAGCAGTTTGACTGCGTGGTTCTGTCGCAGACGTTGCCGGCGGTGAAGGACGTGGAAGGTGTGATTGCCGAAATGCTGCGCGTAGGCGCGACGGGCATTGTCAGTTTTCCGAATCTGGCGTTTCACAAACTCCGCCGCGTTCTCGCCGAAGACGGCCGCGCGCCGCGCGGTTACGGCTGGCTTAAGGATCACTGGTATGACACGGCCGACATCCGGTTCCTTTCCATTGCGGACTTTGAAGATTTCTGTCGGGAAAAGAAAATACCCATCCAGCGGCGCATCGCGCTCGACACCGAAGCCGGGCACGAAATCACCGCCGAGGTGAACCATGATGCCGATCTCGCGATCTTTTTGTTGGGCCGCCAGAACAATCACCAGGACAAACCATGAGGCCCACTAGACGAACCATGCGATTTTTATATATGATTTCACCGGTCAGGCGAAAGGCTTCCCGGCCATCGTTAATTTTAATTTCCACGGCGCTCACCAGATCACTGGAGGTTTCCCGCAAGCGAAAGGCTAATCATGTCGCGTTATTACGGTATTGAAAAACATGTCGGCCACACGCCGTTGTTTCGGCTGCGCCGGCTCTCGGAACTCACGGGCTGTGATATTTTGGGCAAAGCGGAATTTATGAACCCCGGCGGCTCGGTTAAAGACCGCGCGGCACTGGGCATCATCACCGACGCCGAGGCGAAGGGATTATTAAAACCCGGGGCGACGATTATTGAAGGCACGGCGGGCAATACCGGCATCGGACTCGCGGTGGTCGGCCACGCGAAAGGCTATCACACCGCCATCGTGATCAACGAAACCCAGTCGCCGGAAAAAATCACCTTGCTCCGCACGCTCGGCGCGGAAGTCGTGACTGTGCCGGAAAAACCTTATCGCGATCCCGGCAATTACAACCGCGTCGCCCAGCGGCTCGCGGAAGAACGCGGCTGGTTCTGGGCCAACCAGTTCGACAACACCGCCAACCGACTAGCTCATTACCGCAGCACCGGCCCGGAAATCTGGGAGCAAACGAACGGCGAAGTCACCGCGTTCGTTTCCGCCGTGGGCACGGGTGGAACCCTCGCGGGCACGGCGTTGTATTTGAAAGAACGCGATCCGAAAGTTGCCGCGGTTTGTGCTGATCCTTACGGCGCGGCGATGTGGTCGTGGTTCACCCACGGCAACACCGATACGCAGGACGGTGACTCCTTCGCCGAAGGCATTGGTCAATGCCGGGTGACGAAAAATCTGGAGGGCATCGTGGTTGACCGCGCGTATCGCATCCAAGATCAGCCGGCGCTCACCATTGTATATCAACTGCTGCGCGAGGAAGGTTTGTTCCTCGGACTGTCTTCCGGCATCAACCTCGCGGGCGCCGTGCGTTTTGCCCAAGAGCGCGGGCCGGGCCAGACGATTGTTACCTTGCTGTGCGACTCCGGTTTGAAATACCAGTCCAAGCTGTTTAATCCAACTTGGCTCAAAGAGCACAATCTCGACCCCAACCTGCCCATTGAATCCATCCTCCCTTGAACAATTATGGCCAACCAATCCCAACGCTACTGGCTTACCTTCGCGGCGGAACGTGCCAAGCGCCCGTTGATCTGGGAGTTGAGCAAGAAATTTGACCTGATCTTCGACATCCGCAGCGCCAGCGTCACCGACAAGGTTGGCTTGATCGCGCTGGAACTCACCGGCAAACCGAAGACCATCGCCACCGCCGTGAAATGGTTGCGCCGGAAAAAAGTCGAGGTTGACCCCATCGAACTGGATGTGATCGAAGGTTGAGTTTGCCGGCCAGGCCGTCACGCGGCCAGATAGGATTTACTCAACCTGCCTAGTGCTGCAATTAAACCGGGAAGGACGGATTACCGCCTATCTTTGTTCAGTAACAAAGACGCTGGCCCTCGAGGTGCAGTGACGATGCATTCAAGGGGCGCTGGGGCATGATCTGCCGCCGGCTGATGGACAGCCAAGAACGGAATAATTTGTGACTGCGGTGAACCAGCTAAGAGCCAGGTCAAAATGGCAAAGCGGGAAGTACGATACGGTAGGCTCATGGATTTACTTTAAGAGGTGGACCGACTGCTCGTTCCAACCGCCACCGAGCGCTTGATACAGATTGACCAGATTGGACAGCCGCGTAAATTGGAGCGTCACCAGATTTTGCTGCGCTAGGTAAAGGTCTTGCTGCGCCGTCAGCACGGTCAGGTAACTGTCCACGCCGTTGCGGTAACGCGCGGTGGACAGATCAAACCGGCTTTGCTCAGCGGCCACGAGTTTTTCCTGCCCGGAGAGTTGTTCGGCTAGAAAATGCTTTGCGGTCAACGCGTCGGCCACTTCGCGGAACGCGGTCTGAATCGCTTTTTCATAATTCGCGATCTCAATTTTTTTGTTCAAGTTCGCGACGTCGAGATTCGCCTGGTTTTGCCCCGCTTCAAAAATCGGCAGCGTGATTTGCGGGTTGAACAGCCACGTGCCCGAACCGCTGGCAAACAATTGGGAAAGCTGATCGCTCGAAACGCCTGCGTTGGCGGTGATTTTGATCGTTGGAAAAAACGCCGCGCGCGCCGCGCCGATGTTGGCGTTGGCGGCTTTCAACTGATGCTCGGCTTCCAGAATGTCCGGCCGCCGCAGCAATAAATCTGACGGCAACCCCGCCGGCAGATCCACCAAGATTTTTTGCGCGGCTAGCGGTTGCACCGGCGGCAGATTTGTCGGCAGCGTTTCGCCGACGAGCAGGACGAGCGCGTGATCCGCCTGGTTACGCTGCTGTTCGTAACTGGCGATACTGACTTTAGCGCTTTCCACCTGCGCCTCGGCGGTGCGCAAATCAAGTTCGGAAATATTTCCGGCGTCGTAACTTTGCCGGTTCAAATCGTAGGCCGATTGCACGGATGCGAGCGTCTGGCGCGCGACGGCGAGCTGATCGTCGAGTTCCAGTTCGTTGAGATATTGATTAGCGATTTCGGCGATGAGCAAAATATGTGCGTTGCGGCGCGCGGCGGCGGTCGCGAAATATTTTTCCAGCGCCTGCGTTTTCAAGCTGCGGATGCGCCCGAACAAATCGAGCTCGTAGGCAGTCGTGCCGATGCCGAGGCTGTATTGGCTACTGACGGCGTTTTGGCCGGGCGACAATTCGTAGTTCGGCGTGCGCTGGCGGGCGTACCCGCCGGTCGCATCAATCTGCGGAAACAAATTTGCGCGCTGGATGCGATATTGCGCCTGCGAAACATCGACGTTCAAAACCGCCACGCGCAGATCGCGGTTGTTGGTCAAGGCCAGACCGATGAGCTGCTGCAAACGCGGGTCGGTGAAAAAAACACGCCACCCGAGGTCGGCGACGGCGGTGGTTGCAACAATAGGTTTATTAGAATCGTCCGGAAACGTTGCTGCGACCGGCGCGGCGGGCCGCTGATAGTTTGGCGCAAGTGTGCAGCCGGTGACGGCCAGGCCGATGAACGCAAGCAAGGTGAAAATTCTTTTCATGCGATTTTATTTGGCGTCAGGATTTTTGGAATGATCCACCGCAACGGGCGTTGTCCCGTCAAGATTAGTTGCAGGCGCTTTGAAAATCCGGCGCACGACGACAAAAAAGACGGGCACGAGGAAAATCGCCAGCACAGTCGCGGCAATCATGCCGCCGGCCACGCCGGTACCGATGGCGTTCTGGCTCGCGGAACCCGCGCCGCGGCTCAAGGCAAGCGGCAGCACGCCGAGAATGAACGCGAAGGAGGTCATCAAAATCGGCCGCAGCCGCAGATGCACAGCTTCAAGCGTGGCCTCGATCAGGCCTTTGCCTTGCGCCTGCAAATCTTTCGCGAACTCGATGATGAGAATCGCGTTTTTCGTCGAGAGGCCGATGGTCGTCAGCAGACCGACTTTGAAATAAACGTCGTTCGGCAGGTCGCGCAACGTCGCTGCGAGCAGCGCGCCGAGCACGCCAAGCGGCACGACCAGAATCACCGCGAGCGGAATGGACCAGCTTTCGTAAAGCGCGGCGAGACACAGAAAAACCACGAGCAGCGAAATCGTGTAAAGCGCGGGCGCTTGCGAACCGGACAGCCGTTCCTCGTAGGATTGTCCGGTCCATTCGCCGCTGATACCGGCGGGAAGTTTTTTTACCATGTCTTCCATCGCCGTCATCGCGACCCCGGAACTTTTTCCAGGCGCGGCGGTACCAACAATCTCCGTCGATGGAAAGCCGTTGTAACGTTCGAGGCGCGGCGAACCGTAAATCCAATGCGTCGTCGTGAACGCGGACAACGGCACCATCGTACCGCTGTGGTTGCGGATAAAAACTTTTTCAATGTCGTTGGGCAGCATCCGGAACGGCGCGTCGAGCTGAACGATGACCTGCTGCACGCGGTTGCCGTCGACAAAATTATTGACGTAGATCGAGCCAAAACTCGCCGAGAGCGTAGTATTGATGTCGCCGAGCGAGACGCCGAGCGCGGTGGCCTTATCGCGGTCGAAATCCAGTTTCAACTGTGCCGTGTCTTCCATACCCTGCGGGCGCACGCCGGCGACGAGGGGGTTTTTCGCGGCCAGGCCGAGCAGTTGATTGCGCGCGGCCATCAATTGCTCGTGGCCAAGCGACTCCTGGTCTTCGAGTTCAAAATCGAAGCCGGCGGAATTGCCAAGTTCGGCAATCGCGGGCGGATTGAGCGGGAAAATGATCGCATCCTTGACACCGGACAAAGCTCCGAACGCGCGAGCGATGATCGCCTGCACGCGATGCGCCGCGCCTTTGCGTCCGCTCCAGTCTTTCAAGCGCGCGAACGCGAGGCCGGCGTTCTGGCCGCGCCCGTTGAAACTGAAGCCGGTCAGCGCGATAACCTGCTTGATTTCCGGCTGCTCCTTGTAATACGCCTCAACCTGTTTGACGACTTCCAAAGTGCGTTCCTGCGTCGCACCGACGGGCAACGAAATCGAGGTGATGAAATAACCCTGATCTTCTTCCGGCAAAAACGACGACGGCAGACGGACGTAAAGCAATCCCACCGCGAGCAAGATCACCGCGTAAAGAATCAGATACATCGCCGCCTTCTGCAAAATGCGCGCGACGACGCTTTGATATTTGTCCGTGCTTTTTTTGAAAGTACGGTTGAACCAGCCGAACGGGCCTTTCTTTTCGTGCGACTCGCCTTTTTTTAGCGGCTTCAGCAACGTCGCGCACAACGCAGGCGTCAGCGACAGCGCGAGAAAAATCGAGAACAACATCGCCGCGACCATCGCCAGGGAAAATTGCCGGTAAATTGCGCCGACCGAGCCGCCGAAAAACGCCATCGGAATAAACACCGCCGTCAGCACGAGCGTCATACCCATCAGCGCGCCGGTAATTTGTGCCATCGCCTTGCGGGTCGCGTCGCGCGGCGACAAACCCTCTTCGTTCATGATGCGCTCGACGTTTTCGACGACCACAATCGCATCGTCAACCAGTAGGCCAATTGCCAGCACGACGCCAAACAGCGTCAGCACGTTGATGGAAAATCCGAAGGCATACATGACCATGAACGTGCCCATCAACGCCACCGGCACAACGATGGTCGGGATGAACGTCGCACGGAAGTTTTGCAGGAAAATAAAAATCACGATGAACACCAGCGCGATGGCCTCGAACAACGTCTTGATCACTTCGACAACAGAAATGTGGACAAAGGCGGAGCTGTCATAGGGATAATCCACTCGGAGACCGGGCGGAAATAATTTGGCCAGCTCGGTGACTTTCGCGTGCACCGCCGCCGCCGTGGCCAGCGCGTTCGCCGTTGGGGTAAGTTTGATGCCGACCGCCGCCGCGAGCCGGCCGTTCACGCGCGCCTGCGTGACGTAATTTTGTCCGCCGAGGGCGATGCGCGCGACGTCGCACAGCCGCACGCGCGAACCGTCCTGGTTGACGCGCAGTAAAATATTTCCGAATTCCTCCGGCGTTCGCAACGTGCTTTGCCCTTGCAGCGTCACGTTCAATTCCTGTCCCGTGACGGCGGGCCGATCGCCCAGTTGACCCGTCGGCACCTGCACGTTTTGCGTGGCAATGGCGCTGATGACATCGCCGGCCGTTAAATTAAAACTATTCAGCTTCGCGGGGTCCATCCAGATGCGCATGGCGTATTCGGTGCCGAACTCGTCGGCTTCGCCCACGCCGTCCACGCGGCGGATGGGGTCGAGAATGTGCGACGCGATATAATTGCCGAGCGCGATTTCGTCCATCGTGCCGTTCGTGTCGGACAGGGTAAAAAACATCAGGAAGTTACGCGTGGCTTTCGCGACAACGACGCCCTGCTGCTGCACGGTCTGCGGCAGATTCGGCGTGGCGAGTTGCAATTTGTTTTGCACTTGCACCTGCGCGATGTCGGGATCCGTGCCGGGCTTGAAATAAAGCGTGATGGTGGACTGGCCGGACGATTCACTCGTGGACGAAATATAGAGCAGTCCGTCAATTCCGTTCATCTGCTGCTCGATGACCGACGTGACTGTGTCCTGCAAAATCTCGGCGGAAGCGCCCGCGTAAGTCGCCGTGACGGAAACCGACGGCGGCGCGATGCTCGGATATTGCGCGACGGGCAGCTTCGTGACCGCCAGCGCGCCCAGCAACACAATGAGAATCGAAACGACCCATGCGAAAACCGGACGGTCAATGAAAAATTTGGCCATTTGATTTTACGGGTTGGTTGACGTCATAGCCGGCGCGTTGGTTGCCGAAGCAAATGGCACGGGTTTGACGGTTGCGCCCGGCTTGATTTTTTGCAGCCCTTCCACGACCACGCGGTCACCCGTTTTCAATCCGCTCGTCACTATCCATTTATCGCCCAGTGCGGTATCGGCTTTCACCGGCCGCACTTCGATTTTGTTGTCCGGCGTCACGATAAAAACCGTTGCGCCGCCGTCCACGCCATGCACCACGGCGCGCTGCGAAACGGCGATGGCCCCATTGTTGACCGCCTGTTCCAAACGACCGCGCGCGAACATTCCCGGCAGCAGTTCGTCGTCGGGATTCGGAAATTCCGCGCGCAACGTGATCATGCCGGTTGTCGGGTCTACGGTGATGTCGGAGAAAAGCAGTTTCCCGTCGTGTGGATAAACCGAGCCGTCTTCGAGCAGCAAGGTGATTTTGGCCGCGCCGGGCGCCACGCTTTGAAGCTGGCCAGCCGCGAGCTGTTTGCGCAGCCGCAACACGTCCACGCTCGATTCCGTGAAATCAAAATAGATCGGGTCGAGCTGCTGGATTACCGCGAGTTCCGTCGTTTCATTTTGCCCGACCAAGGCGCCTTCCGTGACGAGCGCCTTGCCGATGCGCCCCGAAATCGGCGCGGTCACGGTCGCGTAACCGAGATTCAAACCGGCGGTTTCCACATTCGCTTTCGCCGTCAAAACGTCGGCTTTGCCTTGCGCGGCAGAAGAAACGGCATTGTCAAAATCCTGCTGGCTGACCGCGTGAATTTTCACCAGCACTTGATAACGATCCGCCTGCGCCTGCGTTTGTTTCAGGCTCGCCTCGGCCTTGGCGAGCGCCGCCTGCGCGCTGTCATAGCTCGCCTGCAAGGGCGCGGGATCAATTTGAAACAGCAGGTCGCCCGCTTTTTCGTCCGAACCTTCGACATAATTCTCCTTCAACAAAATGCCCGCGACGCGCGCGCGCACTTCCGCCGTGCGGACCGCGTCAATGCGGCCGGGCAGTTCCGTCGTCACCGGCAGCGGCTTGGTCGCAACCGTCACCACGCCGACTTCCGGCGGCGGCGGCAGGCTGGCGGTTTTTTTACCACAGCCGGAGAACAAAAATGTTATCGCCGCGAAGCAAGCGAGGCTGAGTGCGTATTTTTTGGTATAGATTGCCATAAAGTAAACTCCGACGTACGTAGCGGATAAATTTGGAATTTCATTTCCTTTTGCCGGGCCAACGCCGGACGAACGGCACTATGTTCAACCATGGCTAAGGCGGCCCGCAATGGGGTGAACACCTTATTCATTCAGCGAATTCAGTGGAAGTTGGTTGGGATGGGATGAGTCATTGACGGCGCAGACGAATTGCTCGGAGTGAAGCCGACCACTTTGCTAGCGCGGATGAAAAAATGGGACTACAGCGGCCTGACTGATGTTCATTCAAAATGGTCGCGGGCAATGGCCGTAGAGAGGGTCAGAGCGAATACCAATCTGGTTTAGGGCGGTTTCAGAAAACGCTAAGTGTAGAATCAGCAAAAGACATTCGACATTCTCCCCTACCGAGATCAGCTCACGCCAGAAGAGAAAAATATTTCCAGATTGGGACCGCACCGGGGTGCTCACCAGCGGCCGGGAAAGTCACTCCGTGACGAGGCCCATTTTGGTGATGTCGAGCTGGCGAAGGGTGTCCATGACGTTGACCATGACCTGGTAATCCACCTCGTCCGAGCCTTTGACCACCACGCCCAGTTTCGGATCCTCCGTCTTGAGCCGGGTCAGCCGGTCTTTCAACTCCGGCACCGTCACCACCTCGTCGTTGAGCGTGA
>Ga0302274_10000441_pt1 | contig 42458 bp, 29 predicted proteins | sample III_Bog_N2_1_FD_198755 | JGI IMG/M metagenome (GOLD analysis project Ga0302274, IMG submission 198755) | Peat permafrost microbial communities from Stordalen Mire near Abisko, Sweden - III_Bog_N2_1 | ecosystem: Environmental > Terrestrial > Soil > Wetlands > Peat | place: Sweden: Abisko...
GTCTTCGGGTTGACGTGGCGGACTCCTTTGCCAGGGGCTGGTCCGGTGGCTGTGGAAACCGACCGCCACCACCCGCCCGGCGCTGGGCGGTCGCCATTATTTTTGCGCCGAGTAAATCTTATGGATTTCCTCCGGCGAGAGCGCGCGATTGTAGAGGGCTAGTTCACTGATCATGGTTTTACTATAGTAAAAGTAACCACTGGCGGCATCCAACTGAGCCCCGATGTACAGTGGCTCCGTTGAAGAAAACAAGTTGATGGTGGCGGCGCCCTCACGCCGGTTGATTGGCTGAATTTCCCCATCAATGTAAAAAACCGGATCCGGCTGTCCGTTGGTGGCAATAATGGCGTAATGGTGCCATTCCGTATCCGTGATGCTGCCGGCGTGACGATTGCCGCCCGCGAACAAAAAGGCCACGCCGGTTCCGATCGAATCATGATCCATGGCCACTCCATAGTTCAATGCGCCCCGCGTCCAATCTCCGCCTTTATTGACGAGGCATTCTCCATAAGGACGTTCGTGCAACTGTAGCTTTTTGAGCCAGAAGGTGACGGTCAAGACGTTGGTGATCCGCAATTCGGGTGCATCCGCCACCTTCACATAGCTGTTGTCGTTGCCGGTGAAATGAAACGCCCGCCCACCCTTTCCGGGTTCAAAGCCCACCCCCGGCATGACTTCTCCGTTGTGGCCGCCAACCGGGTCACTGCCATTTCCTTCAGCTGACCAATTGGCCACCGCGCCCGGTGGTAAATGTCCAAATTTAAATGCGGCGTAGCCATACCAGCCGCCGATACCGAGCCCCGCCAGAACCAGCACCGCTGCGACGATGACTAGGATATCCTTCACGACCTTGGGCTGGGTTAAAACGGCCGGTTTGGCCACGGTTGTCCCGGCATACAGATGCCCGCCTGCTGGCGGCGCGGTTTGGTGGAGTGAATAAGCCGGTGCCGTTGGTGGTGCCGGTGCTGCTGCCGGCGCTTGGGGCACGACGATGGAATTTTGACAGACAGGGCAATTGATATGCTGCCCTGAATACCAAGTGTCGCACAAAATGTGCTGACCGCATTGCGGACAGAAGAATTTAAATTCAGCCATGTTTTTTATGGTTACCGAACGTTCCGGCCTTGAATCGAACAACTGCCATGCCCAGCCACTGCTGGCCTGAAATGCTAGAAAGGCCTTGTTAACGATGCTGAGCCGGCTCGTGTTCGTAAACTATGACACCGGAACTCCAAAAATATTACAAGAAATTCGAAAATCGCGCCGAACTGGAATGTAAATGGGCATGGCAAATTGGAACTGTTGCCGGTGAGTTATGGTGATGAGCGCACAGCGGCTGGACTGCCCGCGTCTTCAGTGCTGCATTTAGTCGCCCGGGACCAAAGCCTGTTTATCTTTATAATCTGATAGTTAAACTGCCATTTCATTCACGCGTTGGATGCTCATGGCTTTGCCGCTGGCGTCGTCAATACGGATGAGCGCGCCGAGCAGGCGCACCCGGTGGCGCGCCACTTCAAAGCGCTGCGGCATGCCGGTCAGGAATTTCTTCAGCACGGGCTCGATCTCGCGGCCCAAACAGCCGTCCTGCGGCCCGGTGAAGCCGGCGTCGCTCAAATACGCCGTGCCCATCGGCAGGATCTGCTCATCCGCCGTCTGCACATGGGTATGCGTGCCCACCACGGCGCTCACGCGCCCGTCGAGAAATCGGCCGAACGCAATCTTTTCCGAAGTGGCCTCGCCGTGGAAATCCACAAAGATGATCTTGGTCTGTTCGCGCAGCCGGTTCACCTCGGCTTCGGCGGTGGTGAAGGGATTTTCCATCGGTTGCATGAACACGCGGCCTTGCACGTTCATCACGCCGATGGGCGGCAGATTGCGGACCTGGAAGACCTGGGCGCCTCGACCCGGCACGGTCGGGGGATAATTCAGCGGCCGCAGGAAACGCGGCTCGCTGTAGAGGAGTTCGGAGACGGATTTCTGATCCCACAGATGATCGCCGCTGGTGATGACATCCACACCGGCGGAAAATAGTTCGCCGGCGATGGCGGGGGTGATGCCGTTGCCGCCGGCGGCGTTCTCGCCGTTGGCGATGACGAAATCTAGCGCGTGTTCGCGGCGAAGGCGGGGCAGGATGGTCTCGACGCACGTGCGTCCGGGTTCGCCGACAATGTCGCCGATAAAGAGAAGTTTCACCCCGAAAATTTAACCCTGCCGCCGGCGAAAGACACGCCTGAAAAGACATGCGGCGACCGCCGGCGATTATTTTTGCGCGGAGAGTCAAGTAATTGAGGGTCAATGGATACAATTTCCAATCAGTTTTTTTAAATTAATCTGAAAAAAGGTTGCAACCGATTTTGGCAATCGGTAAAATAATTCCGAGTTAGTGTTATGGGAAATCTCGGTAAGACTAAAATGGTATCAAATCTCAAATTATATGGCTTCTATTTTTAAACTGACTTTGACGCGGACACTACTTGCCACGCTAACCCTAACCATTTTTGCCGCCGTTAATCTGGGGCGCGCTCAAAATTACATTAGCGTAGTCACCAACACACCCGGACTGCTTGGATACTGGCGCTTTGATCCGGTGCACCAGACCAACAGCATGGTAAATGGCTATCAAGGTACCCTCTACGGTAACGCGCAAATCGGCTCGCCGGGCTCTGGGGCTCCCATCGCCAGCGACCCAGCGAATCAGGGCCTCATTCTTGATGGGCAGGCAAGCTATTTCGTCACTACCTTGGCTGGAGGAATCACGAATTCGGGCACCACGATGGCCTGGGTTTATCTCACCGAGGACCCTTCCGTTGCTGGCAGAGATTTTCAAATTACGGCTGAGGGTCAAATCGCTAATGATTTCGATTTTCTGCTACATACTGACAATCTATTGTATTTTTTCACGGACACGAGCAGTTCCACGGTCAGTCCCCAGCCGGTTCCGCTGAATCAATGGCATATGGTTGTGGGTACGTTCTTGGCCAATAGCAACCGCGTTATTTATATTGATGGTATTGGGGTTGCCACCAACACCTGCGGCCCTCATCATCCCGACAATAGCTTATATTCCATCGGTGAGAATCTGCAATTTCGAGGCAGGTATTTTGTGGGAAAAATTGCCGAGGTGGCGGTTTTTAACCGCAATTTGGCTGCGTCTGAAATCAGCGCAATTTATAATGCCGCCAGTCCAAATATTGTCATTACCAATCAGCCCAACGGCTTTGTCCTTTACGGTCAAAATACCAACCTTAGCGTAAAGGTATCCAGCCCTACACCGGTTACGTATCAATGGTATTTTGTCCCCGCCAATGGTTCTGGTCAGGCCGGCGCCTATGCGGAAATCATTTCGCAATTTGTTTATGGCGTGGTCGTGACCAATGGGGGTTTTGGTTATGGCAATATTCCCAACATCAGTTTTGTCGGTGGCGGTGGTAGTGGCGCATCTGGGTATGCCTCCGTCAGCAATGGCGTCCTGACCAGCATCTCGGTAACCAATGCCGGAAATAATTATACCAGTGTGCCCAATGTGGTGATTGACCCGCCCAATGGCTTTCTTTTTGGACAAACCAACAGCACCCTAAACATCTATGCGAACCAGAACAGTCTTGGCAATTATTATGTGGTGATCAGCAATACCTCTGGCAGTGTCACCAGCAGCGTGGTTAACCTTACTTTGGTGTATCCGCCATCGATCGTCACCCAACCTCAGGACCAGGTGGTAACCGCCTATGGCACGGCTTTTTATGCTGTGGGTGCGGCTGGAACAAGCCCCCTTACTTACCAGTGGCTGTTTGAGGGAACTAACCTGCCCAATACCTATGCCAATACGCTGACCATTGCTAACGTGACCCCACAAAACCTCGGGCAATACTCTGTGATAGTTAATAACAATTATGGCTCCATCACGAGCAGTATTGCCAATTTATTTTTGTACCCCTTTATAGACATGCCGTTTGCCGGCGCGATCACGTATTGGGGATATACGAATGTGCTGGGCGTGGCGGCGTGGGGCAGCGGCAATTTGTCGTATCAATGGTATTTCAACGGGGTGGCGATTGCCGGGGCGAGCGGTTCCAACTACCTTCTGTCTGGCATCCAATTCACTAATGCGGGATTATATTCCGTAGTGGTGAGCAATAGTTACGGCAGCGTCACCAACACGCCTGAGCAAGTTGTGGTGAATCCAGCCAATGTTTCGCTGGGCTTGTTTGCGGGCGTGATTCTTCAAGGAACGGTTGGTTACAATTACAGCATTCAAAGCTCAATTGATCTGAGTAATCCCAATTCGTGGACGACATTGACTAACATAATATTGTCATCGCCCGTTCAAATCTGGAGTGATTACAGCGTCGATGTGCACAAAGGGGCTCAGAAATATTATCGTGTTTTGCCCGGTCAATAATTCACCATTATAAGGCGGGTTCGGCTGTGGCGATCAACCGCGATTATTTTTGCGCGGTGTAAATGTCCTTGATTTCATCCGCCGAGAGCGCACGGTTGAAGATCGCCACCTCGGCTAGCTGTCCTTGAAAACAACGTGGGTCATAAGGATGGATTTGATTGTTTCCAATCCAAAATGGGTTGTTGTTGATCGAGTGCTCGCCGCAGGGTGAGCTGGCCACCATTTGTCCATCAAGATAAATATAGCGCATCGAATTGGCGATAAACGTGGTGGCGAGAAAATGCCATTGATTCAAAGGCAACGCCTGGGCGTAAACCGTGCTCGAACTCTGGTCGGTGTAAATTTTAGTGGCCCCGTCAGTCTCGATTTGGAAGTCAAAGTCATTCGCGTACATAGCCTGAGCCGCAATTTGAAAGGCATGTCCCGTCGCGGATGGCTGGGCGGTCAGATAAACCCAGGCGAGGATGGTGCCTTGGTTTACAATCTGGCCCGTCAGGCTCGTGGCGACAGAACTGTTAATACCATCCAGCACCAGAGCTTGGTTGCCGGAATCCGCCGCGAGTGGCCGGCCGGCAGCGGCCTCGCCAATCCGCGCGTTGCCCTGCAAGGTTCCCGTGTAACCGTTCACGCAACTTTTCGCCTGGAATGCGGCATTAAACCGCCAGTAGCCGAGTAGGTTGGGGGTGGTCAAAACCGGATTTTGGCGCAATTTCAGTTTGGAATAACCCCACCACCCCCCGACACCGAGGCCGGCCAGAACTAGGATCACGGTAACCATAATCAAACTGTTTTTCAAAGCGCGGGAATTAGCCAGTACGGCGGGTTGTGCCACCGGATTCACCGGGTACGGACGTCCGCTGGCCGGAGCTGCGCCGGGCGGCGGCGAATAAATCGACACGGGTTGAGGCAGGATGGGGATGGCCGTCGGTGCCTGGGGCACGACGATCTTTTGCTGGCAGACGGGGCAGTTGATTTGCATCCCGGAATGGCCGGTGTCGCAGAGGATGTGCTGGCCGCATTGTGGGCAGTAGAATTTGTATTCGGACATAAAGCTGATTGGCCGCAGAATGTGCCGGCTCCCGGATGAGTTTTGCCGATACAAAGCCATTTCGGTCACACGATGTCAATTAAGAAAGTGGCTCTGAGTCCTCGCGCCGGCCGGAGCTAAAAGTTGCTATGGCCAATAAGCAAAATGTTGAATCCTTGGTCCGAATATTTGGCGGCTGTTCCTCATCCGACTTGCCAAGGACGGGATATCTGAAATACTTTCACCCACTTGTCCAATGCGGATTTTATAACCGAATACCAATATGTTTAGAAAACTGGCGTCGAGAGTAAAAAGAGACATCATCACGCGGGTAATTAATCTGGCAACTGAAACCGCCGGCAAAAGTATTCTGTTTGAACGACACCGCCGGGCTTTGTCATCTACGGTAGATTATGTCGAGGAAAATATGTTTCAGGTGGATTCGTATGTTTCCAAAACCGAGTTGCTAACCAAGGCATTCCAATGCGCGGATGTCTCGGGCGAACGGTTGGTTTGTGAATTTGGGGTTTGGCGGGGCGACACCATCAACCACATCGCAAAAATGACCACCAAAAATATCTATGGCTTCGACTCATTTGAGGGATTGCCGGAGCGTTGGTGGGGTGTATTTGATCAAGGGCATTTTGCCGTGGCCAAACTGCCAAAGGTGGGGAAAAATGTTTCCCTAATTAAAGGATGGTTTAATAAAACTTTGCCGGTCTTTTTGGAACAGCACCGTGGCCTGATTGGTTTTCTGCACATCGACAGCGACCTGTATTCTTCCGCTAAAACCATCTTTGAGTTGTTGGAGCCAAAACTCAAGCCGGGCGCGGTAATCGTGTTTGACGAATATTTTAATTATCCCGGTTGGAAACAGGGCGAATATAAGGCCTTCATGGAATTTCTGGAGAAAACTGGCTATGCCTTTGAATTCATCGGCTACAATCGAAACGAGGAACAGGTCGCCGTTATTCTACGCACAAAGACTAGTTAAAATTTCTGTTCGCACCCCGCGCAGGGCGCCTTCTGCCAAATAAATTATACTTTACAATCCGCAGGCCAGGGTGCCGAGCACGGCCGCGGCCAGCCACAACACGAGCACGGCCTGCGTCCGGCTCAGACCGGCGCGCGTGAGCCGGTGGGAGAGATGGTTCGTATCGCCTATCCAGAACGGTTGGTGGTTCAGCACGCGGAACAGGCTGACTTGCGCGAGGTCCAGCAGCGGCAGCGCCAGCACGAGCAGCGGCGTGAACACGGCCAGGCGATGTGGTTCCTGCCGGGTGTAAAAGTGCGGGAGAATCGCCATCACCGCAAGCAGGTAGCCGACGAGGTGGCTGCCGGCATCGCCGAGAAACGCCCGGGCGTTCGGAAAATTCCACGGCAGAAAACCAGCGAGCGCGCCGCACATGAGCAAGCCCGTGATGGCGACGAGGTATTCGCCCTTGGCGGCGGCGATCAGCGCGAAGTAAAAAGCGCCGAGCGCGCCCAGCCCGGCGCAGAGGCCGTTCATGTTATCCATGAAATTGAAAGCGTTGATGACCGTGAGCAGCCAGAAGATGGTGACGGCGTAGCTGAAAAGTTCGCTGGGGACGAAGAGGGTGATGTGTTTCGTCTCAGCGGCCACGGCCACGGCGACCAGCAGCTGGCCAATGAATTTTGGCAGTGCCTTCAGTTCCTCCCGGTCGTCGAGCCAGCCGAGCAGCGTGATGGCCACCGCGCCGAGGGCGAGCACGGTCAGTTCCAGCGCCCGCCGGTCAAGGCCGTGGACAATGGCATTCGCGGCGGAAATTTTAATCAGACCAAGTTTCAGTAGCAGAGCGCCGATCCCGAGCGGCAGCAGAATACCGGTCAGCACGGCCAAGCCGCCGGCCAGCGGCACCGGGGAAGCATGAATTTTCCGCTGGCCGGGATCGTCCACAAGATTCGTGCGGCGACACCATCGGCACCAGAGCGGCAGCGTGAGCCACGCGGACATAAACGCGCCGGCAAAGGCGGCGAGGAAAAAATTGAAGGGAAAGTTCACGGGCGCAGGCCGCGTTCTGCGGCCAGTTTCTGGTAAACCGCGTATTGGGCTTCCACCATTTTTTCGACGGAGAAATGTTCGCGGACGAACTGCGCACCGTTGCTGCCCAGTTTTTGTCGCAGCGCGAGGTCCAGGGCGAGTTGTCGCAGTTTCGCCGCCACCGCCTCCGTGTCGCCGGTGCGGACGAGGAAGCCGGTTTGGTTTTCCCGGCAGATCTCGTCTGCGCCGTCGAAGTCATAAGCGACGACCGGTTTGCCGGCGGCCAGCGCTTGCGGCAGCGTGCGGGACAGGGCTTCGCGGTACGACAAGTGGGCTACACAATCCATGATTCCGACATAACGCGCCACTTCACCGGGTGGCACGAGCCCGGTGATGCTGACTTTGTCGGCGAGGCCCAGGACGCGGGCTTGGTTCGCTATTTCGTAGCGCAGCTCGCCGTCGCCGACGAGAAGCAGCCGCGCGTTCGGTAGTTGCGGCACCAGTTTGGCAAACGCAGCCAGCAGATCGGCATGGCCCTTGAGCCGGAAAATACGGGCGATTTTGCCGATGACGAAATGGCTTTCGTCGAAGCCGAGCTGGCGGCGGAGGGCCGGGTCGTTGGTCGCATTCCGGTACGGCTCGAGCTCGAAGCCGCTGAAAATGCGCGTAAACTGTTCCGGCCGGCCGATGCCGGCGGCGAGATAGCGTTCCGTCATGGCCTGGGCGGAACAGAAAAAATGGTCAGTGACCCGCGCGGCGCGGCGCTCGGCGGCGGTGAAAATGAAGTTGGCGAGCGCCCCTTGAAAATTGCCAAACGACGGGCCATGGATGTGGTGGATGATGATGGGCACGCCGGCGCGCTTCGCGGCGAGCCTGCCGAGGATGCCCGCCTTGCCACTGTGGGTGTGCACCAGGTCCGGTTTTTGTTCGCGCAGGATTTTCTCCAGCCGGCGCAGCGCTATGAAATCCTTCAGCGGATGCACGGGGCGAACCAATTCGGGCAGGATGATGAAATCCGGGGATTGAATCCCGAGGATGTTCCGCGCCTCATTTTCCAGCGAGCCTTCCATGCCAAGGGTCGGTCCGGAAATCAGTTTCACTTCGACCCCGGGTTTCGCCCGCAGCCCTTTGATGGTCGCCAGGGTGTTTTCCTGTGCGCCGCCGATGACCAGCCGGGTGATGAGGTGGGTGACGCGCATGGCGTCAAAGGCCGCGCAACTGCGTCAGGCGTTCGCGCACAATTTTGGCCTCGGCGGAATTGGTCGGCGCGTTGGCGAGGTAAAGCTGGTAGTTACGGACGGCCTCGTTGGTATTGTGCTGTCGCCACGCGACTTCGGCCAGCCCATACGCAATCTGAATCGAATTGGTGTAGGTGTTTTGCAGTTCGGCGTAGTCGGCGCGGGCTCGGTCCAATTGATCGTTTTTCAGGTAGGCGAGGGCGCGATTGAAGCGGGCGGTGGGATTGTTGGTGGAAACTTCCATGACTCGGGTCATGGCGGCGATGGCCTGGCCGTAGCGGCCGAGCTGAAGGTTGGCGAAGCCTTCGCCGAAGAGCCATTGCGGGTCGTCGGGCGTCTGGGCCAGGCGATGTTCGATGACGCGGAGGGCGTTGGTGTATAGGCCGCCCATGAAAAAAGCCCGGGCGGCGATGGTCAGGAGCGTGCTGTCATCGGGATGGCGGGCAATCTCCTGGTCCAATAGCTTCACGCCGCGGGCCAGTTCGTTTTTTTGAAAATAGCCGGCGGAGGCGAGCAGGTTGAGTTCGGCTGAATTGCTTTCGGTCAGGGAAAAACGCAGGTGGTCGGTCAGCGGGTCGTGCAACGCTTCCAGGGCGCGGTCGGGCAGCCGGTTGTAAAGGTAAAGCTGCGCCAGCCTGAGGCGGGCGGGAAGATTGTTGGTTGCGAGTTGGCGGACGCGGGCGAACGGTGCGATGGCCTGGCGCATTAAGCCGCCTTGGACGAGCACCTTGCTGTTGGCAAAAATAAAACTCGGCTCGTCAAACGGGCCGTTGGCGTTCATGACGGCGTTCCAGTCGCGGTATTTGCCGAACTGATCGGGCGTGGCGCGACTCGGGTCGACGACCGGATACTCACCGGCTTGCAGTGAATGATTGAACTCGAGGTTGATGGCGGCGGCGATGTTGTCGGGATTGATGATTTGCGCATTGACGAAACATTGGGCGGCGGCGGAAAGCTGGCCGGCGCGCTGGAGTTCGACGCCCCAATAATCCAGCGAGCGGGAATAGAAATTATTGACGAGTTCGACGTTGGGGTTGAATTCTGATTCGCCGTGGAGGTGCATGAGCAGCCATTCGGCAAAATTTTTCGGTTTGGCGTTTGGGTCGCGGGGTTGCGGCGCTTTTTGCAGCCGCAACATTTCGGTATCGGCAAAGTGATTCCAGAAAGCTTGGTTGTCGGCGATCAGGTTCGTGGTCAGAGGCGGTGCCATCAACGAGGCTTCCGGCAGCAGTTTCATCTGGTAGGTCAGGCCATGCGGCTCCAGATAGAACAATTCAAAATAATAGCCGTAGCTGGGATTGAGATAGCAGATGGTGTTGCTCCTGGCAACCTGGTTCAAGGTGCTCAGGATGCCGAGCGGGGAAATGCCCCCCATCTCCTGATCCTTGACGACCTGCGGCCATTTCTGCGGAAATCTTTTGTGGAGAAAGCGGTGGTACGGCGCCCAGTTCAACGACTGTGTGTCCACGACGAGGAATTGCCGGTCGCGTCCGCTGCGGGCGAGCGCCATTTGCAGGATGAAGGCGCGGGTTTGCGGGCTGGAACTGATGCCTTCGGCGTCGCTCAAAAGCACTCCGCCGCCGGCGGGCAGGTTTTGCTCGGTCAACTGCGCGTATTTAAGGAGCGTGTCATCGTTGACGGAGCTGATCAGCGGGAGATTCTTGTAGATGAGTGCGCCCACGGCCAGTCCGGCCGTCACATAGACGCCGGCATAGATCAGCGGGGTCAAGGCATTCCATTTGCCGGGCAACGCCTTCGTCGGCCGGGGATTTCGCCGGGTCGCAACGGCTTTTTTACCGAAAACCAGAACGAAGTAGCCGGAGAAATATCCCACCCCCAGCGCGGATAGGTAATATAACGTGAGCGCGGGCGTCCCGTTCAGTAGATAAAACGGAAAATTAAAACTCATTTCGTGCGGGCTGAACGGTGAATCGAACATGACCCAGACGCAGACCCCGAACAACACCGCGTTGATCCCGTAGAACAGATAAGTCACCATCGTCTTGCCGATGCGGCTGGCGTCCCCAAAGTTGGCGCTCCACCGGATGGCCATGACCAGCACCGGCAAAAGGGTCGCCATCGACATTAGGATCAGATAATAGCGCACGTCACTGTTGGCGATGGTCTTAATGACCTGCCAGTCCTCCCGCAATGCTGGCTTAAACAGCGCCCCGAAGCTCATCGGATAGTTTCCAGAGATTTTTCCGACCAAGGGCAGCATCAGAAAGAACGTCATCCCCGCCAGCGCGCACAGCGTCATGCGGGTGAGAAACCGGAGGTTGAAAAATTCCAGACCGCGCAGCCAGAAGATCGCGATCACGAACACCGGCAGGAAGCCGACGTGCGCCCAGTTCTCCGTCATGCCGGCCCCGTAGATCAACGCCGCGAGATAAAGCCGGCCGAGCCGTTCATCCAGCCGGTATTCCAGCAGTAGCCAGATCACGGTTGCAAAGATCAGGAGATTCAACGATTCGCCGGTGAAGCTGGTCGCATGCTGCCAAAAGCCGAACTCCAGCCCAAGCAGCACCACCGCCAGCGCCGGCGGAAACCACGCGCTGCCGGTGGTCAGAAAGCCGAAATCACTCCGTTCCCGCAGCCGTTCCGCTTCCGTGCGGTCATGCGGTAGCAGTGCCACCGAACGCGCCAGCAATCCCAAGGTTGTGGCGGCGCACAGGGCGGAAAATAAATTCAACGCCAGCGGAATTGCCGCCGTCGGCAGCCAGCGAAACGGATACGTCACCAGAAATTGCAGTGGACCGAACAGTTCCGGTTGCCAGAGGTAGCCGGAAACCTTCGCCACCGGCAGCAGGTTCGCCAGCGTCACCCAGTGGTTCAGCGTTAGGCCGTAAACCACCAGCATCGCCACGGCCACCAGCCACGGCAGGCGGCGTGGCGCAAAGGTTCGTTTGGGGTCGGGCTGGCTTTCGGATGGCATCGGTTTGTTTAGTTTGAGTCCAATCGCAACGCGTTGGCAAGTTCAGTTTCGGCGGCGCAAATCCGCCACGCATTCGACGTGCTGCGTCTGCGGGAACATGTCCAAAGGCTGCACGCGGGACAGTTCAAAGACACCGTCGGCGCATAATATGTTCAAATCCCGCGCCATCGTCGCCGGATGGCACGAGACGTAAATCACCTGCGCCGGGCGGGTTTGCCGCAGCAATTCCAACGTTTCCGGCCAGCAGCCCTTGCGCGGCGGATCCAGGATCACCGCGGTTTTCTCCGGCGAAAACTTTTGCAGCAGCTCCGGCAACACCTCCTCCACCTTCGCGGCGATGAACTCCCCGTTCGCAATCCCCCGGACCGTGACGTTTTGCCGCGCCGCCTTGATGGCCAGCTGGTCATATTCCACGCCGACGAACGAGTCCACTGCGTCCGCCGCCTCGATCCCGAAGAAACCGACGCCGCAATATAGGTCAATCAGATGTCGCGAACCGCCGGCCTGCAGAAACGCGCGCACCGTCTCGACGAGTTTGGGCAGCAGGAAGAAATTGTTTTGGAAAAAGGAGCTTTCCGGCACCGCCCAGTTCTCCGGTTGCACGCGGAGGACGACCTTGATGCCGCCCTTCGGCGGCGGATTGGCGCGGACGGCCCGGATCTGCTCGTTCAACGCCGGCTCGGATATTTTACATTCCTCGATGTCCTCCACAAAGTTGTTGTCCGCGCGAATGAAGCCGATGACCAGCCGCTTCGCCGGGCCGTTCCACTGGCTGCGGATCATGATCCGGTTGCGATAGCCGTAGGGCGACGGGCAGGGGAGCACCGGCTGGACCTTGTCCGGCGAAATTTTCCCGACGTGTTCGAACAAATCGGCGATCTGCTTGTGCTTGAAGCGTAACTGTGCCGCGTAATCGATGTGCTGGTACTGGCAGCCGCCGCACGCGCCGTAGTAGCGGCACTCCGGCGCGATGCGTTCCGGCGCGGGCGTGACAACGCGCACCAGCTTGGCGCGTGCGAAATTTTTTTTCACCTCCGTGATCTCCGCTGTGACGGTTTCGCCCGTGATGACGAAGGGTACGAACACCACGAATTCATCAATGCGTCCCACGCCCTCGCCGCCGAACGCGAGGTCGTGGATGGTTAGGGTAATGGGGTCGCCTATTTTGAGAGACACGGCGGGAGTTTAGGAAATAAACCCCGCGCGAAAAGTTAATTCGGCGCAACCGCCTCGCGGCCGCGCCTGTCGCCGGGCAACCTACGGTTTCTTCAGTCCGGCGATGGCCGCCTGCATCTCGTCGAAGTGCTTCTGCGGGTTCAGGGCGTCGGTGACGTGGATGATTTTACCGTCGAGGCCGATGAGGAAACTGACGCGTCGGGTTATGCCCAGCACCGGCATCTTCGCGTCGTAGGTAGCGCTGATCTTGCCGTCGGGATCGGCGACGAGCGTGAAGTTCAACTGGTATGCGTCGGCAAATTTCTTGTGGCTTGCCACCGAATCATGGCTCACGCCGACGACGGCCACGTTGTTCGTCTGCAGATCCCCAAGGCGGTCGCGGAACCCGCACGCCTCGCGCGTGCAGCCGCCGGTGAAATCCTTCGGGTAAAAGTAAAGCAACACGATTTTTTTGCCGACGAGGTCCGCCAAGTTGAAAGCATGCCCGTCCTGAGTGATGCCGGTGAACCCGGGCGCGGGGCTGCCGGCTTGGGGCGAATCGGCCAACGCGGACGAGACGGCGGCCAGCAGCGCGGCGAGGAGTAGATGCAGTTTCATGGCGGAACCCATAGCCCAAGTGCCGTCCGTTTGCAAATGGCGTCAGATTTTTTTGCCCGCCCAACGCCTGCAGCCGTGCTGCAACCAGAGCCACCAGACCATCCAGAAGGCCTCGATGACGATGTGCCGCGATAATTTGGACGAGCCTTCGACGCGCTCGGTGAAGGTGATGGGCACCTCGGTGACCTGGTAGCCGTTGCGCCAAAGCCGATGTGTCATTTCGATCTGAAAGCTGTAGCCGTTGGACTTCACCGCGTCGAGCGCGACGGCTTGGAGGGCGCGGCGGCGGAAGCATTTGTAGCCGCCGGTCGGGTCGGTGAAAGGCATGCCGGTAATGAGCCATACATAGATGCCGGCAAAGCGGCTCAGCAGCAGGCGTTTGAGGGGCCAGTTCAACACTCGCACGCCGCCGTCATAGCGCGAGCCGAGGATGAGGTCAGCTTTTTCCGCGGCCTGCAGGAAACTGGGGATCGCCTCCGGGTCGTGGGAAAAATCGCAGTCCATTTCAAAAATAAACTCGTAATGTTTTTCGAGCGCCCACTGGAAGCCGGCGATGTACGCGCGGCCCAGGCCGTTTTTGCCCGCGCGGTGCAGCACGTGGATCTGTGGATACTGCGCGGCGAGCTCGTCGGCGCGCTGGCCCGTGCCGTCGGGCGAATTGTCGTCCACCACCAGCACATCGACGCCCACCGGCAGCGACAAAAGTTTCGTGACCATGCGCGGGAGGTTTTCCCGTTCATTGTACGTCGGCACGATGATGAGTGTTTGGTTCATGCGGCTGCGCGTCATTAAATAAACGTGAAACGCCCCGAAAACAAGCCGGCAGTTGGCCGCAGGGAAAAACGGTGATTGCCACCCGAAATCGTTGACCCTAGCTTGGGCCGGAGAATGTTCGCCTCGCTGCTTAATCAAATCGTGAATCTGCCCGCCCTCCTGACGAATCCGGTTTGGCTGGCCGTCACGGTCTTTCAAATCTGGATGCTGGTGCATGCCCTCCGCCACCGGGAATGGCTCTGGGCCTGCCTAATTTTTATCGGGTTCGGCATCGGCGCGTGCTGGTATTTCTTTGCTGTCTATCGCGAGTCCGCTTCCACCGGCTTCGAGCTGCCCGGCGCGCAAAGCCGCGCCCGCATTCGCCAGCTCCAGGCGAAAATCCATCACCTCGACAACGCCTACCATCACTTCCAGCTCGGCGACGTTTATTTTCAGCGCGGCAAATTCGCCGAGGCCGAGCAATCTTACCGCGCCGCCCTCGAACGTGACGCCGCCGACCTCGACGCCCGCGCCCATCTCGGCCAATGCCTGCTCCGCTTGAAACGGCCCGCCGAGGCCCGGCCCCTGCTCGAAGGCGTCGTCGCCGTGAAACCCGATCACGATTACGGCTACACCATGATGGCCCTTGCCGAAACCGTCGCCGCTCTCGGCGAAGCCGGCAACGCGTTGCTCTATTGGCAGCATATCACGCAAAACCATTCCTATCCCCGCGCCAAGGTCCAGCTTGCCGAACTCTATGCCGCCCAGAACCAGCCGGATGCCGCCCGCGCCGAACTCAAGGACGTCCTCAACGATGACCCGCACGCGCCCGCCTACCAGCGCCGCCGCGACCGCGTATGGGTGCGGCGGGCCCAAAGACTGCTTGCGCGCCTCTGACCGGCCGGTCGCCACCACCCGCGAACTATTGCCGTGACCATATCTGAAGTGTCAAATTTACGGGGAAATCATCGTCTGATTTCCTGCGGTTTCCTTTTGCATTTTACCGGTTTGTCTTTGGCCAAAGCCCGGTTAACTTAAATGTTTTAGTAAACTATTATTTTGCGTATGTGTCGAACCTCTCGTATATTATCGAAAATCCAAATCAAGACCTGTAAATATCGAATGACGTACCAACGGTTTTAGACTGTTCAAAATCGTAGTTTTCATCGAAACATTAAGTTCTTCCCCAAATCTAATGAAAAACCAGTTTCCCATTCTTACTCTCGGTGCCGCATTGCTTTTAGTGGGCGCTGACACGGCTGTTAGCCAAACCTCGCTGTCCATCAGCAATAATTCATTTGAGATACCTGCGCAGGCAAGTCAGAATATTTACATTGGCGGCACTGGAGCAACATCCACTGCCGTAACAGGTTGGACCACCGCTACCACGGCCGGCTATTGGGACCTGCAGTACACCAACAATACCGCCGGCGTAACGAATAGGGATGGCTTGCAATTGCTCGAGTCATACGATGTGGGAGGGGGTCTCGCAGGTGTCGTTTACCAGGAATTGACCAACAAATGGGTGGCGGGGACCACCTACACGCTCACCGCCCGGGCGGGACAACCCCCTGGCTCTGCTAATACCCCGAATACGGGTGACACCTTTTCGATAGATGCCAACAATGGCGGTACGCTGACCCAATTAAGTTCCACCACCATTACCAATACCAAGGTTGGATTGCTCAATTACACGGTCACCTATGCCGTGACTGGCACTGAGCCGGGTGATGGACATATGGTGGTGGCCTTCCATGTCCCAAGTCAAGCGAACACGGGCGGAATGTGGATTGATGATTTCGCCCTTACCGCTGCCCCGACGCCGGATCCCGCCATTGTGACCCAGCCCGCCTCGCAAACCACCTATCTGGGCCAGACGAAATCGTTCAGTGTGGGGGCGGTCGGTTTAAGCTCATTAAGTTACCAATGGCGGGCGACGAATAGCGCGGGCGGCGGCTACACCAACCTGGTCAATGGCGGACCGATTTCCGGTGCCACCAGCAATGTCCTGACCATTGCCGGGGTGACAGCCAACTGGGCGCTGGGTTATCAGGTGATCGTGGCCGACGCGAACGGCTCCGTCACCAGCACGCCGCCGGCGGTCCTCACACTATTGTCAGGGTCGCCTTCATATCGCATTATGCCGCTGGGCGATTCCATCACGCGTGGCGGGACCGACCCGAATGGCGGCAACACCTTGCCCGGTTTTCGCGATGCCATTTACTCACTGAATACCAACGCCAATGTAAACTTCCTCTTTGTGGGGGCCACCGCCACCCAGTCTTCGCCGCAGCTGACCGCAGCCGGGCAGCAATATCACAATGGTTATGCCAGCTATACCACGGGCAGCCTGTACAGCAATCTGACCGCCAGTGTGCAGCCGCCCGTCGGCGACGCCAACGTGGGCGGCTACTGGATGACCAGCGGTACCCCCGGCGGGGCTCCCGTGCAGGAGGATGTGGTCACTTTGCTGACGGGGGCGAACGACATCGGCCAGAATCCCGGCAACTCGCTGCAATATTTTACCAACAACGAGATTAACTTGTTGAACTGGTTTAAGACCAACCGGCCAAATACCAAGGTGGTTGTGGCAACGGACATCCCGCGCACGGACTCCACCGCCAACAACAACGCTGCGCTGGCGATCAACCAGTGGATCACGAACAATGTTCCGACCCTCAGCCCGAACTTCTCGACGGTGGACTTGTATCCCCTGTTCATTGACACCAACGGGGTGATCAAGACCCAAAGTTCGCCCGACGGCATCTGCCTGCAGGATGGGGTTCATCCGGCGCACAACGCTTATCAGGCGATGGGGAAGGCTTGGTTCAACGCCATCCAGGGGGCGGTGAATCCTACCGCACCAAACTTTTTGTCTGCGACGGCCGGGGGTAATTCGCAGGTCACCCTGACGTGGTCGAATGTCCCGGGTGCGCTCAGCTACAACGTCAAGATGTCCACCACGAATGGCGGCCCGTATTTGCTTATCGCGTCAAATCTTTCCGCCACCAGCTACACCAACAACGGATTGATCAACGGCACCGTGTATTATTATGTCGTCTCGGCGGTGACCAGCGGCGGCGAGGGGGCCAACTCCTATCAGGTCAACGCGACGCCTGGGACGATTCCCGTTTTCAATCATTCGTTCGACAACAACTATGTGGCGTATGCCAATTATTTAGGTTCTGCCCCGGCCGGTTGGACGTTTAACGGGACGGGCAATGGCCAATTGGCGGCCGTGGTGTTCCCTGCGTCCGGTGACGGCCGGTTTGCCAGCTATCCGGTGCCTGGGTTGGACGGATTGAATTACGCCCAGATTTTCGCTTATGGTAGTGCCGGTGGTGGTACGCTGTACCTCAATACGGGCTACAATTATGTGGCCGGGATGACCTACAAGCTGACGGCGGGTTTTGGCATCGAAACCGGTTCTGGCGGCGGCACGTTGGCCCCCGGCGCGCAGATGCAACTCCAAAACGGCAGCTTCACCACGTTGGCTGCCACGAACATCACCAGTGCGAACACCACGGCAAACCAGTTCAATGATGTCAGCACCACTTATACCGCGAACGGGACGGAAGGCAACATTGTCATCAGTTTCGCCATTCCCGCCGGCGTGGCCGGGAATGCCTTCCTCGACATCGACAATGTGCGGTTGACGGCGGCCAATCCGACCCCTCCCAGCATTACGACCCCGCCGGCATCGCAAGCGGCCATCTTGGGCGGTACGGCGTCGTTCAATGTGGTGGCCGCGGGGCAGGCCCCCTTGGGCTACCAATGGCAGACCAACGGGGGAGCGGGATTTGCGAATGTTTCTAATGGTGGCAGCTTCTTCACCGGAGCCACCAGTAACATCCTCACCTTGACGGGCATCACGACGAATCTAGCGCTGACCTACCGGGTCATCGTGACCAACAGTCTGGGCTCCGTCACCAGTGGCGTGGCGAATCTCACCGTTTTGCCTTTCGTTGCCCAGCCGGTGGTTCCTGCCCCGGGAGCGATGGGGCCGGCGCTCGCGGCGAACGTTGGGGGCAGTTACTCTTCGCCACCAGCTAACTTTCCAACGGCCGGGAATGACTCTGTGACCACCGCACCGGTAACGGGCAACGGCGACCTGGCGATTACCGTGGGCGGGGCTTCGTCTGCTCTGCAATTCTATGTGGGCAAGGCGGATTTTTGGGGCGTGGAACACGGCATTATCATGCCGGTCGGTTCGCTGACTTTAAGTGCACCGGCATTGAGTGGCAGTTCGTATGCGCTCAACCAAAACGTCGGACCGGCCACGGTGACCGGCAATTTCATCAACGGCAATTCCGCTTTGACGGTTTCCTCGTGGGTGGCGAATTCTGAAAATACAGCGGTGATCCAGCTGAACAACTCCGGTACGTCGCCGTTGTCGCTTACCAGCCAGTTACTCGACGGCTTTGCGGGCAGCAAGGGTAACCCGGCCACCTATGGCTCGACGAACAACTCAACGTGGCTGAACGTCTCGCCGGACATGGTTTATGTTGAGTTGGGCAACCAATTGCACAATGCGGCGGGCACCGCCCCGTTCACCGGCAAAATCGCTGACTTGCGCCTCTATAATCAAGCTTTATCGGGCGCGACGCTGGCCAATCTGGATGGGGTCAGCGTGCCCACACCGTTGCTGCGCTGGTCCACCACGAACATGGGTGCCGCAGCGTTGATTGGCAATGCCAGCCTTAATACCGGAGATCCGCACGGCGGCTCGGTGTCAGTGGCCAGCGGTTCCGACGAACTGGCCGTAGGCGACCTGCCGCTGCCGGAGAATCAGTTCACCTTTTCAACCTGGATCAATGTTTCCAGCACGGGCGTGAATGGCAATATCGTAACTGCTCAAATTCCCTATGCCGACACTTACGGATCAACCTTTCCGTATCCGTATACTCGTGGGTTGACCTTGAATTTGGTGGGCGGAAAGTTGAGCGCCTCGCTCAACACCAGCGGTTACTTGAATCTGGGCAGCCCCTACCAAACCTTTTATAACGATTCGCCGAACAATTTTACGACGACCGCGGGCAGCGCGCTGCCGGCCAATCAATGGATCCAGGCGGCGGTGACCTATGATGGCAACACCCTGACGATTTATACCAACGGCATCGCGCTGGGTACCCCGGTGACTTTCCCCACCGGCCTTCCCAACGGTATGATGGGTTGGAACAAAATGGCGACGCATTTGGGTGACACCAATGTAATCTACAACGGCTGCGCGCCGCAGGGCGTGCTGATGCAAAGCGTGCTGGGCGCCACGGCCACGACCAGCAGTCAGGGGGCGCTGACATTCACGATTCCTGCTGGCGGATCGGTTACGATCACGCTGGCGGCGGTTACGGACCGGAACAACACCAATTATTTTGCCGCGGCCCAGCAGCAGACCCAGTACGCCACCCCGCTGTCCATTAATAATCTTTTTCAAGGGCACAACACTTGGTGGAGTAACTTCTGGACGAAGGCTTATGTGCAGATACCAGATCAAAAAATCCAGAACAACTGGTATGGCTCGCTCTACCTGCTTGCGTGCTGTAGCACTTCCAATTCACCGCCACCTGGCTTGTGGGGCAATTTCATCACCGGTACCCAGCCTCAATGGGGGGGTGATTACACACTGGATTATAATTATGAAGCGACGTTTTGGGGTGCGCTGGCCTGCAATCATTCGGAATTGGCCGACAATTACGACAAGGTTCTGCTCGACCAGATTACGCGTGGCCGCGCGACCGCACAGTATTGTTTCCCGGGCAATAACGGCATTTATTTTTACTGTCACCTCATCCCCGCGCCGGGTTGGGCTGATGACCCTGGCTCGTTCTGGGGCCAGAAATCCGACGCCATCTTTGCCGCCGTTAATTGCGCGATGCGGTGGAAATACTCTCAGGATACCAATTACGCGGCCAAGGTTTATCCCTACCTTAAGGGCGTAGCCGACTTTTGGAACAGTTACCTCACCCTGTCGGGTAATCAATATGTGGACATCAATGATTCCGCCTGGGAACAATCCGGGTCGGACAACAATCCCTCCACCTCCTTGGCCTTCATCCAATTGGTTTATCCGGCGCTGGTGCAGATGTCGCAGGCCTTGAACGTGGACGCTGGCAGCCGTGCACAATGGAACAACATCACCGCCCGGCTGGCACCACAGACCATCGTGCCCGCCAGCAGCATCGGCAGCTTGAATTCGCTGGGTGCACCCTACAACAATCCGGGCGTCAATGTCATCCGCGCCTCTTCGTCGGGCACGGACTTTCCAATACCGGCAGTCACCAGTTATCAAAATCACCAGCTGGCCCACAGCAGCGCGGGCATGGGCCCCTGCCAGGTGATATACCCGGGCTGGAACATCGGGTTGGAAAACGATCCGGCCACGCTGCTCGCGGCCTCCAATACCGTCTGGCTGGCGGCTCAATGGTATGACAACAACAACATGTCCAATTTTTACCCGGACGCAGCCTGCGTGGGTTACGACCCCAACGCCATCCTGTCGATCCTCGATACCATGCTGACTTATTATCAAAATCAAAACTTCATGGAAGACCCGGGTGGCGGCGGCACGGAAAATTATACCATCGTCCCGGCGACGCTGGCGGCGATGTTCGTGCAAAGTTACCAGACGAACATGCATATTTTCCCCGACTGGCCTACGAACCAGTCGGCGGCCTTTGGCAACATGAATGCGTGCGGCGGTTTCCTGGTCTCCGGCGCCATCACCCTCGGTTCGGCCAACTATGTCCAGATCCAAAGCACCGCCGGGCAACTGCTCAAGCTGGCCAACCCGTGGCCGGGTGCGAACGTCGAATGTGTTTCCAGCATAAACGGCGTCACGACACTGTCGGGCTCAGTTCTCTATTATCAAACCCAGGTGGGGGAAGTGCTGACCCTGACTTCAACTCTGGCCACAAACCTGCCGGCACCCACGAATTTGGTGGCAGCTTTGAATGGCGGTTACGCGGCCCTGACTTGGAACGCCGTCTCCGGGGCTGGCGGCTATAATGTGAAGCGGGCGACTTCGATTGGCGGCCCGTATTTGAATGTTACCAGCGGAATTACTGGCACCACCTACACCGATGTCAGCCTGACGGGACACACGGCCTATTATTACGCGGTCACGGCTCTGGCCCCTGGCTTTGAAAGTACCAATTCTGCCGTGGTAACGGTCATGCCGCCGGTCATCGCCAACTGGTCGTTCGAGGCGCAGTCTGTGAATGTGGGCAGCTACGCGATTGAGACCCCGACGAGCTGGAACGTGAGCGGTCAGTCTGGCGGGGCAGTCGTTGCCCTCATCCGTCCCGCCGCTGGTGACGGCCGGTATACCAACAACCCGCCGAGTGGACTGGACGGCAACAATTTTTGCCAGTTGTTCATGAACAGTTCCGTCGGTTCAGCCACGGTTTACCAGGATTTGGGGCCGGCCAACAAATATCAGGCTGGAACGACCTACACCCTCACCGCGGCGTTTGGCTTGGAAAAGGGAAATTTTCCGCCCGGCGCACTGGTGCTCTACAACTCGTCATTGGTGGCCCTTGCTTCCCATGTGATTACCTCCGCGATGCTTACCTCCAACGCGTTTACCAGTTTCAGTGTGACTTACACCGCGACGGGCAATGAGGGCGGTAACGGGGATATTGTGGTTGGTTTTAACGCGACCGGGGTGGCGGGTACATCGTTCGACATTGATAATTTGCGCCTGACCACGGTCGCTCCCGTCAGCAGCAATTCGTATCTAACCTCTCTGGTATTGAATCCTGCGGGAGCCTTAACGCCGGCGTTTGCTTCCAATGTGCTGAGCTACGCTTCGACTGAAGCCTATGGCAGTAGCCCGACGGTAACTGTTATCAACGCCAATCTGAGTGCAACGAACCAGTTGATCTATAACGGTGCGACCAATCTGCTCGCCTCGGGCGCGGCGAGTGCCGGGCTGGTGTTAAACCCCAGCCCCGGGGTGACGAATGTGGTGCAGGTGCAGGTTACGGCGCAGGATGGTGTGACCCTGCAGACCTACACGGTAGCCCTGACCCAGTTGCCAAACCAGACCTCCCCGCCAAATCTGACCGCGAGCGTGACCGGCGGGGTCATGAACTTGAGCTGGGGGCTGGATCGCATGGGCTATCGGTTGCTGATGCAGACGAACAATTTGAATCTTGGCTTGAGTACCAATCCAAACGACTGGGGCACCGTGCCGGGTTCAACCACCACCAACCAATTGTCGCTGCCCATCAGTCAAACCAATCTGGATGAATTCTACCGCCTGGTTTATCCCTGATTCTTAAGTTTGGAAAACCTCGCGACTGGAAAGATTCGTTCACCCCGGCTGGAATTTATTAGCCTTTTGGCCTGACCGCGGTACCGCGTTTGCCCCTGGCCATGGTGCGCTCCGCCGGAACGGCGTGCCCCGCTGCCGCCATTGCGGCCGGGCGGATTCTGAAACAGGAAAATCCGTCCGGTTTCAGATCTTCACCTTGAACTGTTCGCCTTTTTTTATCGACTGCACGAAAGCCGCCATCAATTGTGGGATCAACTCCAGATCTTTCAGGCTTACTACCTCGACCGGCGAATGCATGTAGCGGTTCGGCAGGCTGATCAGGGCGCTGGCGATGCCGCCACGCGTCCAAAAAATGACATCGGTGTCCGTGCCGCTCGACGCGGACATGGCTTCGTGCTGGAGCGGGATTTTTTTCTTCGCCGCGACTTTCTCCAGCCGCGCAACCACCTCGGGATGATTGCAACCGCCATGCGTGATGGCCGGCCCTTTGCCGATGCGCGTGTCGCCGTGCTGCGTCTTGCTGACGGTCGGGTAATCCGTCGCGTGTGTCACGTCCACCACCAGCGCGATGTCCGGCTTGAGCGAATAGGCGATCTGTCTCGCGCCGAGCAGGCCGACCTCCTCCTGCACGTTCGAGACGGCGCAGATTTCGGCGTCTACTTTTATTTTTGATTCTTTCAGGAGTCTCAGCGTTTCGGCGACCGCAAAAGTGCCAATGCGGTTGTCGAACGCGCGCGCCACGGCAAGGTCGCCGCGCAGGATGTCAAATTCATCCGCCAGCGTGATAGGGTCGCCGATGCGGATAATTTTCTCGGCCTCCTTGCGGCTGCCGACCCCGATGTCAATGAAGAGGTCGTGAATCTTCGGCGGCTTGGGATCGCCGTCCTGCTTGGTCAGATGCGGTGCGACATTGCCGACGACGCCTTTGACCGCGCCGCCGCGTGTGTGGATCAGGATGCGCTGGGCTTTGGTGATGGCCGCGTCGATGCCGCCCATGCGCCGGACGTAGATGAATCCGTTGTCGTCAATGTAATTCACCGCCATGGCGATCTCGTCCGCGTGCGCGGCGAGCATGATGCGCGGGCTGCCACCCTTGTTTAGTACGGCGACGCAGTTACCGTAGGCGTCGGAAAACGTCTCGTCGGCAAACTGACCGGCGTAGTCGAGCCAGACCCGCTGGCCACGGGTTTCGTGGCCGGTGGGGCTGGGGGTGTTGACCAGGGTTCGGAGAAAATTCAGGGAAGCTTCGCGCATCTCGGCAGACTAGCCGGCATCGTTGCCAATCAAAAGGCAAAACTATCGGCCGAAGGAACGATGGCTTAGACCAGTCTTCCCCTTCTTCTCATCGACTCCGGCTCCGGACCGCAACAAAAATCAACAAAAGTTATCACCTATCGCTTGACAAAATGTATATATGTTTGATATATACAACTATATACGGTTGCTGGATTCGCGCCGTGAACGGTCCCGCCGCCATCGTTCTTTGACATATCTGATTTTTTGGCTGCCGGCTGATACCCTCGGCCTTTCCCTCTCCTGCCCGCGTTAGTGGGCGGGAGAGGGTGGCCGTAGGCCGGGTGAGGTAGGCCGATACCCGGTGCCTGGCACCCCTTCACCGGGAAAAAATCCAATTTCGATCACGGCAAATAATCTTTGATAATGCGACTGGAGCATTCAAAGCCGCTTCGCGCTGTCAGCCGTGAACCGATACGCGCGCAGCGTTTTGGACTGCGGCGGCCCAGCGCCGCTTTTGCCGTTGGCTGGATAAAATAATGTTTCAGCTCGACGGTTACGAAATGACGTAGCAGCGGGCGTCAGCCCGCTCCAACTGATAAATCAATCATCAACACGCGATCTCGGGCCGAAGCGGTTGGCCGCAGGCCCGGTGAGGTAGGTCCGACACCTTGTGCCCTTGAAACTTTACCACCCCAAAAACACAAAAGTGGTAAAGAAAAGGTAAAGTTTTGGATGCTCTATCAAGCACTTACGAAAGTTGACCCGCTGCCTGGTAAAGAAATTGGTCCAGTCATTTTCGTTATCCGCCAGCGTCAGGAGCCTCTGACGGTTTCCCAATCCGAGTTCCAACTATTTGACTCTCAGGTAAATAAATGGCTCCATGTCACCTTTTGTCCATTTTCGACATTTTTAAAACGGGGTGACAAAAAGTGCCAAAAAAGGAAATCACCGTTCAATTTATCCAGGGTCCCCGTCCGGAAGGGTTGGGAAAAAAACGGTAAAATTCCGGGTGCTCTATCAAGCACTTACAAAAGTTGGCCCGCTGCCTGGTAAAAGTTTGTCATAGTCAGTTACCGCGTCGAGTTTGTCTCGCCAGACTGCTGGCCACTACTCGTTTTGGAAAATCATTACGGAATTTTTAACTGAGGTCGTTGCGAAGCAGGCTTGAAAACCCTGCCCCGTTTAGCTGGGAGTCGAAGCCGTCGACCTTTAGTAAATTTGTCACAGGCATATGTCTAAAGGCCGAGGCACTGGCATTGCTTACTTCAATGACGGTCGCAATTTTATCAATTCACGTCCGCTCCGGATTTCCCCTAGCGTTACGGTATGAAACAAGCGCTGTCAAAAATCTCATCCGGTGCGTGTCGCCGAAAAATCTTGCTCGTCGGTATCCTGGCGGCCGTCTTTGGTTGGGCTGGCTTGGGCGCGCGGCCCTTCCGGCCAATCCAGCCCATCCCCGCCGGCATCGTGGACATGCACTGCCACATCGCCGGCATCGGCGCGGGCGGCAGCGGTTGTTGGGTTTCGCCGCGGATGCGCAACAACTGGCGGTTCAACATTTACCTGCACAGCTTTGGGGTTTCGAGGAAGGAGCTTTTGCGTCAAGGTGACGGCTTGGTGGGTGATCGCATTTCCGCCCTGTTCGCGCAAAGCCTCTATGTCCGCAAAGCCGTGCTGCTCGCGCTAGATGGCGTGGTGGATGCGCAGGGGAACCTCGACCCGAACCGTACGGAGGTTTATGTGCCAAATGAATTCGTCGCCACGGTGTGCGCCCGGCATACAAACCTCCTATTTGGCTGCTCCGTGAATCCGTACCGGCCAGACGCGTTGGCGCGGTTGGAATGGGCCAAGGCGCATGGCACAGTGCTAGTGAAATGGATCCCGCCGATCATGGAGATTAATCCTGGCGATCCGAAGCTGATTCCTTTTTACCAGAAGATGGTCGAACTGCAGTTGCCCCTGCTGTCGCACACCGGCGAGGAACATTCATTTTCCCGCGCCGCCGAAAATTTTGGCGATCCGGAGAAATTGCGCCTGCCGCTGAGCCTCGGCGTGACGGTGGTGGCGGCGCACATCGCGTCGTCGGCCAAATACGCCGGTGAACGCGGCCCCGACCGGCTCGCACGATTGATGCGTGTTTATCCGAATCTGTACACGGACATCTCAGCGTTGACTCAGATCAACAAACCGGGTTGTCTGCAGGAGGCGCTGGCCAAGCCGGAGTTTTCCGGGCGGCTGGTTTATGGCACGGATTTTCCACTCATCAACACCGCGCTCGTCTCGCCGTGGTATTCATTTCACCTCACGCTCCGGCAGAAATTCCAAATCTGGCGGATAAAAAATCCTTGGGATCGCGACGTGGTGATCAAGCACGACCTCGGCGTGCCGTCGGAAACCTTTGCCCGGTCGGCGCAGATGTTCGCAAAGGCGAATTGACACGTCCGCTGCAGTTTTCTAGCTTCTTCCGGCAAAGCCCCCGCCGCTTTGCCCCGGATGTTCGTCCGGGGATTTTTATTGTCGGTGGTCGGGACGGCGCTGCTGCGCTGCCGTGCAAGATACAAACTTTATGGCAAACACTATTCTCGTCGGCGCCCAGTGGGGCGATGAAGGCAAAGGTAAGATCATTGACGTGCTCACTGAAACTGCGGATGTCGTCGTGCGCTACGCTGGCGGCAACAACGCCGGTCACACGGTCATCGTGAAGGGCAAAAAGACTGTCCTGCACCTCATCCCCTCCGGGATCCTCCGGAAAAACAAGCTGTGCGTCATCGGCAATGGGGTGGTGCTGGATCCCATTGGTCTGGTCAGTGAAATGGAGGGGCTCAAAAAAAACGGCATCAAGATCACGCCCCGGAATTTCGTGCTGAGCGAAACGGCTCATGTCGTCTTTCCGTATCACCGCGAGCTGGACGGCGCACGCGAACTGCTCAAGGGCAAAAACAAGATCGGCACCACGAAACGCGGTATCGGCCCGGCTTATGGCGACAAGGCCGCGCGCGTCGGCTTGCGCGTGAATGATCTGATCGATCCCGTGAAGCTCGCCGCGAAGCTCGCCGTGCGCATTCAGGAAAACAACGCCGTGCTGAAATCACTCGGCGCGAAGTCGTTGTCCTACAAAGCCGTTTTTGCGGAATACAATCAGGCCGGCCAATACCTCAAGCCGTTCGTGCAAAACACCGTCGTGCTCCTGCACGAACAGATCCGCCACGGCGCGGAGGTCTTGTTTGAAGGCGCGCAGGGCACATTTCTCGACATTGACCACGGCACGTATCCTTTCGTCACGTCGTCCAACACCACGGCGGGTGGCGCCTGCACCGGTTCCGGTGTGCCGCCGCACCGCATGGACCGCGTCGTCGGCGTCATGAAGGCTTATACCACGCGCGTCGGCGAAGGGCCGTTGCCGACGGAGAACGCCGAGATTTCCGACCTGCTTCATGGCATGGGCCGCGAGTTCGGTGCGACCACCGGCCGCGCCCGCCGCTGCGGATGGTTTGATTCCGTCGCCACGCGCCACGCCACGATGGTCAACGGCATTGACGACCTGGCCATCACGAACCTTGACGGGCTTGACACGGTGGAGAGCATCAAGGTTTGCGTCGCCTATCGCCACGGCAAGACACAATATGATTACATGCCGAACGATGCGGAAGTGCTCGCGGCCTGCCAGCCGATTTACGTTGAGTTTGAGGGCTGGTGCTCGCCAACGGACAAATGCAAAACGTTCAAGCAATTGCCGAAAAAGGCGCAGGCGTATGTCAAAGCCATCGCCGAGCTGACGGATGCGCGGTTGTTTATCGCCTCTGTCGGTCCGGGCCGTGATCAGACAATTTTTGTTTAAAAGTTGGAGCGGCGGTCCATGACCGTCGTCGAATGGCGCTGCCATTGCGCCGCGAACAAATGAGTTCACCAATCCAATTGAGTTCCGAAGCCGCCGCCAATCTCCCGCGCCACGTCGCGGTGATCATGGACGGCAATGGGCGTTGGGCGAAGTCGCGGCATCTGCCGCGCATCGAGGGCCACCGGCGCGGCGCGGATTCCGCGCGCGAGATCATCCGCACCGCGGGCGAACTCGGCATCAAGTATCTCACGCTCTACGCGTTTTCCGCAGAGAACTGGAACCGGCCCAAGGACGAGGTGGACGCGTTGATGAAATATCTCGTCCACTATCTCAAGACCGAGACGAAGGAACTGAACAAAAACAATGTCCGGCTGGAGGTCATCGGCCAGATTCATCGCCTGCCGGACAACGTGCAGGAACATCTCGCCAAATCCATCGCCACGCTGTCCAAGAACAACGGCCTGACGCTGATCATGGCGTTGAGCTATGGCAGCCGCCTCGAGATCGTCGAAGCAGCCCGGCAAATAGCCGAAAAAGTAAAAGCTGGCAAATTGGAAGCCGGCGATATCACAGAAAAAGTCATCTCTGACCATCTCTGGACACGTAACGTTCCGGATCCGGACCTCCTTATTCGCACCAGCGGCGAAATGCGTGTGAGTAATTTTTTGTTGTGGCAGATCAGCTATGCCGAGCTGGTCATCACGCCCACGCTGTGGCCGGATTTCAAGAAGCCGCAATTCTTCGCCGCGCTGGAGGAATATGCCAAGCGCAACCGGCGTTTTGGTGGCATCTGACTCTGGTGTTTAATGAATCCGCTTTTTGCGGTCATCTACGAGGACGCCGAACTACTCGTCGTCCACAAGCCTGCCGATCTTGTCTGTCATCCGACGAAGGGTAACGATTATTCCAGTCTCATCAGCCGCGCCCGGATATATTTGAAGACAGAGTCCGAGCCGCGTCTGGTCAACCGGCTGGACCGTGAGACATCCGGCATTGTGGTGATTGCCAAGACCGCCGGAGCGGCGGGCGAACTCGGTAAAATCTGGGAAAGCCGCGCCATTCACAAAACGTACCTCGCCATCGTCCACGGCCACGTCGCGGCGGAGCAGGGGATGATCGACGCGCCGCTCGGCAAGGACGAAACCAGCTCCGTCGCCATCAAGGATTGCGTTCGCCCGAACGGCACTCCAGCACAAACGGAATACTTCGTGGAGAAAAGATTCTCCCGCGAGGTTGCGGTCTGGCCATCGGCCATCCGCCGGCTGCCGTTCTCACTGTTGCGCCTGACACCACGCACCGGGCGCAAGCATCAAATTCGCATCCATCTTCAGCATCTCGGACATTCCATTGTTGGGGACAAGCTCTACGGCGGCGATCCGGATTTGTATCTCGCGCTTGTCGAGCGGCGGCTGACGGACAAACAACGTACGCGACTCCTGCTGGCGAACCACGCGCTGCACGCGGGCCGGCTGCAATTTCGCTGGCGCGATCGGGACTGGGATTTCTCCACGCCGCCGGAGCCGGCTTTTACGGGGTTTCTGAAGGATTGACGGGAGCGATCGCGTTTTTCAACGGTTTGGGGGGCGTCGGTTTCACTTCCGGCTTGTTCAGGCGAAACGCTTTTAATTCGGCGTAAATGGATTGGGCGAGGCCGGACTTGGTGAAGCCGATCGCTTTGGCGCCCTTGACACCAAAAAAAATTTCTAGGTCCGTCGCTGTGAAATGTTGCACCACCGGATAGTGTGAAAAGTCTTTTAACACCTCGTCCCGGCTGGTCTCAGCGATGTCCGTGGTGATGAGGACGAAATGCAGTTTGTTCTTGTTGGCGCGCAGAGTATCGCGGCCGACGAGCAGTCCGCGCGTTTTGACGACGAACGGGAACAGCCGCTCGACATTTTTAACCGCCGGCTCTGCTGACGCATCGTCGTTCATCACGCCAACTTGACCTTGACCTTTTGGCCTTTGATTTCCGAACGATTCAGCTTGGCGATGATGCTGTTGGCGTGTTCACTGGCTACGTCCACAAATGCGTGGCGATCTCGCACGTCCACCTTGCCGACCACCTTGCCAGGCAAACCGGTTTCGCCGGCCACCGAGTTGACGAAATCAATCGGCGCGACGCCTTGTTCCACGCCGAGGCTCATCCACAACCGCGTTTGGCCGGCCGGCGTGGCGCGACTTTCCTTCGCCTTCGGTGCCGCGGCAGACGTGGCCTTGGCCTTGAGGAATAATTTTGATTCCGGCTTTGGCTCCGGTGTGGTCACCGAGGCGAGAATCTCTTCATCGGAATAAGTTTTAACCGCTTCAGTTTTTGCTTCGGGCTGGTCGGTGACGACTTGAGGTGGCTCGGATTTTTTTTCAATCTGAGTCTCGTCACCCCGGCTTTTGCGAGTTTCCCCCAGTGGCAGGACCACCGCTTTGGACGGTGGCGGCGTCACGATTTTTGGGGTGCGGGCGGCCGGCGCGGTGGCCGCCTTCCACGGGGCGACTTTGGACTTCTTCGGATCAGCAAACTTCGGATCCGGGCGGGGCGCACGCTCGTCAAAGCGGCGCGGGCGTTCTTCTCGACGATCATCAAAACTGGGCCGACGGTCGTCCCGGAAATTGTCCCGGTCGCCCCGGTTAGCGAAACGGCCCTGACGTTCTTCGCGCTGAGGGAGGTCATATTCCTCCGTCTTGGGCGCTGCCTTGGCCGCATCGCCGCTCTGCAACTGATGGATTAGCGCTGACACGATGTCGGTATGATTAAAACCTTCCTCGACGAGCCGTTCGACTAGCCGGTCCTGCTTCGTAAATTCCCCGCTGGTCAGCAGCGCGCGGAGCTTGTCGGTGAAGACGTTTTCGCGCGCCTCGGCCACTTCGTTTTCAGTCGGGATCTTGCCGCGCGTGATCCGCACGTTGGCGAAACGCTCGATGTTGCGGATCTGGAACAACTCGCGGAATGGCACCAGTGAAATCGCTTTGCCGCTGCGGCCGGCGCGGCCCGTGCGGCCAATGCGATGGACATAGTCCTCCGGGTCGTAGGGCAGATCGTAGTTGAACACCACTTCCACATCGTCCACGTCAATGCCGCGGGCGGCCACGTCGGTGGCCACCAGGAATTCCAGTCCGGACTTGCGGAACTTGTTCATCACGCGGTCGCGCATCGCCTGGGTCATGTCGCCGTGCAGGCGGTCGGCCTGGTAACCGGCGGCCTCAAGATGTTCCACGAGGTCATCTACCATGCGCTTGGTGTTGCAGAAGATAATGCCGAGCTTGAGGTCGTAAATGTCGATCAACCGCGTGAGCAGTTCCATTTTGTAGCGGCGGTCCACCTCATAATAAACTTGTTCGACCGTCGGCACCGTCATCGCCTTCTGCTCGATCTTGACATTCTGCGGCTCGCGCGAATATTTCTCAATCAGGTCGCGGATCGGACGCGGCATTGTGGCGGAAAAGAATACCGTCTGCCGTTCTTTCGGCGCGTCTTTCAAAATGGTTTCAATGTCTTCGCGAAAACCCATGTTGAGCATTACGTCCGCCTCGTCGAGGATGACCATCTTGAGGGTCTCCAGCCGCAATGTCCCGCGCCGCATATGATCCATCACTCGGCCGGGCGTTCCGATCACGATTTGCGCGCCCTGTTTCAGGCCAAAAAACTGGCGCTCATAGGATTGGCCGCCATAGATCGGCAGGCAATTAATGCCGCGCTTAAAGAACGCCAGCTTGTGGATTTCCTCGGATACTTGAATCGCCAGTTCCCGCGTCGGACACAGGATCAGCACTTGCACGGCGCGGAGGTTCGGATCCACCTTTTCCACCGCCGGCACGCCGAACGCAGCGGTCTTGCCGGAGCCGGTCATGGACTGGCCGACGATATCCTTTCCGGTCATCAGCACCGGAATGGCCGCGGCCTGAATGGGCGAGGCTTGTTCGTAGCCCAGTTTGTCGATCGCCTTGAGCAGTTCGGGGGAAAGTCCGAGTTCAGTAAACAATTTTGGAGTCATGAGTGTCTTTTCTACTTCGCTAATCATAGCAGGAACCCCGCTTCCGGCGAGCGTTAAATGGTGCCGGGCAACGGCGCTGAAACTGATTCACCGTGAATCCCCAAATGACGTAACTCCAAAGCAATGAACTTGGTGAGGCAGCATTTGCGTAATTCGTGCGGTTTGCGGTTTGAAATCAATCAACCAAAATGAGGACGGCGGCATCCTGTGCTGCCACCCCCGGAATTTCTATTTTGGGGGTCAATGGCTACGGCGGGCGGGTGATTGTTTGAAGAAGAGGATGCCGGCCAGGATGAGCCCGGTGAGGACGGCGGAGGCGGTGAAGCGGCTGAGGTTCAGGCCGTGGTCAGCAATGGGTTTATCCAAGAAATCGCCGACGACGGCACCGAGTGGCCGGGTGAGGATGAAGGCGGCCCAGAAAAGGGCGGTGCGGGAGAGTTTGGTCCAGTAATACGCGGTCGCGAGCAGGGCGAGGAGGCTGCCGAAGAGGATGATGCCGCCCCGGTAGCCGAGGCCGGCGCTGTCAGCCGTCCAATCGCCCAAGGCGGTGCCGAGGGTTTGGGAGAACATGATGGTGATCCAGTAGAAGGCCTCGGCGCGGGGAGTGCTAACGGTATCCACGGCCACGGTGCCGAGGGTACGGTACCAGAGGCCAAGGGAGGCCAGCAGCAGGGTGAGGAGGATGGCAGTGCCGCCGGCGTAACCGATGCCGAGTGAGCGGTCGGCGAAATCCGCTAGGGTGGTCCCCACGGTGGTGGTGGCAACAATGGTCAGCCAATAGAGGAGGGGATGGAAGTTGCGGACCGAAATCTGGGCCACGACGGCGACGGTGAACAGGATGGCAAAGATGCCGGTGCTGAGGAGATAGCCCAGATGCAGGGACATGGACACGGCGTCGCCGCCGGTTTCGCCGAGGGTGGTGGCCAAGATTTTAAGGATCCAAAAGAGCAGGGTGACGGCGGGAACTTTGCTCAAGGTGTCAGGTTTGGTCATGGTCAAGGATTAAGCACCCGGGTCGGGGTGGCAAGGTTCAAACCGGAGTCGGGCCGGGTGGGCTATCCGGATCAAATTCACTTCGGCAACTGCACGGTGGTTTCGATGACTTTCTTGTGTTCCAGTTTCTCCAGTTTGGGGGTGATTACGACCTGGCAATAGGGCTGGCCGGCATGGGTGTCGTAATAGCCCTGATGATAATCCTCGGCGGGATAAAATTTAGTGAAGGGCGCAATCTCGGTGACGATGGGATGGTGAAAATCCTTTTGGGCGGCGGACTTGGATTGCTCGGCGGCGAGCTTCTGCGCGGGGTCGTGGTAAAGGATGATCGAACGGTATTGCGTGCCTTCATCCGCGCCCTGGCGATTGAGGGTGGTGGGGTCGTGGGCCTGCCAGAAAACGCTGAGGAGTTTTGCGTACGAGATTTTGGCAGGGTCAAAGGTGATCTGCGTCACCTCGGCGTGGCCGGTGTCGCCGCCGCAGACGTCGGCGTAGGAGGGGTCGCTGGTGTGGCCGCCGGCAAAGCCGCTGGTCACGGAGTGGACGCCGGGCAGGCGTTCATAGACGGCTTCCACGCACCAGAAGCAGCCGCCGCCAAGAGTGGCGGTTTCGAGAGTAGGTGAGTTCATAATTATATTGGTGGTCTGGGCTAGCGCGGCGAGGTTCAGCGCTCCCGCCGCGAGCAGGGTGAAATAGGTTTTCAGCATCGTGGTCTTTGACCGTTGCCGTTCGGACGTGCTCAATCTAAGTCAGAACCGGTTTAACTCAAGGGGCAAACCCATCCGCCCGATCAAGGGAAACGGCGGCATGATTTTGGCAGTGGAAATGCTATTTAATTGCTGTTTTAAGGCCAGTTTGAGTCGCGCCTCAGAGTGTTTAGCGAACCGTCAGTCGGGGAAAATTGAACGGCGGGGGGCGAGCGGCCGGTCAAAGTGTTAACCATGAAACCAGTGAATCAGCAAGCGGAGTCGAAGCTTGGAGCCGGCCAATTGTGGCGGCTCAAGCGCCGCTATGTGCTGATCCTGGGGCAGGAGCAATTGAGCGTGCGCTTTAAATTGCTGGATGCACCCAACGAGCTGCACGGACCGACCTTGACTGGCGAACATGACACGCTCTGGCGCTATCTGCATTCCCGAAAAGGTCAATTGGTAGGACGATAAACTTCCCGTTCGCGGCCGGCCCAAGCGACCATTGCAAACCGCACTTGAAAAATTAACGGAGGTAAAGGAGCTTGCCTAGTTTATTATACTTCATTGATTTATGAAACGCTGGCTTATTACTTTTCTGGTTCTGGACGTTCTGGGGATGGCGGTCTGGTTTGGTGAGTGGGGCAGTCTGGCCCCGCAAAACACGTTTCCGGCGACAGACCGGCTGGCCTGTGGTAGCGGGCCCAAGCCGACGCATTACGGAGTCAATCTCCCGGCCACCGCCCCTAATGCGGTAAACCGCGCGCAAAGTCCGGCCGCCGCACCGGCCAAGCCCGCCGCGAAAGTGGTCACGGCCAAAGGCTAAAGCGGATGGCCTTCACTCCGCGGCGGGAGGTGGCCCAAAGTTTTCACGGCCGCACTAGGGCGGTCAGGTTCCGATTCTTTAACTTCACCATGTCGAGGCCATGAACGGAGATGAGCAGGCCGTTGGTATCCGGCAGTTGGGCGAGGTCCGAAGTTGGCAGGACGAGGATGAAGGGCGGGGAGTTGGTCAGAAAATCCCTGGCTTGGGCCACGCTGCCCAAGGTCACTTGATTGGTGATCACCTGGCGGAACCGCCATACGATGCTTGGTTCGATGTAGCCGAAGCTGCCGAGGCGGGTTTCCGGCCGGACATGCGGTTGCAAGACGTGCCAGAGATTCTCGGTGAGCAGGCGGTTCCGGAAGAAGCTAGAGCCCGCCAGCATGAGCGTGAGCACGAACAGGGAAATGGCCACCAACCGCCGGCCGAACCAGACGGCGATGTCCGGCTGCGGGCTGATCTGGCGCGCCAGCCACAGCGCAAGGCAGGAAAACGCCGGCAAAGTGTAATGCGGCAGCTTGGTCTTCAACAGCGTGAAGACGAGGAACACGAGGGCCACATTCACCAGCAGATACCATCCGAGGTCATCGCGGCCGCGCTCCGGCCACCAGCGGCGCAAGGCCACCGGCACACGCGTTGACCAAGGGAAAAAACTGATGAAAAACGTCAAGAAATACAGCGGCAGGCCCGCCAGGAACCCCCCCAGCCCGGACAAGCCGTGACTGTCTTTAACATCAATGGCGCGGCGAATGACGTGTTCTCCCATGCCGACGGACCAGAATTGGCCGCCGGTCTGAAGGAGGGCCGGAATCCCCCACAAAGCCACCAGCGCCACCGCTAGGCCCAAGCCGGCGAGCGTCTCGGTGAGCGGCAGGCGAAAGGCGTTTTTCCGCCAGACGCGGCCTAGCAGCAGGGCGCCGAACGGCAGCCACGCCACGGGTCCTTTGGCGAGAAAGCCCAGCGCCATGGCGATGTAAAATATTCCCCACCACTTTGGGCGTCGGGGTTGTTCGGGACGCGTCAGTTCCCAGCCGCTCCACGCGGTGAGCGTGAAGAAAAAGAACATTGCCAGGTCGGCCGTGGCCATGCGCCCAAGGATGGCGATATGGAGCCCGGCCACGAACATGGCGCCGCCCAGGAAGCCGGTTCGGGCATCCGCGATTTTCCGGCCCCAGCGCACCAGCACCAGCGCGGTAGCGGTGGTGAACAGCACCGACGGCAGGCGCGCGGCGAAGTCATTGTCGCCCAGAACGCAGTAGCTGGCGATCTGACACCAGTAAATCAGGACCGGCTTGTCGAGGCGCCAATCGTTGTTAAACCACGGTACAACGTAGTCGCCGCGCCGGAGCATCTCCCGGGACGCCTCGCTAAACCGGGTCTCGTCACGGTCGGTCAGCGGCAGGATCCAGTTGCCGGCCAGCAGGAGCACGAGACTCAGCAGGAGGATGGAGCGTTGCGGCCGGGCGGCCAGTTTGTCGAATACAGATTGCATTCAGGAACGGTAACGGACGTGGGACGTTAGTGGTTGGTAACAAGTTTTGCAAGCCGACCGCGCAGAAGACCCCGATGAGTTTACGCAGATTGTTGGCCGGGTTTTCCGCCGCGGAAATTGTTGGAGATACTAGCGATTTGGGTTTTTATTTGCAAGCGCAACGCATACCTTCACCGCGTGACAATGAGCCGACCATCCCGCCGTTGGCTGCTGCTCTGGCTGCTGGCCGGGGCGGCGGTCATCCTGCTGGCGTGGCCATTGGACACCCGCGTGGACGCCGCGCTGGACCTGACGAACCAACCGGCCTGGCAACCGTTCGCCAAGTGGTGCTCCCGGATCGGCGAAGGCGGAGTGATCGGGGCTTGGGGCATCACTTGCGCCATCCTTTGCCTGATTGCGAACCGGCCGACGACGGCGGCAAAAATATTCTTTGTAGCTTTGACTTCGGAACTCACCGGGCTGTCGGCGACGATTCTACGCGTGCTGTTTGGACGGACGCGGCCCAGCAACCACGAAGTGCCGCAGGGATTTTACGGCGTGTGGCATGGTGGCCACTGGATCATCGGCCAGTTCAAATTCAGTTCCTTTCCCTCCGGGCATGCGGCCTCGGCGGTGGGGCTGGCGGCGGCAGCGTGGCTGGTGCATCGCGGCTGGGGCACGGTGGCGGCAGTCTATGCGCTGGCGGTAATGTGGTCACGCATGGCGCTGCAATGCCATCATCTATCAGATGTAGTGGCGTCGACGGTGCTGTCCATCCCCCTGGCCATAATGTTCAAGCCGTTCCTATTGCCGTGGCTGGAGGCTCAATTCGGCCATTGGCACGGTCGGCTTCGGCGGTAGTGATTGGCTTCAGCACGCTGTGCGCCAGCGTTCAAGGCTGGTACAGGAAATACATCAAACCGGTCTGAAGCTTGGGCGCCTCGACGCCGAGGTCGAGCTTGAGTTCAGGGGCCTTGCTGCTCTGGCCGAACATCGAGAGGAAATTGGAGATGTCATAACGCTCGCGGTATTCTACCAGATTGGCGGACTTAAGGTCGGCGATCACCAGGGCGCGGTCCACGGTATCTTCAAAATTGCCCAGTTCATCCACTAGCCCGAGGTCGAGCGCCTGCTTGCCGGAAACCACGCGGCCGTCGGCGTAGTTCGTCCAAGTGTCGACCAGCGCCCGGCCTTCCTTCAGGTTTAGATCGTGCGCAGCCCCGCGGCCGTCGGCGACAACATCCTTGAATTTCTGGTAGGTCTCGTCGATCAGGCCCTGCACCATTTGGTGTTCCTCTGGCGGGATATCAGCTGGCTCGCGTTCACCGCTCAACATGTCCTTGAACTTGCCGCTCTTGAAGGTCATCGGCGCGATGCCGACCTTGTCCATCAGGCCACGATAATTCCAGCCATGCATGATCACGCCGATGCTGCCGGTGATGGTCAGGTCGTTGGCGACGATCCAGCGGCAGCCGGAGGAGATGTAATAACCGCCCGATGCCGCGAGGCTGCCCATTGAGCAGATCACGGGCTTGCCCGGCTTGCCTGGCTTGCCGTGATCGTCGGGCTCATCTGCCTCAAAATCGCGGATGGCCTTGTTAATCTCGTCGGAAGCCAACACCTCGCCGCCGGGTGAATCCACTTTCAGAATGACGGCCTTCACCCGGTCATCGTCGTTGGCGCGGTCCAACTGGGCTTGAATAAGGTCCACCAGGTTGTTGCCGGCTTCGTCGTAATCGTGGCCGGAAATGATGCCGTTCACGGTGATGACGGCGATCTTGTTCGGCGAATCGTTGTTTTCCAAGATGCATTCTTCCAGTTTTGGTCCAACTTCCCGGGCGCTGGCCGTCTTGAAATTGTGACCAAAGCTCACCGCGTGCGCCACGAACTGGCCCAAGATCACCAAACTGGCGAAGCCTAGCAGCACCGCCAAAATGATGGCGGTGATCATCCACCCTCGGCTCGGGCGGGGCCGGGGCGCGGTCGGTGGCGTGATCACCGGCGGCGACATCGGAGGCGGTGTGGGGGGGGAAGGCGTGGCATCCATAATGCCGACAAACTAACGCAAGCGGGGCAGGGCGGCAAGAATTCAAGCGGGGCCGCCTAAGGACTGGGCGCGGTTCGGCGAACTTGATTGATCGTTGATTGCAAGGCGGCGGCGGACTGTTCGGTCTGGGTAATGGAATCCGTTTTCACGGTTTGATCACGCGTGTAGCCGACATAGTCGAGCCAGCCCGCGGAACGGTTTTCGCGGCGTCCCCGGATCAACTGGTACAACGGGTCGGCTCCAATCTGTTTCAAGTTGGCGGCCAGATCACCGGTGCCTGCTTCGACGCCCAAGCCACGCAGAATGGTCTGGGCCATCAGCAAATGACCGAGGGCGGAGGGATGAATGCCGTCCGTGCTGAAATGGTAAGTCGGATCCGTTTGGCGCTGCTGCGTCAAATATTTTCCCAGCGCCGAGTGAAGGTCCACGACGGCAGACACATCGGCTGGCGGCAGATTATTTTCCCAGGCACTGTAATCAGTCAGCACGGAATCGTAGTTGGAATAAGCCATGGCGTAACTGAAGTCCGGCGCGGTCGCGGGCAACAGGTTTTTCACCGGCACCGGATCAAATGGCGGCGGCGTCAGCAAGATGAGTTGCGCCCCATGATTCCGAACCTCCCGGCTCAACCGCTGGATACCCGACTCAAACGCCTGCATCCGCTCCGGGCTTTGGGGATGATAAATCCCGTCGTTCATCCCGTAGCACGCGATGACCGTCGCGGGCTGCACCGCGTCCAGCGCCCGGGTCAGCCGCTCGAACACGCACGGACGCGGGAACGGATGGGATTTTTCTGAAAGGCCCGAGACCGTCTCGCTGGCCAGACCGATGCTAATGAAGTCGAAGTTTGCGTCGGGGAATTTTTTATTGAGATAATATTCTACGAACGACACATATTTCCCGTCGAACGTGATACTATCGCCAAGCCAGAGCACCCGTTGATCCGCGAGTAACCGCAGCGCAGGATTAGCAGCCTCCGGTGTACCGTGACCGGTCAAACCGCGATAAACCGCCGCCGCGATGAGCTTCGCCCCGGCATCGTTCGGATGTACCGTGTCCGGGAATAAGTCCGCCTTGCCCGCCAGCGCGGCATAAAGATCAATTACCGTCGTCCCGGTTTCCTTCGCCACCGTTCGTATCAGCGGGATCAATTCTTCCCGGATCGTCCAGTCGTTGATGCCCCAGCGGCCGGGAAAATCCGGCGTCGGGCAGCAGACGTAGACCTGGGTTTTCGGATTGGCCGAGCGGAAGGCGCCGATCATCGCTTCATAGTCGCCCACAAAGTTGGTGTGATACTGCCAGTTGTTGACGGCGTTGGCCGCGTCCAGGCTGCCGTCGCCGGGATGCTTGCTGTCGTTCGCGCCAAAATTGATGACGACGAGGTCCGGTTTGAAGCCCAGTGCCGCACCGTAGGCCGGTTGATTGACGTAAGGCACGTCGGACGGCTGCACCACGGTCGTGCCGCTCACCCCGAAATTGCGCACGTCATAATTCGTTCCGAGCCAGGTTCCCAGCCGCGCGGGGTAGGTGCCGGCCGGGTAATCATGGACCCCCACGCCATAGGTGATGCTGTCGCCGACGCACGCGACGCGAATCACGCCGTCAGCGGCCGGAGCAAATGAGGCGAGCAACAAGCCGGTCAAGAGGACAACGCAGACCTTTAAACGCCGGAAACTTTTCATGCTCAATTTCCGGTTTTTAATTCTACGACGTCGTGCGGGGCGGCTTCGCGCTGGCCGGCGGGGCTGACGCGGATGTAGCGGGCCTTTTCCCGGAGCGCCGCCAGGTTCGCGGCCCCGAGATAACCCATGCCGCTTTGGATGCCGCCGATGAGCTGCGCCAGCACGCGATCCACCGAGCCGCAAACTTCCTTGAGCGCTTCAATACCTTCGGCGGCCACCTTGCGCGTGGCATCGGCCTTTTCGTGGCCGTAACGTGCCGCGCTGCCGGACTTCATCGCCGCCAGACTGCCCATGCCGCGATAATGCTTGTACATCTTGCCGCTGATCTCCACCACGTCGCCGGGGGCCTCGGTGCAACCGGCAAAGATGCCGCCGCAAATCACCGCACTGCTCAACGTCAGCGCTTTCACGATGTCGCCGGACTTGGTGATGCCGCCGTCCGCGAGGATGGCCACTTTCTTTTTGGCGGCGGCGCGCGAACAGACGTACAGCGCCGTCATCTGCGGGATGCCCACACCCGCGACGATGCGCGTGGTGCAGATGGAGCCCGGGCCCTGGCCGACCTTGATGGCATTGGCACCGCAGTCGGCGAGGTAATCCACGCCGGCCGCGCTGGTGACGTTGCCGGCGATGAGCGGCAGTTTGGGAAAGGCGTCGCGCAGCACCTTGACCGTGTCGCCCACGCCCTGGCTGTGGCCGTGCGCGGTGGAAACGGCCACGACATCCACCCCGCGCTCCACGAGCGCTTCGACGTGGGTCAAAATCCGCTCGCGATCCAGTCCGCCAAAAGCGTTGCGTGTGGCGCTGACCGCCGCGCCGCAAATGAGGCGGAACTGCGAGTCCCGCGCCGGCTTGAACTGCGCCTTGCGCTCCTGCGTGATGCGCTCGACGTCGCTCATCGTGATGAGGCCGAGCAAATGGTCGTCCTCGCCCACCACCAGCAGCTTGTGGATGCCGAGGTGCTCGGTGAAAAATTTGTCGGCGCGGGCGATCGGGTCTTTGCCCAGCTCCTTTTTCGTGATGGTTTGCACCTGTTGGCGCGGCGTGAGCGCTTCGATAACTTTTTTCGTGGCGTAACGCGGCTTGACGACATGGCCCGAAAGCAGGCCGAGCAGTTTGCCCTTTTCATCCACCACCGGAAAGGTGCTGAAGCCAAATTTTTTTTCCTCGATCAGCTTCAGGACATCGCCGATGAGCTGGTCCGGGGCGATCTGGATTGGATCCTGAATCAGGCCCTGCACGTGATATTTCACGCGGCTGACCTGGGAAAGCTGCTCGCGTTCCGGCATGTTGTAATGGATCAGTCCCAGCCCGCCGTTCAGCGCCATGGCGATGGCCATGCGGGATTCCGTGACGGTGTCCATGTCGGAGGAGATCGCCGGGATGTTCAGGTGCAGGCCGTCGGCCAGCGTGGTGTCGAGCTGCGTATCGCGCGGCAGCACTTCGGAGTAAAGCGTCGCCAGCGTGATGTCGTCGAAGGTCAGCCCGATTTTGCTGTTGGCCAGAAAAAATTTATCCGCCGCCTGGTAGAACGGTTGGTCGAGTGGAGAATTGCGCGTCGCTGCCATGTCAGAAAATGCCGGTGACATGCCGGCTTTGGCAAGAATAATTTACGGCCAGCGCCACCCGTTCGCCCTGTGCGTGCCCGGGAAACCGGGACCGCGCGCTTGGAGGTTGCTTGGAGTTTGTTTTGGAGCTTGTTAGTCCGCCTCGTCTCACCCTAAGCTTTTGCCAGAAAGAAGAGCTTTACCACCATGAGCGAAACCAACGCTGAAACCATATGCCCCGTTTCCATTACTGATTTGGATCAATTGCTGACGGCGATGATCCAGAGTGCCGAGGGCATTTCCGACCTCCTGTTTGTGGTGGGCAAACCGCCGCAGACAGAAGTCCATGGCCGGCTGAAAAAATACGAGGCCGAACCCGTGCTCAACAGCGACCGAATCGAGGGTCTGGCGCGCGCCATCATCGCCGGCCGGCCTCGCCTGACCAAGGATCTGGCCGAGACCGGCTCTTGTGATTGCAGTTATTCATTGGGGGAGATCAGCCGTTTTCGGGTTAACATCTACCGGCAGAATGGTCATTACGCCATGGTGCTGCGTCGGCTGCAGTCGAAGGTTCCGTCCTTGGAATCCCTGAAGATGGCGCCGGTGTTCCACGAGATCATCAAGGAAAAGACCGGGCTCATTTTTGTCACTGGCGCCACCGGCAGCGGCAAGACCACCACGCTGGCGGCCATGTTGAACGAGGTCAACCTGAAACAGGAGGCCCACATCGTCACGCTCGAGGATCCCATTGAGTTTCTGCACCCGCACCAGCAGGCCACTTTCAGCCAGCGCGAACTCGGCCGGGATTTTTACAGTTTTGTTGACGGCCTCCGCGCCGCCCTGCGTCAGGCGCCCAAGATTATTTTTGTCGGCGAAATCCGCGACCGCGAAACGATGGAGATTGCGCTCACCGCCGGTGAGACCGGCCACGTGGTTTACAGCACCCTGCACACCATTAGCGCCGGCCAAACCATCAACCGCATCCTCGGCATGTTCAGCAAGGACGAGGAGCAGCAGGTGCGCGAACGGCTCGCCAACAGCCTGCGTTACATCGTTAGCCAGCGGCTCGTGCCCAAGATCGGCGGCGGCCGGGCGCTGGTCACCGAACTCATGGGCAGCAGCCTCCGCTCGCGGGAAGCCATCATCCTGGGTGAAAATGAAAACCGGCGCCTGTCCGACATCATTGAATCCGGCAACGTGGCCGGCTGGCACAGCTTTGAACAAACCCTCGTCGCCGCTTTCGAGCATCAATTGATTACCGAGGACACCGCTATGCTCTATTGCACGAACAAGCCGACCATGCACCAGCGTATTGATGCCGCCAAGAAACGCCTGGAAACCTCGCGCGTCAACCGCATTGGCTTGAAGATGAGCAGCGAGCCGAAGCCCGCCATGACGCCGCCGCCGCTGGCGGGCGGAAATCCCAACGCTTAATCCGCGTAACCCGTCGGATGTTTCTGGTGCCATGCCCAGGCCGTCTTCACGATGTCGTCTAATTTCGGATACTGCGGCCTCCAGCCGAGTTCCGTGAAGGCCTTCTGCGCGGCGGCCACCAGCCGGGGCGGATCACCCGCGCGGCGCGGCCTCTCAATCGCCGGGATTTTCTGGCCAGTGATTTTTTCACAGGTGTTGATGACTTCCTTCACCGAATAGCCGTCGCCGTTGCCGAGATTGAAAAAGCCGCTCTTGCCCGGCTGCAAGCCCAGGATGTGCGCCTGCGCCAGATCCTTGATGTGGATGTAATCGC
>Ga0302274_10000442_pt1 | contig 42417 bp, 36 predicted proteins | sample III_Bog_N2_1_FD_198755 | JGI IMG/M metagenome (GOLD analysis project Ga0302274, IMG submission 198755) | Peat permafrost microbial communities from Stordalen Mire near Abisko, Sweden - III_Bog_N2_1 | ecosystem: Environmental > Terrestrial > Soil > Wetlands > Peat | place: Sweden: Abisko...
GATTGGGGTGTATAAGTCTTCCCTTCAAATACAAATTGAGTAGGAACAACGCCCATATATCCATCTAAAGCTCCTTGAAATGCTGCAAACCAATTGGGGCTTAGCTTCCCGTCATGAAGCTTATTTACTTCATCCAGCATTGCTTTTAAAACAGCATCCATTTCGCCCATAACCGGAAGAGAATCTCCTTTAGGCAAACCAATATAAACACTTGCAGGAACAATGCCAAATTCACGAACAGCATTAATAACATCATGCGGTTCACCACCTTCCCCGAATTGAGCGTGCCCCTGATAACGTACATAGTTAATAGCTTTTTGCAAATACATATTATGTATTACAAACATTTCAGAAAGCGGAATGTTGCCTTTTCCCATGCGCAACAGCTCCGATTCTAAGAAAGATTGTGTTGAAAAGCACCAACAGGTACCCGATTTGTTTTGGTTCTTGACACTTAAAGCTCCATTATCCTTAATAATGGTAAATTGGTATTTACTGCCGGCTTTATTAGTTAGCGGAATACCCGGTGCATTGTCCTGCGCCATAATTGCGATACTACACACTAACCCAATAATAAATAAAAATGTTTGCTTTCTTGAAATCATAATGATTATTGTTTTTGAATTGAAATAAAGATCAATTTATAATGAAAGGAATAACGCTTTAAGTCCTTTTCTCTTTTTATCTGTTAAATTTCTGGCAGCTGTTAAAATATCCTCTGTGCTGTAGCCGCATTCTTTATAAAGTTCCTGCTGGGTACCGTGCTCAATCACCCGGTCAGGTATGCCAAGCCTTACCACCGTGGAACTATATTTTTTATCTGCCATAAATTCCAAAACAGCACTACCCATTCCACCCATCAAACATCCATCTTCCACAGTAATTATCTTGTCGAAATTCTTAAACACTTCGTGTAACATATCTTCGTCTATAGGTTTTACAAAACGCATATCGTAGTGGGCGGCACTTATGCCTTCATTTTCTAAGGTCTTGCATGCTTCCAGCGCAAAATTTCCGGGATGTCCAATGGTCAAAATAGCTATATCATCACCCTCTTTTATTTTTCTTCCTTTACCTACCGTTATCTCTTCGAATGGTTGTTTCCAATCAACCATTACACCATTACCGCGTGGATAACGTATTGAGAAAGGATTGGTTACTTTATCCAGTTGTGCAGTATACATTAAATTTCTTAATTCAATTTCATTCATGGGTGCAGATACAATCATATTCGGTATACAGCGGAAATATGCCAAATCAAAATTACCATGATGTGTAGGTCCGTCAGATCCTGCAAGGCCACCTCTATCTAAACAGAAAATCACTTTCAGGTTTTGAATAGCCACATCATGTATCACCTGATCGTAAGCACGTTGCATGAATGTGGAGTAAATATTACAGAATGGTATTATACCTCTTGTGGCAAGCCCGGCAGAAAAGGTTACGGCATGCTGTTCTGCAATACCCACGTCAAAAGCCCTGTCTGGCATAGCCTTCATCATTATGTTAAGGGATGAACCGGTTGGCATAGCGGGTGTTATTCCCATAATACGGTCATTCTTCTCAGCTAATTCTACAAGCGTATGTCCAAATACGTCCTGATATTTGGGGGGCTGTGGCTTGGTGGAAGAGGACTTTATAAGCTCCCCTGTATCTTTATTGAAAGTTCCGGGAGAGTGCCAAAAGGTTTGGTCACCTTCTTCTGAAAATTTGTATCCTTTTCCTTTTACGGTAAGGCAATGCAAGATTTTTGGTCCGGGTATTTTTTTTAAGTCATTTAAAACTTTGGCAAGATGAACTACATCATGTCCATCTACCGGCCCGAAGTAGCGGAAATGTAATGATTCAAACAAATTACTTTGTTTAAGCAATGAAGATTTTACAGCATTTTCGATTTTAGCCGCAATATCCTGTGCATTCGGTCCGAACTTGCTTACTTTACCAAGCAACTTCCATATTTCGTCCTTAAACTTATTGTAGGTGGGCGAAGTGGTCATATTAGTGAGATACTCCCGCAAAGCGCCAACATTTGGATCAATAGACATGCAATTGTCGTTAAGCACTACTAAGATATCGGCATGAGAGATTCCCGCATTATTCAAGCCTTCAAAGGCAAGTCCGGCAGTCATGGCTCCGTCTCCAATAACAGCGATATGCTTACGGTCAAATTCCTCTTTGTATTTGGAAGCTACAGCCATACCCAATCCGGCAGAAATAGAGGTGGACGTATGGCCAACCCCAAAGGTATCGTATTCACTTTCTTTACGATTAGGGAACCCGCTTATGCCCTTATAAAGACGGTTTGTGTGAAACGCTTCCCTCCTCCCTGTAAGTATTTTGTGACCGTATGCCTGATGGCCGGTATCCCATACCAATTGATCATACGGTGTATTAAAAATATAGTGCAATGCAACTGTCAATTCCACCACTCCGAGGCTGCCTCCAAAGTGACCACCTTTTTCCGAAACAAGGTCAATAATGAACTGGCGCAATTCGGTACATACCTGCGGCAGATCTTCGTATTTGAGCTTACGTAGGTCAGCGGGATATTCTATATTATCAAGGAATTTATTTTGTCCCATTAGGGCGTATTACGCTGTGTTTTTCTAAGTGCAAATATAGAACAAATCTTCCCATTTTTGGGAACTAGTTGATACAATATACCAATTTATAGTAGCAAGGCTGTATTTAAGCCCCGAATAAAGCACAAGGAAGGCTGTTAAATAGTGTTAATGCTAAGTTTAATGACTTTTGTCGGTATTTGGAGAACAAAGCAAATTATATATTTGCAGCTAAAACCAGCACCCCTAGAATGATGAAGTTTAGAGGACTCAATAAACTCCAGTCCGGAAAATTAGTACTGCTTTTTCTATTTATTCTGCCGATTATTTACTGTAAAGGACAATTCAATTCATCAATGGATAGCCTTGCCCCAAAAATCACGTTTCAACACGATACTCTTGATTATGGAATCATCCCCCGTAACTCTAATCCTTTCCGTTATATTAAATTCTCCAACACCGGTAAAGAACCATTATTAATTTCGGTTTTTGGTGATGTAGTAATTCCGGTAAAATATCCCAAAGAGCCTATCGGGCCGAGACAATCTGCTGAAATTAAGATTTCTTACCCTACAGATAAAGTGGGGCCTTTTGTCAATTTCATTGCCATAAACAGCAATGCAAATCCTCCCCAAAAAATTATTTATGTAAAGGGTTGGGTTTTGCATGCGGAGGCAGGTGCTTCACAAAAATAAAAGGCATACGGGTTTTGTTTTAAAAAATTATTTTCCTTTCAGTACTTCCCCCATTGGTTGCCCAAGGCATCCATCGGGATTGGGAATATGCAAGAGCCAAGATATGGTTGGTGCTATATTAGTAATAGCTTCTTCTTTGGGAGTTGAGCCATGCAGAATATCTCCTCCCCAAAAAAGCAAAGGAACATGGGCATCATAATCGTAAGGAGCGCCGTGTGTAGTACCTGTTTTAGTGTATATGAGCCAATTGGGAAGTAGGTTTATAATCACATCGCCGGATCGGCTTGGGTAATATCCATTCACTATTTTCATATTTATCATATCTTTATTTACCCCATCTAATTTGTATGCTGGTATGGCCCGCTCCACACCTTTGCACTGCAAAGCGATATTAGCAACCTCTGATTCTACAGAATCTTTATTGATTCTTTTTTCAGTTATAGCTGCATCATCTAAGTAAAATTGCTGGTTAACAAATTCAAGAGCCAATGAATCTCCATATTTATCGCTTAAATAAGTATTTACTTTTGTTAACAGCGCTTTATCATCTACATAACCTGCCGGAACACCCCTATCCATAAGGTATTCAGCATTGACAGCGGCACCATGGTCGGCAGTAAGGAATACCAAAATATTCTTTTTGCCGATATAGGTATCCAGAAAAGAAAGTAATGTATCCAGGTCTTTATCCAGTCGAATATAGGTATCTTCCAATTCAATCGATTCCGTTCCAAACTGATGGCCCACATAATCGGTAGAGGAAAAACTAATGGTTAACATATCAGTCTCATCGCCTTTGCCGAGCTTTTCATTTGTAATTACTTGCATTGCAAAATCCTTGGTAATATCATCTCCGAAAGGAGTTGCCTTAATTAACCCCAATCCTCCGTTTTTTTCCATTAACACAGGCAGGTTATGCGGGAATATGGGTGCGCTTTCTGTTTTGTATGGCCTTTCATAAGGGTTATCATCGGGCATGCTTTCGGTATATGCACTTAAGGGTAAAGATGCATACCAGGGCTTGCTTAAGTATTTCTTTGTTCGCTGTTCACCATTGAACTTAGCAACCCAATCGGGTAAAGTTTTCATGTAATAGGTACTGGTAATCCAATTGCCGGTGCTGTCATCCAACCAGTAAGCGGCATTAGCCCTGTGCCCTGCCGGAAGTATGGATGCCCGGTCTTTTTGCGAAATGCCTATCACCTTTGATTTCCCACCATCGCTCAATTTAAGTGCATCGCCAATGGTGCTTACCAATTCCCGCTTTGGAGACATCTGCCCTAATTTTGAAAAACTGCCTACCGTTCGAACGGAGTCATCTTGCACACAATAAACCATTTTTCCAGAATTTCTATCATACCAATCGTTGGCAATAACGCCATCCATGCAAGGGGTAGCGCCGGTAAATATAGCAGTGTGTCCCGGACCGGTATAGGTGGGCACATAATTATATTGGGCATCATCAAATGAAAATCCTTCACGCATCAATCGCCGGAACCCGCCTTTACCAAATTTTTTGGCGTATTTATATAGGTAATCGTAGCGCATCTGGTCAACAACAATACCAATGACCAATTTAGGCCTTCGAACATTTTTATTTTCTTCTTTATGCTTATCAGTACATGATGAGAGAATAGAGATGGCAATAAGTGCAGGTAAAAATCTTTTTATCATTTTGTAACAGATTGCGGTAAAGATATTTTAATTGTGTTACCTCAGTGTTAAATTCACTTTTTCCACTCCAGCAAATTGTCCTCGTTTGGGCTTATCTTACCATTATCAATAAGCCATTGCACGGTTTTCAATATTTTATCTTCTCTTACTTGTGTCACTTTATGAACAAGGTCGGAGAGTGATAGAGGCTCTTTTTGTAAAAATGCTTTAAGTTGTTCCGAAACATTTTTGAATTCCAGGTCGCTTAATTCCAATTTATTTCTTTCTATACACACATCGCAAATGCCGCAACGAATTGTTTCTGTTTCACCAAAGTAAGCAAGCAACATTTCGCTGCGGCATTTATGCGTACTGGCAGCATAATGAATAACCCATTCCATACGCTTCAACGCTCTTTCTTTCAACTCATGGTAATGTTGTTTTGAGATATGCAGATTGCTGATTTGATGGCAATCATCCAGGTAAACTAATTGCGGTTTATCAGACTGTGGTATATATGAAATAATTTCCTTTTTATCGAGGCGTTGAAGGAGATCTTCCACTTCGGCAATGGTCAGCGTTGAACGCTTTGCCAAATCATATTCCCGTATGTTTATATAATTGTCAAACAGCCCTTCATAGGAACGTAAGAGTAATTTTATAAAAGCGTCGTACGCAGGAGCTTCCACCTGGTAGCGGTAAAGATCTTTTTGTTTGATAAGTACATGAATTCGTGAAGGACGATAAAAGCCTTCCGTCAGCATTAAGTAATTCTCCTTTTCAAGAAATTTGATACTGTTTATAACCAAAGAAGCATCCAGGGAATATTTCGAATAAAAATCACTCAAGGAAAAATCAAAAGTCGAACCCTTACCACTTCCTGCAAGCATCTTATAATAGGAGCTTAAGGCTGCATAAACTTTTTTTATCTCAGTTATTTCCGGAAAAGAATGAATCATATTCCTTTGAAGACTCAGCCTGTCGGCCTCATTATAAAGCAATACCGCATACGCTCTTTTTTCGTCCCTTCCGGCCCTGCCCGCTTCCTGAAAATAAGCTTCCAGACTATCCGGCAAATCAAGGTGAACAACAAAACGCACATTGGCTTTATTTATGCCCATACCAAATGCATTGGTGCTTACTATAACCCTGGCCTTATCCTTTAACCAATCTTCTTGTCTTTTGCTTCTTTCATCAAAACTTAACCCTGCGTGATAAAATTCCGCCGATATGTTTTGTTGCTTCAACATACCAGCTACTTCTTCAGCTTTCCTCCTGTTTCTTACATAAATAATTCCTGAACCTTTTACGTTATTAATTATTTTAAGCAGCCGCTCTGTTTTAGCTTCTTCTTTCAATACCACATAGGAAAGATTTTTGCGTTCGAAACTTTTACGCAAAAGATTTTCTTTTTTGAATTCCAATTTTTTCTGAATATCGATAGCTACTTCGGGAGTAGCACTCGCCGTAACCGCCAAAACAGGGACCTGCGGAAAATATTTTCTCAGCTCCACAATCTTCATATAGGCCGGTCGGAAATCATATCCCCATTGCGAAATACAATGCGCTTCATCTACTGCGATCAGGTTAACATGCATCTGCTGAACTCTTGCTATGAAAAGATCTGTATCAAGCCGTTCGGGTGAAACATACAGAAACTTCATATTTCCATGAATGCAATTATCGAGTATTAAATCGATTTCACGTGAAGTAAGGGAAGAGTGAATCATAGTTGCTCGAATGCCCTTGCGGGTAAGGAACTCCACTTGGTCATTCATCAATGCTATTAGCGGCGAAATAACAATGCAGATACCTTCTTTCACCAGCGCGGGAACCTGATAGCAAACAGATTTACCTCCGCCGGTTGTCATTAAAGCAAGGGTATCGCTGCCTTCTAAAACAGAATTTATTATCTCTTCCTGAAGTGGGCGAAAATGGTTATACCCCCAATACTTCACCAGTATTTTCTGAATATCGGATGCTGAATGTTGAATGTTTCCTGTTGGATTCAAAATTCAGAATTTAAAAAATTGAAAATTATGGGTGCTTGGCCTGTGTAACCACTATCATCATATAGATAAGGGGTACCGAATTTAGAAACATACTTAAAAGAAGAAGAGCTATTGATGCTTGCTTTATCCCATAACGCTGAACAGTAACTATATGCAAACAGCCCCATATAAATCCGAAAAAACCTGCGGAAAGAGCAGCCAGAATAAAAACAGGTTTCGACATTGCAAACAAACATAAAACTACTGCAATCGTTCCAAATATCAAGGAAATGGTAAAGGACTTTTGAAGGACTTTTTTCATATAATTGCAAAGATATGGAAAAAACATTAGTTACTATAACTTACACATTTGTACCAACTCTTGCCAAATTAAATATTCCAATAACTTTGTATTTTCCTTAGAAACGTTATTTTGATAAAACAAAAACTCCAGAAAATTTTCCTGAAAGATCCGACCAAACCTCTGTTATGGATACTTATCGGATTATTTGTTAAATGCTTGCCTTTACTTTTTCTATTGCACAATAAACAACCTTCCGATATTCCGGGAATTTGGGGAGCAACAACTACTGACTCCCATTCTTATCTTGATCCGATTGATACCTTTTTAAAAAATGGGAACTATTATCCGGATTATCGCATGCCCGGATATGGATTTATTTATCTTCTTTTAAGATTAGCATTTACGCAATATTATTCATGTAATATACTGATTTTTTTACAATTTTTTCTGGCAGGAATAAGTGTTTATTATCTTGCTTTGCTTGCAAAAGCTATTTTCAAAAATGATATCATCTTTTATGTTTGCTTTTATCTCTTTCTATTCAGCACCTATTCTAACTTTTATGATGGCTGGATAATGACGGAAAGCCTTTGTTGTTCTGCTTTAATCTTCTCCGTTTGGTTTTTTGTAAAATATTTTCAAACAGGGGGTGTAAAAAATCTTTTGTTCTCCGGAATATTTATTGCCTGGACCATATTTCTGCGTCCTGTATTCCTGCCCGTGATTCTCTTTCTTGTTATTATTTTATTGCTTGAAAAAAAAGAAGAAGCCTTCACCACCCAGAATAAAAAACAACATAAACTTCTTAAAGGTTTGCTATTGTTACTCCTGCCATTCATGCTTACTGAAGCAACTTGGGTGACGAGAAACTACCAACAACATCAAAGAATAATACTGCTTACTTCAGCCAAACTTGGCCCAAGTGCTAAAAATTTTTATTGGCCTCCCTTATTTCATTTTATACATTCATGGGGCGGATGTGCCGACTTTACAGATAATCATTCCCCTCTGCTTTGGTTTGGATTTCATACCAACGGAATGCCTGACCCTAAGGATTACCACGATTCATTACCTGCATATATTTATACCTCCCAATTTAACCGAGACAGCTTGGCATGGTTAAAAAATAAAATAACTGCCCTAAACGATTCCATCCTTAGTCCGGAGAAAGACACCTTATACCAGAAGGTGGTAACTGCAAAGCTGGATAAATATACCTTGTCGGTAAAAAAAGAAAAACCTTTGCTGTATTATATTCAATCGCCCATCCTCCATGCCCTGCCAAGGTTTTTATTCGGGCCCGAAGTAAAACTTTATATGAAAAGATTCCAGCTTCAAGGGAAACTTAGTTTGTTAGCGAAAACTATTTTTACGATTTTTTATTCCCTTGTTATTGTTTTGGGGCTTGCCGGAATGTGCTTGCTTTTTTATAAAGGCTTGAAAAAAAACCACCTCGCCTTAATTATTCCCATTATTCCTTTCTATACAGTCGTTGTTCACGCCCTAATAATACGCGTTACCTATAATAGATTTCTAATGCCTGCCTGGGCATTTGTAATAATATGTGCTGCATATATTATTGTGAAATTTTTCGGCAAAAAGAAAGTGGAGGACTAAATATCAAGATTACTTTCTAATCTCTTACAATTACAGAAAATTTCTTTTTCATTGCCAGAAATCTCTTTTCATAAAATTCATACGACACGTAGCTCATGGCCATAGTAAGGGCCAATGTAACAAGCCCTGTTATTAGATAATTAAAAAAGTTGGCTTCCATAATGTTCAGGTGCGCAATACAAAGGGCCACTATTCCCATGGCTACGGGATGTAAAAGATAAATTCCATAACTGTATTTACCCCAATAAGAAAGGAATTTAAACCGCCCTAATTTTAAAAAACTTTGTGGCGAAAAATTTTGATCGAGCAGTATAAAAGCAAAGAAACTGCCGTAAAATAATGGCATCAGAGCCATGCCATAGGGAGAAATTTTCATTATTTCAAGCCTGTATAATAATCCTACCGATCCGGAAATATAAATGAGGCCTGAAACCCATGGTGGTATTAGTGAAAACAAATTCTGAAACGAACGATATTTTAAAATTAAATATGCTGAAAGGCCTCCTATGGCAAGATAAACAGCAACTGAAAATGTATGGTATCCTAATATAAAATCATCTATGCGATAATAAAGCCTGAAGGCAACGGAGGCAATGATAGTGAAGATAAATATGAAAATATAATAGCGGGGTTTTATAAAAAGTAAAAGAAGAGGCCATACCAGATAAAATTGTTCCTCTACCGAAACCGACCATGTAAGAAATTGTATATACAAAGCCATACTGTTAGCTGGTCCGAAATGAAATTTGTCAAGATGCAACAAATCAAAATTGGAAAGAAAAGCAATATAGTATGGCAGCCTTACAGGTATAGTATTAATTATTTCTGTTAGATGAAGCGCAACCGGAATAATGCCAAAACTTAAAAGGAGAATGAGAAAGTAGAGGGGCCAAATTCTGAGTATGCGGCGTATATAGAAATTTTTAACATTAATATGATCGGTCAGTTCTTTTTCTTTTAAAAGGATATAGGTAATTAAAAAACCGCTGAGAATAAAAAACATAGAGACTCGAAGATTTCCGCGTGCAATCAAATTCCATATCCTCCCCAAAAAAATCCATTTACAATTGGAAAGTACAAATAATCGATCCATCTGATGGGATAAGAAAACCATTAAAGCCAAAATAAACCTTATAGCATCCAAGTTTTGGAAATACACTTTCTTCTGCATCCGGGGTTCACCTTAAAGAAAGATCAAAATAATACATTCCTTTCTTGAAAGACATAAAATTCTTAACTATGGAAATCTCCAAAAACATTATAAAACCTCAAGCTTCGCTGTTTTTAAGCGAGAGCCATCAACCATTAAACTGTAGAAATATAATCCGGAAGCAAGGGTTGCTTTGTTTAAGGTTATAGTGCCTTGACTGCCATTTAAATCAATTGTTTTAATTGGTTTTCCCATCATATCATAAACAATAATACTCGCTTTGCCGAAATTCTTAATGGTTGAAAAGTCATAACTGATTATTGAATTATTGGAAAAAGGATTAGGATAGGCTGAAAGTTTAACCATGCCGCCAGGTAAGGAAAGAACCGGAAGATCTGTAGTGGCCGCGCATAAAGTGAGTGCGTCAAACGCATTTAGTTTACCATAACCCCAATTATAGTTGGGAAGCTGTGAAGCCGGTCCGGTGAAGTTATCGGTATAGGCTGTTTGTATTAAACAATACTCCACATGCGAATTTGTTGCACTGGGATACCGGCACAAATATAAACCTGCGGCAGAGGCTACCATAGGCGAAGCCATGGAAGTGCCCCCGTCAACAGCATGGCAGCCAAGACTATCTTCTCCTGTACAACCGGATCCTGCATAAAACCAAGTAGGATAAGCCGATAATGTTGAGTTGCCAGAAGCAGCTATATCGGGTTTCATATTAACATAGTCTCTTGTAGGACCCTTGCTTGAGGTCCAAACAAATCTGCCGGGTATAAGATTGGGGTTACCGTTTATTTGTGTCATTCCGTTACAACCAATCCAGGTCCTGCGGTTATAATATGTTTGAGCAGTAATTACATGGGGTGAGCATTGAAAACTGCTGCAAATTGTTTCTAAGGTATCGGGCTGTTTGTATTTTTTTATTCCCGGGTATACTATTGGGTTTATAGCCAAACCATCGGTGTCCTTAACCCCATTAATGGAACCAAAATCCCATATATCATATCTGCCTGTTCCGGTGGCTTCAAAACCCCAATAATAGGATGTTGAATCCGGAGTGATTTGAAATTCGAGCGAGTAGCTCCCCTTGGCATATGTTAAGCCATAACTGGTTATTACCCCTAATCTTTGCCCGTGTGAATTAAATACGCTCTTTGTGATAGTATCCATATAATGCGAAATAGAAAAATATACTGTGAATGTATCTCGTTCAATATAGGATCCTGTTTGCACTTTATCGCACCTTATTCTAAACTTAACATTATTGAAATCCGATTCATTCGCAAAAATTGGAATATCAGCAATACCAATACCGGCATCATACAAAAACCAGGTAAATGTGGTATCTCCAGTTTTTAACGAATCGTGGACATGGTAAGGAGTACCGGAATTACCTGCAGCAGCAACAAAAATCCGCCCGGGCTGCTTAGCCAATATCATACTGTCTATCATTTCGCCCTGAAGGTCGGAATCGTCATGAGAGCCGTCATCACCACCCAGACTTGCATTAATAACACAAGGTTCGTGGAGGCTATCGGCCCACTTATATATATAGTTAACAGCGTCCGTCAACATAGTAGCCGTTTGGTTGTTAAAGTCATACGCAACCATAATAATATCCGCTTTAGGACATCCTCCAATGTCCAGGCCATTACATTTTGCATTACCTACAGCAATTCCAGCAACATTGCTTCCATGGCCTGCCTCCAGAATACTGGCAGAATCGTTAGGGTCAATTCCAGAACTGGCATCAATTTGGGCTTTATTCCAGGCTTGGCCATATCCGTAAGGGCTTGGAGTATACATATTAGTATACCGATTCATATCCCAGTAGTACTTAACTCTTGTACCGCTACTATCTCTGAAATCCTCATGCAAATAGTCAATGCCTGAATCTACAAATCCAATAACAATTCCCTTTCCATCGTAAGCCTGTGGAAGCGGACTTTGGCCATTCAAAACTTCCAATATATGGTTTTTAACATTCGATGAATCATCCAAAACATGCAACCGGGGCGGGGCGCCTTCCATTCTTTTTACCGATCCGCTTTCATTAAAGGCCTGTAGCGCACCCAAAGGAATAACAATAGCTGCTATGGTTCCATAGGAATATTTAAAAGTTCCACTATTCGCTTTAACTAATTGTTTTATACCGCTAATATTGCCCTCTATCAACATAGGAAGCATATGACTCGCATCTGCCTTTTTTTCAGCATATAAGGCTAGCTGTTTAGCCAGATAAAAATCCATTTTAGGGCTGGACTGGCTATATAGGAGACTGCTGATACAAACAGTCATAATTAGTATTATTTTTTTCATCTCCGTATTGCTTAATATTAAATGTAAAGATATGAAAATTTGTTTATTTCCGGATCATTATCCATGCAGACCTATAATACTTAAAGTCTCATTTATTGCTTCTATGGAAGAACTTGCAAATGGATTTGGGTGAAACGATTACTTTTTCTTTATTTGATATTTTCTATCCATCTGTATTAGAAAAAAATGATTTTATTTACTCCACTTTTCAGATTTTGGGTAAAATGCCTGAATAACTATATTGTCAGCTACAGGAAGGTATTTATTACACTTATAGAAACGCATAAAAGTGGTACATGTTAGTTTTTTGTAAGTTTTACTTAAAATAGAGACCACTATTTTAGTAAAAAATCATAATAATAGCGGTTAATCCCATTGTTCCTGACTAAAAAACAAAAGAAAAAACAGGCTTTTTCAAGTGATTAACCAACATTTGCTAAAAAAAGCTATTTTTGCCGCCTTAAAAAAGCATAAAAGCCCATGGCACAAAAAAATGATACTATCGCGAACGTAGGGGAAAGATGGAACCGTCTGGAAGACTATCTTGATGAACATAAAAAAACAGTAACTACTGTATCTATAATAGTAGTATTGATAATTGCAGGTTTTGTTACATTCAAATATTGGTACATTCCTTCCCAGGAGCAAGATGCTGAAATGGCTATGAGCAGGGCGCAGACATATTATGCGGCTGATTCTGTCAATAAAGCTATTAAGGGAGATGGGGCTAATTTGGGTTTTCAGGATATTGCTGACCAATATGGTTGGACTCCTGCAGGACAGTTGGCCAACTATTATCTCGGGTTATGCTATTATCAAAAGAAAGACTACCAACAGGCTATCGATAATCTTGAAAAATTTAATGCACACGATATACTTGTTAGCGCCAATGCTGCCGGAGTAGAAGGTGATGCCGAAATGCAACTTAACAATATTGATAAAGCCATTGAATATTATTTAGAAGCCGTGAAAAGAAGCAACAATGATTACACAGCCCCTATGTATATGAAAGATGCCGCCCGGGCATATGAGGTAAAAGGTGATTATGCAAACGCTTTAAGTTTATACCAGACAATCAAAACCCAATATTATACCTATGCCGAGGCGAACGATATAGATAAATATATTGCAAGGGCCGAGGCGAAAACCGGGAAGTAATAAAATCCTTAAGTAAAATTTAGTAAAGTCTTGAGCGTTCCTCACTTTTAACTTTATGATCTTTCCACTTTAAACTCTTTTAAATGGCTACCAGGAAACCAGCTCAAAAAACCACAGCCAATAAATTTTCGGGCAATAGAATGAATGTCTGTGTAATCGTTTCTCAGTGGCATAAAGACATTACCGACGCATTGCTGGAAGGTGTATTTACCGTTTTCGAAAAAATAGAGATTGACGAATTCTCTATGGAGGTTATGAATGTACCGGGCAGTTATGAACTACCATTGGGAGCCCAATTAGCAATCAACAAATACTCTCCCGATGCTGTCATTTGCCTGGGGTGCATAATCCGTGGCGAAACCCCGCATTTCAATTATATTTCACAAGCAGTTGCCGACGGAATAATGCACTTGAATTTGGCACACAATATTCCAGTTATATTTGGCGTTTTAACAACCGATACAGTGAAACAAGCTAAACAAAGAAGTGGCGGTAAACATGGCAATAAAGGTGCAGATGCTGCAGTATCTGCGATAGAAATGATGGAACTTAGAAACAACCTTAAATAAAATATGCCTGAAAACCATAATAACATTACGGATTTTTCTTCCATTTTCGAAAAGCAAATGAAGCCTGCTCCGGGGGTATTATTGCTTGCCGAACCCTTTATGGAAAGCCCCGAATTCAGGCGCTCGGTAGTGTTGGTTACGGAGCATAATGAAGACGGCTCAATGGGGTTCATACTTAACCGTAAACTTGCTATTAAGCCGACACAAGCCATTGAGGATTTTCCTGAATTTGAAGACACACTCTTCTATGGCGGCCCTGTAAGTACCGAATTATTATTTTATATACACACCTTGGGCAATTCACTGGAAGGCAGCATAGAGATTATGAAAGGCATTTATATGGGTGGTGACTTTGAAACACTTAAAGATCTTCTACGGCAAGGCAAAGTAAAAACTACTCAAATCCGCTTTTTTGCAGGCTATTCAGGCTGGACAGCCGGACAATTAAAAAGCGAACTCAAACAACATTCGTGGATTGTAACATCGGGGCTCAAAAAATTTGTAATGAAAGATAACGGCAACCTCTGGAAAAACATCTTGAAGGATCTAGGTGGGAAATATTCCATGGTGGCCGATTTTCCAGAAGACCCAACACTTAATTAATTTCCATTGAACTTTCTTGCGCACTTATACCTGGCAGGAAATGATGATGAGTTATTGGTTGGTAATTTCATTGCTGATTCAGTAAAAGGGAACAAGTATAAAGCATACCCTGAAAGAATATGCAAGGGTATATTGATGCACAGGGCGGTAGATTATTATTCCGACAATAATCCTATTTATTTAAAAAGCGTCCATCGCCTGCAACCTATTTATGGCAAGTATTCGGGAGTAATAACTGATATGTTTTATGATTATTTTTTAGCTGCTAACTGGAATACATTTTCAAGTATTGGCCTCGGACAATTCTGTAAAGAGATGTATAGTATTCTTTCTTCTCATGAAAAAGATATGCCGGAAGAAAGCCGCGTGATACTTAATTACATGACACGGCGAGATTGGCTATATTCTTATAGTACGATAGAAGGAATACGCCGGGCATTAGAAGGCATGTCACACCGCATGAAATATTACTTTCCAATGGATGATGCAGCCTGCGAATTGGAAAAGAATCCTGCGCCATATAATCAGGACTTTTTAAATTTCTTTCCATTGCTTATTAAGTATATTGAACCTTATAAAATAGGTTAAGATAGGGGTTATTATAAAAAAGGATATCTTTGGATTAATATCCAATAATTTAAAACAAATACCCTATGAAACGCACAGCAACAGCAGCCTGGAAAGGCTCCGGAAAAGATGGAAAAGGCACGCTTTCCACACAAAGCCAAACACTTAATAATACACAATATTCGTACAAAAGCCGCTTCGAAGAAGGTACAGGAACCAATCCTGAAGAACTTATAGCCGCCGCTCATGCGGGTTGCTTTACCATGGCATTAAGTTTTGCTTTGGGCAAGGCAGGTTTCACTCCTACTTCATTAGAAACAACTTGCACAATAACATTGGATAATGGGGCCATAACAAGTTCCCACCTAGTGGTAAAAGGTGAAGTTCCTGAATGCAGCAAAGAAGATTTTCAGAATAATGCAGAAGGTGCAAAAGCAAATTGCCCTATTTCAAAGGTCTTGAATACGTCTATCTCACTGGAAATACAAAACTAAACAACTCAATAATTATAAGTGCTTCAACATAGTAACTATGTTGAAGCACTTTTTTAATTGCCCGCTTCGGGCTCTGCTTTTGGCAAGTCGGCCTTAGCCATTAATTCAGCCTTATGTGCCGCCAAATATTCAAGCTGCTTTTTCCCGTAGGCTATTTTAATAATCACCACAAAAAGCACGGGAACAATAAATATGGCAAGCGATGAAGCTGCAATCATTCCGCCTAAAACTGTGAACCCTATGGTTTGGCGGGCAACTGCACCGGCTCCGGTTGCCAGTGCTAATGGCATCACCCCAAAAATGAATGCGAATGAAGTCATTAGTATAGGACGTAATCGTAACCTTACAGCATCAATAGTAGATTCTATCACATCCTCCCCGGCATCCACACGTACTTTAGCGTATTCCACTATTAATATGGCGTTTTTGGCAGCAAGTCCAATTAAGGTTATCAACCCTATCTGGGCATAAACATTGTTACTTAGTGATGGAGTTAACCAAAGCGTTAGTATGGCACCAAAAGCACCGATGGGCACTGCAAGCATTACAGAAAAAGGCACCGACCAGCTTTCATATAAGGCAGCCAGGAAAAGAAAAACAAAAATAAGGGAGAACATAAAAATGTAAATGGTTTGTCCTCCGGCTACTATTTCTTCATAACTCAATCCCGACCATTCATAACCATACCCTTGCGGCAATACCTTAGCGGCAACTTCCTTCAGGGCATCCATAGTTTGTCCACTGCTATATCCTTCTCCAGAACCTCCATCCACCTCGGCCGAACGGAAAATATTAAAGTGCGGTATTACCGGGGCAGCTTCCACAGGTTTATAGCTTACCAGTGAGCTAAGGGGCAACATTTTACCGGAATCATTGCGCACGTAATATTTATCTATATCGCCTACCATGCGACGAAATATGGTATCTCCCTGTATTACCACATGGAAAGTGCGGTTATAAAGGGTAAAGTCATTTACATAAGTACTTCCCATATAAGATGAAATAGTGCTGAAAACATCTGAAATACTTACACCCATTCTTTTACATCTTTCCCTGTCTACCGTCAGATCGTAACTGGGTGTATGCGCCGAATAATAACTTACAGCCTTACCAATAGCCGGATTTTTGTTCGCTTCCGCAACAAATTTTTTAACTACGGTTTCAAATTGATGAACATCATCGAGCGTGTTCCGCTGTTCTATCATAAAAGTAAATCCTGCCGATATTCCTATCCCGGGAATAGGGGCGGGTTGCATCACAACTACTTTTCCGTTTCTTAAATCAGCTTTTGCAATCCGTTTATACATTTCCCCTATTAATCCTGTGTTTGAACCGGTCACCTGTTCTTTGGAGTCTTTGCGTTCATCCCATGGTTTAAGTTGGACGAATATGGTGCCGCTGTTAGACTTTGCCGCGCCATTACTTATATTCAACCCTGACAATGCTCCAAAGTGCGCCACTCCCGGTGTTTCAATAACAACCTTCATAAGCTTGGTGATAAAATCCACTGATTGTACAGTAGATGATGCCTCGGGCAGCTCATATGTAACCATTACACGTCCCGAATCTTCATTCGGAATAAATCCGGACGGTTTAATCCTGAATAACCAAAATGTAGCAACGCAAACGCATACCAATAAAATAATCACATATACCGAGCCGTGGATACCACGTTTCACACCATTGGAATAAGACTTGGTAAACTTTGCAAATCCTTTGTTAAACCAGTAAAAAAACTTGTTCAGTCCTTTGGACTTTTCATTAATGATGTGTGGTTTTAAAAGTAGTGTGCAAAGCGCAGGTGTAAGAGACAAGGCTACAAATGCGGAGATTAGAATAGATACAGCAATCGTCATGGCAAACTGCTGGTATAAGCGGCCTACAATACCCGGAATGAACGCCACCGGAACAAACACGGCAGCAAGAATTAATGCAACTGCAATTACAGGAGCGGTTATATCTTTCATGGCATGTTTGGTGGCTTCCAAAGCCGGCATTTTTTCCACATCAATATAGTGCTGCACGGCTTCCACCACAATAATGGCATCATCTACCACAATTCCTATAGCCAGCACAAAACCAAACATGGTGAGAGTATTAATAGTAAATCCAAGGGGAATAAAAAAGATGAATGTCCCGATAATAGATACCGGTATAGCCAAAATAGGAATGATTGCAGTGCGCCAGTTCTGGAGAAATAAAAACACCACAAATGCAACAAGGAGTAGAGCAATGATGAGGGTTTTAGCCACTTCCTGCATGGAAACTTTTACAATGGTAACTGCTTCAAAAGGGACTTTATAATCTACGTCTTCCGGAAAGGATTTTTTTAATTTTTCAAGCGCCTCATATACCCCATTCGCTACATCTAAGGCGTTACTTGCTGGGGCCTGGTATACCAGCAAAAAAGACGCCCGTTTACCATCCACAAAGGAGTTGCTGGAAAAAGTGAACTTACCCAACTCCACCCGGGCTATGTCTTTCATGTAAACCATTTCGCCCGTAGCTGGGTTTGTTTTCACCACAATATTTTCAAAGTCGGAAACTTTATTCAGCCTGCCGTTTACCAAAACGGTCATTTCACTCGTTTGTGTCAATTCCTGGGGAGGCGAGCCAACAGCACCTGCTGCCACTTCCACATTTTGTTCGTTCAGGGCTGCTTCCACATCTTTGGGCGTTAAAGAATAGGATGCCATTTTTTCAGGGTCCATCCATATACGCATACTGAAATTATCGCCACGGGCAGTTATGTCGCCCACTCCGGGCACACGGAGCAAGGCATCCATTACATATATATTATTGTAATTATCCAAAAATGTAATGTTGTGCGTTCCATTCGGGGAATATAACGTTACAATCATTAAAGCGCTGCTGTTTTTTGCACGCACTGTCACTCCTAATTTACTTACTTCGGAAGGCAGTAAAGGCGCAGCAATACCTACCCTGTTCTGAACATCAAGTGCAGCAATATCAACATTTGTACCCACCTTAAAGGTGGTGTTAATAGACAAAGCCCCGGTACTTGTACTATTGCTTGATATATACTCCATGCCTTGCACCCCGTTAATAGCTTCTTCCAAAGGTGTTGCTACATTTTGTTCTACCGTTTGAGCATCCGCGCCTGTATAATTAGTGCTTACCGATACGCCCGGAGGCGTGATGTCCGGATACTGATTAATAGGAAGTGTGAAAATGCAAATTGTGCCCAATACAATTATAACAAGCGCTATAACAATTGACGTAACCGGCCTTCTTATAAATGTATCAGAAATCATACTAGGTTAGGTCTCTTGGTTCTCTTCTTTCGCCTTCGCTGCCAATTCATCTTTATGCGCCATCAACCATTCCAGATGCGTTTTTCCATAAGCTATTTTTACAATTACCACAAAAAGCACCGGGACAATAAATATAGCAATAGAAGAAGCGGCAACCATCCCGCCAAGTACCGTAACCCCTATTGTCCGGCGAGCCACTGCACCGGCTCCGCTTGCAAACACCAATGGCATTACGCCTAAAATAAATGCCAGGGAGGTCATTATTATCGGGCGCAACCTTAGCTTTACAGCTTCAATGGTAGATTGAATAAGGTCTTCCCCCATATCTACCCGTACTTTGGCATACTCTACTATTAATATTGCATTCTTGGCAGCAAGCCCAATTAATGTAATGAGTCCTATCTGAGCATACACATTATCGGTAAGGCTTGGAATACATATAAGTGTAAGTATTGCTCCAAAAGCGCCTATGGGTACGGCTAACAGAACCGAAAACGGCACCGACCAGCTTTCATATAAGGCAGCCAGGAAAAGAAAAACAAAAATGAGTGAAAACAAAAAGATATAAATGGTTAATGTGCCTGCTTGTATTTCTTCATAGCTCAATCCTGAAAAATCATATCCATACCCTTGCGGTAATACCCTAGCTGCAATATCTTTCAATGCATCTATTGATTGGCCGCTGCTATATCCTTCCGGTGAAGTTCCATCCACTTCCGCTGAACGGAAAATATCGAAATGCGAAAGCAGAGGAGCGGTTTCCGTGGGCTTGTAACTAATAAGTGAACTTAGGGGCAGCATTTCCCCAACCTGGTTTTTTACATAGTATTTATCCATACTTGTTATCATCCGGCGATAGGTTGTATCTGCCTGAACCACGACATGGAAAGTGCGGTTATATAAAGTGAAGTCGTTAACATAATAACTACCCATATATACTTGAATAGCAGTAAACACATCAGAAATTAGCACACCCATTTTTTTACATTTCTCTCTGTTCACTGTCAAATTATAGCTGGGTGTGTGTGCCGAGTAATAACTGAATGCACCTGTAATAGCCGGATTCTTGTTTGCTTCGGCCACAAAATTATTCACCACTTGTTCAAATTGATGAACATCGTCGTTGGTGTTTCGCTGCTCTATCTGGAAGCTGAATCCCGCTGTTTGCCCAATACCAGGAATTGGTGCAGGAGGAATAACTACAATATTGGCATTTTTTATATTGGCACTGTCAATGCGTTCACGCATTATATTAATAATATTGGGTATCCGTTCATTTGACGTTTTGCGGTCATCCCATGGGTTAAGTTGGATATAAATGGTGCCGCTGTTTGATTTCGTGGCCCCGGTAATTACATTAAACCCGGCAAGAGCTGCATAGTGTTCTACTCCAGGTGTGGACTTTACCACCTTCATTAGTTTAGACATTACATCCACCGACTGTGTAGTAGATGATGCTTCAGGTAACTCAAAAGTAACATAAACAAGTCCATCATCTTCGCTGGGAATAAATCCTGAAGGTTTGTGTTCAAATAAGAAGAATGTAGCAACACCGATGCACAGCAATAAAATAATTACATACCGCGATTTACGAATGCCGCTTTGTACTCCATTGGAATAATGATTGGTAATTGATTCGAACCAGGCATTAAATTTTTCGAATAACCTATTAAGCCCTGTTGCTTTTTTATTTTCCTCTTTAGGCTTTAAAAGCAAGGTACACAATGCGGGTGTAAGCGATAGGGCTATGAAAGCAGAAAGAACAATAGATACAGCAATAGTTATGGCAAATTGTTGATACAAGCGTCCTACAATTCCAGGTATAAAACCTACAGGTACAAACACGGAAGCAAGTATCAATGCAATGGCAATTACGGGCGCTGAAATATCTTTCATTGCACGGGTGGTTGCTTCTTTTACCGGCAGTTTTTGCACATCCATATAGTGCTGAACTGCTTCCACTACTATAATAGCGTCATCCACTACTATTCCAATTGCCAATACAAAACCAAACATGGTAAGTGTATTAATGGTAAACCCTAAGGGAATAAAAAAGGCAAATGTGCCAAGAATGGAAACCGGGATAGCTAAAACCGGAATCAATGTTGCACGCCAGTTTTGCAGGAATAAATATACTACAAATGCCACAAGGCAGAGCGCTATCAGTAGGGTTTCCACAACTTCCTGCATAGAGACTTTAACAACAGTAACAGTTTCGAATGGAATCTTATAATCAACATCTGAAGGAAAGGATGCCTTTAATTGGTCCATTTCTTTAATTATTGCCGCAGCAGTCTGCAATGCATTGCTTCCGGGGGTTTGATAAAGAGTAAGAATGGATGCTCGTTTGTCGTCTACATAGGAATTGTTGGAGTAGGTGAACTTGCCCAATTCAACCCTCCCAACATCCTTCAGGTAAACCATTTTACCTGAATCAGGAAGTGTTTTTACTATAATCTTTTCAAAGTCAGACACCTTATTTAGTCGCCCGTTTACAAGGATGCTCAATTCATAGGTTTGTGTTTTTTGCTGAGGAGGCACACCGGCTGAACCTGCAGCCACCTGCAAGTTTTGTTCGTTTAAAGCATTAATAACATCGGTTGGCGATAATGCATAAGCAGCCATTTTGTCAGGATTCAGCCATACCCGCATACTGAAATTATCGGCCCCGGTTGTAATGGCGCCCACGCCCGGCACACGGAGCAAGGCATCCATAATAAATATATTGGTGTAGTTATCTAAAAAGGTAACGGCATGAGTACCTTTAGGCGAATAAAGGGCTACCAACATTAACGCACTCGGATTTAACGCACGTACCGGAAGACCTAAACGGCTAACGGCATTAGGCAATAATGGAGTGGCAATACTTACCCGGTTTTGAACATCCAACGTTGCAATGTCAATATTGGTTCCAACCTTAAAGGTGGCATTAATGGTCATTAGTCCATTATTGGCACTGTTGCTTTGCATGTATTCCATGCCATGTGAACCGTTTATCTGCTCTTCAATAGGCGTGGCAACGGTTTGCTCGACTGTTTGAGCATCCGCTCCCGTATATTGTGCGGTAACTTGTACAACAGGTGGAGTGATATCCGGATATTGATTTACCGGAAGATTAAGAATACAAATTGCCCCTATGATAGCTAATACAAGCGATACAACGATTGCGGTAACCGGTCTTCTTATAAATACATCGGCTATCATACTACTTTATAAAGTCATTAATAAATATACCATTATTATGCACCGTGTTTGCTACTATCCTTTTTGTTTTCAGAACCATCCCCTTTGCTCATCCCCTCTTTTCCTTCCTTGCCACCTTTTGCTCCGTCAGGCTTTTGGCCGGCATTTATTATTGAGCCCGTATGCAATGATTGAACGCCATCAATAACAATGCGGGTTCCTTCCTTAAGTCCGTCCTCTATTATTACATTAGGAGCAATAGTTTGACCCAATTTTACCTTTTTCTGGATAGATACCGTTACAGGATGAGTTTTTGTAGAGTCATTCGGATCACGAGCCATTGTATCTTTAACTACATAAACGAAATATTCCCCCATTAACTCAACTACAGCTTTGCTCGGCACAATAATTTGAGGGATGGTATCCTGGTTATGCACTCTTAATACACAACTTAATCCCGGCTTTAATATGTACTTGGGATTCGAAAATACAATCCTGACTGTAATAGTGCCGGTTTGCGGATCAACAGCCCTGTCAATCACAGAAATTTTTCCCAAACATGGATAAATGTTACCATTGGGAAGTATTATAGTAAACAATGAGTCTATCGTTTGTTGAGTGGCATCTTTCAGTTCCTCGAAATGCTGTAATTGCTTTTCCGATATCAGAATATCGACGCCCATAGGGTCGTCGGTAGAAATTGTATTAAGTACAGTTGTTCCTACCGTAACCATATTGCCGAGCCTTACCTGGCTAAGGCCAATGGTACCATCAAAGGGGGCAGAAATAATGGAATAAGTTAAATTAGTCCCGGCTATTTTCAAGGCTTGTTCGGCCGCTTTTACAGAACTTTTTGCTTGCTCCAAAGCTATTACAGCATGGTCAACTATTTGCTGGGCAACAGCATCTTGTTTATTTAAATAGGTATAACGGTCTGCGTCTTGTTGATCTTGCTTTAAGGTACCTTGTGCCACTTCCAGATTCGCTTTTGCCTGATCATAGGCATCCTGATAAAGACGTTGGTCAATTTCATATAATTTTTGTCCTTTTTTTACATGCGTACCTTCTGTAAAATCTATATCTGTAATATACCCCTGCACTTCAGGCCTCAAATCAACCTGGCTCAGAGCAACTGTATTGCCCGGGTATTTATCGTAAAATGTCACTACTTGTGACTTTACGATATAAATATTAACAGCCACAGGAGGATTCTTAGGGGGTAAAGGGTGGCTGCATGAAGACAATAACACACAACTAATTAATAATACTATATATGCTCTTCTCATAGAGGCTTTAATTTAATTCGTTAATGACTAGGTGAAATTGTACCCATTGCTTTTTCTAAATCAACCTTACTTAATAGCACCTGGAATAGGGAATTTAAATAATTGATTTCGGAAGAAACTAAATTATCTTCAGCGGTGATCACATTCAGGTAAGCCACAATTCCTTGTTTGTATTGCAGTGATACGATACCATAAACATCCTTTGCCATGGCAGTATTTTGTTTCAGCACAAATAAATCGTAAACATTGCTTTTATAATTGGCCAATGCAGTTGCATATTGTGAATAAATAGACGCTTTAAGGTTGGTCTCATTCAGGTCAATTATTTGGCCCTGTAATTTTGCCCGTTGAATATTTTCTAACCTTGCAAAACCCGTAAATAGGGGTATAGTAAGGGATGCACCTATATAAGAATATGGATACCCCTGGGTGAATAAGTTAGAAAAATTATCATTTTCATATTCATAATTATAACTATAAAAAGCCGATAGAGTAGGCAGAAAACTATAGCGATAATAATTCATATTCTGTTGCTGCAGGCTTCTTGCTGTTTCAAGCATTTGATATTCTATTCGGTTTTTATATTGTAATTGTTGGGTAGTATCAAGCGCTATTCCTTTTATCATTTGCGCCGTATCAAAGCTTACATTAAACTCCTTTTCGGGAGGGAAACCCATTTGCTGTTTAAGAGAAGAATACAGTGGTATTACATTTTCGACTGCCTGTTTTAACTGGGCTTTTGCATTGTTGAGGGTGATAATAGCCTCTTCGTAGTCTGTTTTATCAACTATACCACCTTTATATTGATGATAGGCATCCATTAGGTTTTTGTGAAATTCGGCCGTATCTGCTTTTAATACGTTTACTTGTTCCATTGTATTTAACAGGTTATAAAACGCAGTGCTAATGGTTGCAACAACATTTATCTTACTGCTGTCATTAGCTTGCATAGCCTGTTGCACAAGCAAATGTGCACTTTTGGCAGCATACAAAAGCCCAGGGCTGAAAATATTTTCTGTTGCTGTTAATTCAGGAGTAAGCGTATTATAAACACCCGTTTTTGTAGGGATAAGCGCCTCATTAGGATTAGCCTGATCAGTCTCAAGTGCAGTAGGCAATTCAAGATAATGGTAGAAATTGGCTCCTGCGTTAAGTTGAGGCAACCATCCGGAGAGGTTTATTTCATTGGTCTTTTTTGCAATGGTAATACCAATATTTGACTGTAATACACCGGGCTGATTCTGCAAACCATAAGCAATACACTGATCAAGATTTAAAGAAGGAACTGTATCCTTTGTGCTTTGAGCATGAGCACCACATGATATAATGAGATTAATTAGAACACTAAAAAATATTTGCTTTTTAATTTGCCATAAATCCTGCACCAACTTTCGTGAATTTTTTTTATTGTAAAATATTCTGTTTTTGCTTTTAAACATGGACGGTATTGAAGGAATAGCTGCGAAAGTAATGAATTTTAGCATATTTAATAAGTCAGCTACAAGTATATTGGGGTTCTATATATCTGACAATTTAGGTCTTTTGTTGTAAAAACAATTAGACGATTCCGTAAGCAATTACTTGCAATGAAATTTCCATATTAGAATATATCCCCATCCAATAAAGATGTAACTCCCTATTTATCTGGCTAAAAATGGAATGAAAACGACCATCTGATTTTCTCTTAAAACATGTAACTGTATCTTAAAATCTCATTTTAACATTTTACAACAAAGGTTAAATTGAAAGACGGCGTCTATTTCTTATATACGGAAAAGTAATAATTTTAATACAATACACATATGGGGTAATTGATACTTATTTTAAATTGTAATAATCATGAATATACAGGCTGTTACTCCTTCTATTATTAATAAGGAGGCTATTTCCGGACTTCATTTCTCAAGCCAGGACGTACTTGTTTTAGTAAATGAAATTAAAGAAAGAAAAACCAACGCAGAGATAGGTCTATTACTTGGCAATAATTATAAATGCAAAGTAAAAATTATTTTTGAAGATTCAGAATCCATTAAGCAGGTGGAAACAACAATTTGGGGATTAACAGATATGCATATTATTTTAAAAGGGGGTGTCACCATTCCGTTGCATCGTATTTACAAAGTGGAAATTTGCTCCTGGATTATATCCATTTAATATCCGGCGTAAAGAAAAACCGGATTCCATTTTTAGAATGATCCGTGCAATATTACTATCTTTGCTATGATGATTTTATATCAGATGGTAACTAAGAAATTTTCATTTCAAAAAATTAAAACCGTTTATTTCCTAATAGGTTTCACGTCCCTTATAACCATTCTGAAAGCATCTCCTATTGATTCTACTACCGCAAAAACAGTAGCTGCCAATTTTTATATGCTAAAATATAATACAACCGCCACATCTATTAAACTTGTTCATACTGACATGTCTTCCGACGGTGAAGCAGCATACTATATTTATAATATGTATCCCAATAATGGCTTTGTTATTATTTCTGCAGATGACGCCGCACACCCTATTATAGGATATTCTTCCGAAGGGTATTATATGCCAGCTCACGTGCCGCCTAACTTTTCCTTTTGGATGCAGCATTATGCAATGCAAATAGCATCAATCCGTCTGCATAGCGTTAAAGCAACTGCAGATATACAAAACGAATGGAGCGCCTATAAAAATAACCGACCCATTAAAAATAGCAAACAATTAACGAGTGCTGTTTTTCCCTTGATAAAGACAACCTGGGCACAGGCGCCCTATTTTAACTCATCCTGTCCGGTTACGGCGATAGATGGAATAGATTCTAATGATGTAGCCGGTTGTGTAGCCACAGCTATGGGGCAAATTATGAAATACTGGGCCTACCCTCCTCATGGCATAAATTCAAATTCATATACCGAAAACCCTTATGGAACACTTTCTGCCAACTTTGACACTACACATTATATTTGGGCGGATATGCCCTTAAATGTCAATAAAAACAATTCTCAAGTTGCAACATTAATATATGATTGCGGTATTGGTGTAGATATGAATTATTCCCTTGATAACAGCGGCGCATTTCTGGCAACGGCAGATAATCCGGATAATGGAATATCCGCACAATCGGCTTTTGTAAACTATTTTGGTTATTCAAGTTCTTCTATGCAGGCAGTATATGAGTCAAACTACTCGTTTGCAAACTGGATATCGCTGCTAGAAAATGAATTAAACAATAAAAGACCTATACAATATGCCGGTGAGGGTAACCAAGGAGGCCATTCCTGGGTTTGCGACGGGTATGATGCCGGCAACCAATTTCACATGAACTGGGGCTGGGAAGGTTATGAGGATGGATATTACAGTTTAAATTCTCTAAATCCGGATAATATCCCTCTCAGTACAGAGGAGGAAGCTCTTATAGGAATAGAGCCCGCTCCCGCGGTAGCAGACTTTAATGGTGCTCCGCTAGTTATTCGGGCCGGAGATTCAGTATTATTTTATGATAATAGCCTAGGATATGATACAATAATAGAACGGCAATGGTCATTCCCCGGAGGAACAACATCCAATGCAACTGCTCAAAACCCTGCGGTATCGTATTCTACTCCGGGAACTTATTCGGTATCTGAAACTGTTATAAGCAAGAAGGGGAGTAATTCATTAAGCCGGAATAACTATGTTATTGTCCTTGACAATAATACGGTTAATGTATACCCAACTTTAAGCGACGGCACTTTTACTATTCAATTAAATAACGCTACCCTGGCTGCAACTAATATGGAATTTTCACTTTATGATATTCTTGGACATAAAATATTCACTACTACTCTTGTAGAATATACAACGCAAGTGACTGTATTTGTTCCGCGCGGAATGTACTTCTTCCGGGCTTTTGATACATCCGGAAAGCCTCTTGCAACTGGAAAGCTAATTATACAGTAGCAACCTGTTTTCTATTTATATAAAGGCCGGCATAGCCGATTTTTCCTGCTTTTGATTGAAGCGGGGAAGAGATCCGTAGGTCTTTTTGAATTCCTTTAATAATTCCTTCTGCCTTTGCTTGGCTTTTTCCTTTGTTTTGGTAAGTTCAAAGCGGTAACCATATAAACCTACTATAGATGTACCAAATATTGAAACGTGCTTTTTCTTTCCTCCATCAGGGCTATGGATAAGCAATCCGGAACGAATATTGCCTTCGCCAATATAGAGAATGGCGCCTGTTTCAATATCACCTATTTCGTAAACCCCAAAAGTATCGGGTTCTGAAGATGCATTTTTTATGGTGTATTTCGACCACCTTTTATGAATTGACATATAATTTTAAATCGGGTATGAATACAAATATAAATATTTTTTCAACAATACAATGTTGAGAATTGCAATTTTCCAATTAAAAATTGATACTTCCGGTATAAAATTACATACTAAGCTCTTAGCTTTTCCTCCTTTTGGAACTGAATTTCATATAGTTTTCTGTAAAAACCATCCTTTTGCAATAACTCCCGGTGGGTGCCCGACTCCATTACCTTACCATGGTCAAGCACTAAAATCTTATCTGCCCTTTGTATGGTGGCAAGTCTATGGGCTATAATAATAGATGTGCGGTGCTCGGTAAGTTTTTCAATGGCCTTTTGTATTAATCTCTCTGTTTCTGTGTCTATAGAAGAGGTGGCTTCATCCAGCACTAAGATAGCAGGATTTTGGACATAAGCCCTTATAAATGAAACTAATTGTCGCTGTCCGGCAGAAAGCATGGCGCCCCTTTCCATTACATTATAATCATATTTACCCGGAAGGCTTTCAATAAAAGCATCTGCACCTATGGCTTTGGCAGCAGCCTGAATACGGGACAATGTAATTTCCGGATTATATAAAGCGATATTATTGGAAACGGTATCAGAAAATAAAAAAACATCTTGTAATACAATGGCAATATTCTTTCGTAATGTTTCAACAGAATATTTTCTTATTTCTATATCATCCAAAAGGATAGACCCTTGCTGGAATTCATAAAACCGCCCCAGAATATTTATAATGGATGATTTGCCGGCACCCGTAGCTCCAACAATAGCAAGGGTTTTGCCCGGTTCAATATCAAATGTAACTCCCTTTAATACATAATCATCATTCGTATAGGCAAAATATACATTTTCGAATTTTATTTTGCCTTGCAGTTTAGCAGGGGAAAACGCACCTGTATCTATAATTTTACTTTCCGTATCTAAAAGCTTAAAGATACGTTCTGAGCTGACCACACCCATTTGAAGTGTGTTAAATTTGTCGGAAAGTTGACGTATAGGCCCGAAAAGAGCATTTATGAAAAGCACAAATTCTGTAATGGCTCCGGGTGTTTCAGTTTTATCTAAAATACCCTTAGCTCCCCACCATACTATAAGCGCAATAGAAATGGAAGAGAGTATTTCTACCACCGGGAAAAAGATGGAATAATACCATATAGAGCGGATATTAGCCATTTTATGGCTGTCGTTTATCTGCCGGAATTTTTCCAGTTCTGTTTTTTCCCTGTTAAAAATTTGCACAATACTCATGCCCGTAATATGTTCCTGTACAAAGGCATTCAGCCTTGCCACCTGCACCCTTACATCCTGAAAAGATGCGCGAGTAGCCCGCTGAAAAAGATATGTGGCGAAAATAAGAATGGGGAAAACACTCAGGCTTAGCAGGGCTAACTTCCAGTCCTCCCATATCATAGCACCTATAATAACCAGTACAATGAGAAACTGGTTTATAATAATTATTAATCCGTCTGAAAATACATCGGAGATGGTTTCAATGTCGGAACTGACACGGGTTACTAAAGTACCAACAGGCGTTCGGTCAAAGAATTGCATTTTGAGCCCAAGAATATGCTTATAAAGTTTTATCCGCATATCCTTAATAATATTTTGTCCTAACAGGCTTGTAAAATATGTATTTAAAAACTGAACAGTACTCCGCAGAACCAAGACTACAAATAGCATCAGGCACATGTTCAGCAAAAACGGATAGCCGGCAGGCAGGCCAAGTTTGATTGCAGTATCCTCAATATATTTAATAAAAACAGGCATAACAGGGGCAAACGCAGCCAATAAAATGCTTGATAATAGGGTAATCCAAGTTACCGCTTTATAGGGGCGCAAGTATTCCAATATCCTACGGAATGCTTTAAAATCGAATGCTTTTCCACTAATTTCACTCATTTATCCCGCAATGCTTTGTATTATCCTTGCAAAGGTAAGGAAATTTCATATGTTTCTTGCGTTTAATACGTGTTAAACAGTAAGAAATTTCTCAATTATGTTGAGATTGGTAGTGAATGAAATAACAATTAAAATATTCTTCTTTTCAGGAATTTAAAGCCTTCAGTATTTCTTTAAGATCGTCAATTTTATCATTTTCATCCAAATTAGTGTAAGAAGTAATAAGGTTGCGGACAAGTCTTTTTATTATCTCAACATTGGAGCAGGGCAGATAAAAGGACTTTTGAGGCTCAATGGTAAGCTGGTTAAGGAATATATCTATTTCCCTCCGGCTGAAAATGGCGCCTTTGCTGAATGGATTGATATAAAACATAATATTCTCTTCTTTGTTTTGGGAAGCAAATATGAGCTCATCAATATATACCATTACAAAGTGCTGGGGAAGGTTAACACCATATACGGAAATATTCAGTTTACGGCAAAGTGTCAAATAAATAATTGCCAGAGAGAGAGGATTTCCTTTTTTACTTTCGAGGACCTTGTTAATGTATGAATTTTCTGGCGCTGTATAATTTTCGGTATTTCCCACAAACCGGTGCACATCAAAAAAAATGTGGTTTATCACTCTTACCTTTTCAAGGGCTGTTAGCTGGTCGTTCATTTCAAGCCATATATCCTGGTGTAATTGCCTTATGCTTTCTGTTATTTTAGATTCGTCCAATTCAGGATAGTGGTAGCGGGCAATTAATATGGCTCCTTCCAATAAATCGGGTGAATCTTTTTGTTTCCATTCAATAATAGCATCCAGCATTTTATCGAACTGAATGCGGTGAATGATATTTTCAATGCGGGTTTGAAGTAACAGGCTTACAGAGCTTTCCCAAGCATCTTCAAGCACCGGTATAGCCTTTTCCCCCAAGCCAAGAATTTTTCCCTTTATGGTGCTAAAAATTTTTTCGTCAGGATCGTCCAACAGATTGATTAGAGCTGTTACTTCTTTCTTATTTAAATCAGCCATACTATTTTTATGTTGATAATATTTTGCTTCTACGCAAAAATTATAAAAAGGTTATTCTAGCGGAAACCCAAGCAGAAAAAATCTTTGCTCCTGATTAGTACCTGCTATTGAATCAAATGTTGCCGGATCAATCTTTTTGTAAAAGGTTTGCACATGGCGGGCCGTATATAATCCTACCGCATTGGTAATATCACTAAATGAGGGAACATCTTGGTTTATACCTGTAGGAGGCTGGCTTAGTTGTATATAGGTATTAAGATCATCTGTCCCGGATGTAAAAATAAACCCAAGTGAGTCAGCATATCTCGAAACACCATTTTCAGCCTGTAATGTTGTTATAAGGGAAAATAATTGTTGGCACGAAATGTCATATACCATTTTCGCACCTCCCTCCAGGTTAGGGGCAATTTGTGGTGCAAATACTAATTGAAGCGGTGCTTGCAGCACTCTGGGTCCGTTTCCAACTTGATTATCATAGTAAAACAATAAACTCATTTGATATATTCTTGCGTTTACTGAACTATACCACTCAATTTCAGTAGGATAAGGGTTGCTTCCAAGATAAAAAACAGTATTCAAACTGGGCATGTTAGAAGGGTTTATAAAATTAATGTCCTGTAGTAATGGAGTGGACCCGTGGGTTATTTTACCTGTTTTGGTGTTTGTTAATACCAAGTTATAACAGTCATTAGGATTAAGAGTTGTCTTTGTGTAGTAAAGTAATTGTTTTGGATAAGAAAATGTACCGGGCCCTAACGGAACTGTTGTAGTTGTATCAAGGTGTATAATGTTCACTATGGCATCGGTAGTGGTGTTGGAGTCTTCCAAAACGGCTGTTATACTGCTCACAGGGTAATAAATGGAATCGTATTGTGTTGCCATAGTATAGGCATTACCGTTGCCCTCAAAGCCTTTGTTAATACGTATATAATGAATTGGGTCATTTTGGTCCATCAAGCCATAGGCAATCGTTATATCTTTATAAGGAGCCTGCACATTCAGGCTATTTTTGCATGAAATACAAACTACTGCAATGAACGCTATGAGTATTGTATGTTTTTTTAGATTCATCAAGTCTTACCAGAGTTTATGTTAAAAGTAAAGTCCGCACCGCATACATTACGGCATAACCTGTTTGCAAATATATGCAATCTCCTTGATGGTAAAGACATGCTTTGAATATTTATAGACCCTTAAACTATTCCTTCACAGATATGAGGATAAAAAATTTATAAGCCCTTTCACAGATATAAAAAAATCAAACCGCACTATTTTTTTTGATGTCCCAATTATTACCAAATTTAATTATCTATTATATATATTGATATATAACACATAATAATTCACATATATGATTTTCAACAATAACTATTATACTATTGACATACAAAATAATATATATTAATTTACAGTATCATATATACTATATAATCATGAATTACATGGTCTATTTTTTTGTATGCTATTTTTTATTAAAGGGATTGATATCCATTTATTATCGCATTTATATAAATAATCTTAAAGTAGAAGATTTTTTAGCCATTTTTGAGGGCACGTCTCTGCAAACATGCCCCCAATTATGACCGGCTTCCAATAATCAGTCGGTGAGCCTCCGTTGAAACAAAGAAAGAATCCCGATGAATTTTCCTGTTTCCTAATTTAAAACATCAACATTGCAAATAACCTAAATATTTTAGTTATATTTGCCTACAAATTGTAGATATATGGCACGCATAGCAAAAAACATTCGCCACCTAAGGGATTTGAAAAAATTCACACAACAGGAACTGGCTGATAAATTGAATATTACCAAAGCCCGCTTAGGCTCTTATGAAGAAAGCAGAAGTGAACCATCCGTTGAGATGCTGATTAAGTTTTCCAACTATTTTCACATCTCCATCGATGCCCTGCTCAGGGGCGACCTCACTAAAACCAATTTAGACGGGCTGATGAAAATCGGCAATAACAGACTGCTCTTTCCCGTAATACTAAATGAAGAGAACAATGAAGAAATAGAACTTATTTCCATGAAAGCATCGGCGGGATACCTGAATGGCTATGCCGATCCGGAATATGTGGAGCGTTTACAAAGGATAAAACTGCCCTTTCTGCCGGCAGGCAAGCACAGGGCCTTTCCTATTAAAGGAGATTCCATGCCGCCTTTGCGCGATGGAAGCTTTGTAGTATGCAAATACGTGGAGTCCTTTAACCAAATACGGGACGGGGTTACCTACGTACTGCTTACAAAATCGGAGGGGATTGTGTATAAGAGGATATATAAAAACCCTAAAAAGAAGGATATGATTATGCTTGTGGCCGACAATAAAACATATCAGCCATATGAACTGAAAGCTGCCGACATACTGGAGGTGTGGGAATATGTATGCTCGCTTAACATAGGAGCTTATAAGGAAGAAGAACTCAACTATGGCAGCATAATGAATATGCTGAAAGGATTGCAGGTTGAAATAAAATCAATTGGGCACGGAAAATAAAACCGGACCATTTTATTTTTTCTCAGCCAAGACATTCAAATTAAAGCCCAATCCAAAGTTAAAGCTTACCTCGCTGATGTTGGTTTCATCTGCTGCCGTAAGGTGTTCGCCAACTGTATAACGCACATTCACCTGTATGTGAAACCATTTTTCTCCAAAAAAATTAAATCCGGCCACTGCCGAAAAAAGTGGGCAGATGGTCGCCACATCGGGATTACCGTCAACCATCATTTGTGTGTAGCTTATTCCCGGCTCCAGGCCTATATTAGGATCAAAATGCGAGTGGCTGAAATGGTAGAAAGCCCCGTAATAAAGAGCATCATTCTTTTTTAACGGACTGTTTTGCGTGAGCGAATTCAGGAAATAATATAAATCACCGCGTACCGATATTTTTTGGTCAGTATAATATTCTATATTACCGGTAAGGTAGGCATTGGATATATTATTTTCCGGCATAGTACCAAACGCGAAACTGCCTGCTGCACTTAGTAAGCCTTTCCGAACAATGGCCGAATCGGATTGCCCATATGCAAAACCAACACAAAGCATAAGCACCATAAAAGCAAGCCTTACTTTCTTCCCCATAATTTTCCTATTTCATAATTAAGGCTAAGAGTTGTAAGTAAGTGGCCTTCCTGTGAAAGTCCGGGCCCACGGGTGATGCTTAAATATTGCTGCCCCTGCTGGTCCTCATCTATGGAAGTAATGACATTAGTTCCCAAGTGCAGCATATACTGCGAAAGCAAAGAAATATCAAAGTGCCTGGTGAGATTCCAATGTATTCCAAAACCACCTTGCACCGCACTGCTCCATCGTTCAGCAGAAGCAACCCCCGGATAGATAGAATACACATCGGTATAATCAAAACAATGTCCGGCTAAAATATATGCAGTCACTTTCCCTACTGTAAGTGGGTTTTTACTTAAATAAAACAACACCGACCAGCCTATATGGGCATCGCGCCTATAGCCCAAACCTTGAATATCAGTAGATATATAATCGGCAAACCACTCCGTATTTATTAGTTTGGAAAGCCGTATTCTGAATTCTCCACCCGATCCCAGGCCAACACTCTGTGCATCGGTAAATACACTTAATGTATTGCGCATCCCCAACGAAAACAGTCCTCCATAGGAAGAATCCTTTTTTGTTTGGGCGTTTACGTGAAAAATAAAAAGCAAGAAACCTATAAAGCAAAACACACATTTCAACTTTATAGCTTGAAAAATCCTCATTAAACCCTTTCCAGATGTGAGAAGAAGAAATTTCCTTCAATTTGGGCGTTTTCATCACTATCGGAACCATGAACGGCATTGGCAGAGATAGACTTTGCAAACAATTTGCGAATTGTACCATCATCGGCTTTTGAAGGATCGGTTGCGCCAATAAGTTTACGGAAATCGGCAACAGCATTATCTTTTTCTAAAATAGCCGCAACAATAGGTCCGGAAGACATAAATTCCACTAATTCTTTATAGAAACCGCGTTCCTTATGAACCTCATAAAATGCTCCGGCTGTTTCATTTGTTAATTTGGTGATTTTCATTGCAATAAGCTTAAATCCTGCTTGTTCAATCATTTTAATAATTGCCCCTGCATTACCTGCTCCGAACGCATCGGGTTTAACCATTGTAAAAGTTCTGTTTGTCGCCATTTTTTATTGTATTTTTTTAATATGGGGCAAAGATAAATTAGTTTATCTTCCCTTTCCTGCTAAATTTGCATCTTATATAAAGTAATTAATTGTTGCGTGTTAACCGAAAAAGAATATTTAAAATTAAAAGATATACTTGGCACCCCTTGTAAAGTGGCTGTCATAATGCACAAATCTCCCGACGGTGATGCGGTGGGTTCTTCCCTTGCCATGAAACATTATCTGGAAAAATCGGGGCATACGGTAAGTGTGATATCTCCTAATGCCTATCCTGATTTTTTAAAATGGATGCCCGGCAATAAATCGGTTATTGATTTTGAAAAGACTCCCGCAATTGCCAACCAGGCCATATTGAAAGCAGAATTAATTGTATTCCTCGATTTCAACTCCCTCAAACGTATTGGGGACCTTGATAAAGCAGTAAATAAATCAAAAGCATTCAGGTTGGTGGTAGACCATCATCCGCAACCGGAAAATTTTGCAGATATAGCTTTTCATGATTCCAAAGGATCTTCTACGGCCGAACTGGTTTATGATCTTATTACCCAGTTAGGTGACAATAAGAAAATACATAAAGACATTGCCAATTGCCTTTATGCAGGAATTATGACCGACACAGGCTCTTTCCGCTTTGCGAGCACTACTCCGCATACGCATGACGTGGTAGCTCAATTGATGAGGCATGGCGCCGAAGCCACTAAAGTGCATCGCTTTATTGATGATAATAATCGCGATATACGTTTGCGCTTACTGGGATATGCCGTGTTGGAAAAAATGAAAATCTTTCCGGATTTTGCAACCGGTTTTATTACGCTTACCCAAAGTGAACTCAAACGCTTTGACTATAAAGATGGCGATACGGAAGGCTTGGTTAACGAACCTATTTCCGTAAAAGGCATTGTTTTTTCAGCTCTGTTTACAGAACAAAAAGACGGGGAAATAAAAATATCGTTCCGGTCTAAAGATAAATTCGATGTGAACCAATTTGCACGAAAAAACTTTAACGGGGGCGGGCATGTAAATGCAGCAGGGGGAAGAAGTGATTTATCTATGGATGAAACCATTTTAAAATTTTTGAACCTGCTCTCTGAATACAAAAAAGAACTAAAGGGAAAATAGCCTTAACCATGCCGCGTTTTCTTTTATTCTCCATATTACTTTTTTCTGTTTGCTCCTGCCATAACCGGCAGCAGGCAGATGACACCCTGCAATCAGCGCCCAACACGCAAGAGGTAAATAAGGAGTTAATACCTTCACAGAAAATGTATATACGGCAGGAGGCAGATGAAATTACCCAATTTATTAAGGCACATCAGTATGCTATGCAAGCCACCGGCACGGGTATTCATTATATGATTTATTCCCATGGTAAAGGGGACATGGCCAAATTTGGAGAATATGTTCAAATAGCATACACCATAAGCCTTTTAGATGGAACACTCTGTTATGATTCGAAACAAGACGGGCCACGGGAATTCTGTGTTGGCAAGGATGATGTTGAAAGCGGAGTACACCAGGCGGTACAATTAATGCATTTGGGAGATAAAGGATTGTTCATACTACCCTCTTATCTGGCACAGGGAATTGCCGGCGACCGTGACAAAATACCACCCGGTGCAGTAGTTGTTTATGATATTACGTTGCTGAGGATTCAGGAAAAACCCTGATAATTTATTCCTGCGATTTTTCATAACCTTCGTCAATACTAAGATGATGTGATTGGGCAGCTGCCACAGCCAGTTCATCGCAGCGTTCATTTTCCACATTGGCGGCATGTCCCTTCACCCAATGAAATTTTACTTTTTGAGTAGGATAAACTAATAAAAACCGTTTCCATAAATCCACATTTTTCTTATTGTGGAAATTCTTTTTGCTCCAGCCAAAAACCCAGCCTTTGCTTACGGAATCTACAACATACTTGGAATCGCTGAAAATATTTACATCTAATTGAGGTTGCTTTAGGGCTTCCAGGGCTACAATTACACTCAGCAACTCCATGCGGTTATTGGTAGTAAGTCTGAAGCCTTGTGAAATTTCTTTACGCTTACTGCCCGACATCATTACAACGCCAAAGCCTCCGCGCCCGGGGTTGCCTTGTGCAGCGCCATCTGTATATATAATTACTTTAGTCAATGGAAACAGAAAAAGCCAAAGTAAGGAATTTTCTGCTAATAAATGGTCTTGGAATTACGGTGAGCTATCCCTTAATCTTTTCCTGAATATATTTTTTCAATTCTACCCAGCTAAGGCCCCCTTCAGCTTTCCTTGATTCCGATATAATCATCTCAAACAAATCCTCTATCCTTTGGTCATTCTTTTCCAATGTGCTTAAATCTATCTCCAGAAAATTTCTTTCCTGAGTTTCATCTTTAATTTGTATGATTCCTTTCATATCGATTTCATTTATTACAAATGTACTATTTTTTTAATGCTGCAGACCTGATATATGGCAATAAGATTTTTTTGGAAAAAACACATAAAGATATCAGGAATTATCAGGAGCCCTAACAGGGGGGTTAACAGGGAGATAACAGGAGACCGCATTTTTTGTAACATGCTGAATTTTAACATATTGATATTTTTTGCGCCCTGTAAATAACAGAAAATTTAAAAAGAAGTGATGGAAAAAATGGCAAAAATTATTTGTCCGAATAGATTTTTTTGCAACATGGTTTATGTTTAAATAATTCATACAACAAAGATAAATCATGAAAAAGTACTTTTATGAAAAGTCATTGACTATATATTACAATCGGGAATTAATGCAGCGAAGAATCCAATTGTTTAAGTACATCAGCCAACTTGATTTCCTTTTTATAAAAGCGGGGCTTTTGCTTGCTTCCCAATAATCTCTCGCTTATTCTACCCACTAATAATTCAACAGCTTCAGCAGTTTCATTATACTCTTTATTGTATTTGGGGTGATGTTTATACACTTCCCAGTTTTGGCTATAATCGGTTATTTCAAAGCCCCGTTTAATGCATTCTGCATATAATAACTTGTATCGTTTAAGTGTATATTTTCCTTTATCTAAAAAGAATTTAACATGGCCTGTGCCCAATGTAAACTGCTTGGGAATACCTGTAGGCTTAAGGTTTTTAGCAAATACTGCCGGAAGTCTTTTTATTTCCCGGTGTTCTGCCAAAAGGTGCTGGTCAGTAAGGACTTTGGGTGGTATTCCGGCGTTGATACGGGTCATGCTTTTAATAATCTAAATCAGATTTTTGCATTTCGCGGAGGGGAGAGGAATCAACGGCGTTTAAAGAAACATCTTATAATGTCTTTTCTATGTCATCTAAAGTTTTATCGAAATCGATAACATTGGCAGGGTTTTTATAATAGTCATTCAGACGTTCAACTATAATTTTTTTAACCTCTTTCCAACTTACACATTTTTCATCTTTTCTTGATTCTGCAATAAACACATCAAATAAATCCTGTAATCTTTCCTCATCGTAAGATTCGTCTGTAATGAATGTGATACCAGTCATATTGAGTTCTTTTAATAATACAAAGTTACCGCTTTTTTTTACGCAGCCAACCAATACTTGATAAGGAGTATCTAAATCGGATTTTTGCATTTCGCGAAAAGAGAGGGCTAGTTTGGGTATATTCATTTAAAAAGTGACAGGATAAATGTAGTCGTTTTTATATATTTGTTGGAAGATTTTTAGAAATGATTCCAGATGATTTTGAAATAGACAAAGGAATACTTGAGTTACAAGGAAAACTTTCGTTACCTAATAATTTCTTTAAAAAGCTTTTAGAGGAGGATGATTGGTCATTTATTATTAAACTTCACGCCTTAATAGAAGCGGCTTGTACCGATTTATTGATGTTTCATTTTGATGAACCCGGATTAAAAAATATTATTTCAAGGATTGAATTGGGTAACAAGTCGGTTGGAAAACTTTCATTTATAAAGGAGCTTGACCTTTTAGGAGAAAATTATCGTAAGTATATTTTCTCACTTTCTGAGTGGCGAAACAAATTTGTTCACAATGTTCAAAATTGCAATGCTTTGTTGACTGATGCAGTAAATTTAATGGAAAAAGGTGCTTTGAAAAAATTCGCAATAGATTTTAGCCCATATGAAACAACCCTACAAAAATTTAATAACTCAAAACTTGGTAATTTAATTGATGGTTCAACCAACAAACAAATTGATATAAATAACCTGATTGAAAGAGCAAAAAGTAATCCCAAATTTCATATTTGGTTGGGTGCATATAACCTACTAATAACAATAGTTGATATGCAAGGATACTCTAATTACCTAAAGCGTAGAAAGGCAGTTATCTTGCTTAAAGACGACAGTGACGATTAAATACCTACAAATTATTAGCCACCAATTCCGCCACATCTAATACCTTAACCTCCGCTTCTTTATTAAAATGTTTTACTCCGTCGGTCATCATGGTCATGCAAAAAGGGCATCCGGTTGCAATTATATCAGGTGAAGTTTGCATAGCTTCTTCCGTGCGCTCTATATTTACTTCTTTGTTCCCTTTTTCAGCTTCTTTAAACATCTGAGCTCCACCGGCTCCGCAGCAAAAACTCTTTTCTTTGCTGCGTTTCATTTCAGAGAGCATGCTGTCTAATTTCAATATCACTTCGCGTGGGGCTTCGTAAATCCCATTGCCACGGCCTAAATAGCAGGGGTCATGAAAAACTATTTTTTTGCCTTTAAAAGAACCGCCTTCAATTTTTATTCTTCCGCTATCGAGTAAATTTTTAATAAACTCGGTATGGTGCATTACCTCGTAGGTGCCACCTAAACTTGGGTATTCGTTCTTAATGGTATTAAAGCAATGGGGACATCCGGTCACAATTTTCTTTACGTTGTAACCGTTAAGTATATTAATATTATTTATAGCCTGCATCTGAAAAAGGAACTCGTTACCGGCTCTTTTAGCAGGGTCTCCCGTGCAGGATTCCTCTGTGCCTAACACGGCAAATTTAATTCCCGCATTGTGCAATATGCGCACTATGGAAGTGGTAATTTTTTTTGCGCGGTCATCAAAACTACCGGAGCAACCCACCCAAAACAACACTTCAGGAGATTCTCCTTTGGCTGTCATTTCAGCCATGGTATGCACTACTATTTTTTCTTCTTCTGCCATGTTAAATCTACTATAGTAAATGCAAAGATAATTTATTCGACATTTATTAGTGTACCTCCGGTATTTTCTCTCAATTCTCCAATAGGTTCAACAAATTCAGCCAGGCTTTCTTTTATAAGCAGTTCTTCCACTTCCTTTCTTGCACCCGGCTTAACAGCTATCAGTAGGCCACCGCTGGTTTGAGGATCACATAAAATGGCTTTCTGCATTTCATCCGATACATTAATAAATAAGCCATAGCTGTCCCAGTTGCGGGCGGTGCCACCGGGTATGGAGCCCTGTTTTATATATTCCTCTAAATTGGCAATTTGTTTCACTTTATTAAAATATACAGTGGCGCAAAGTCTGCTTCCTTCGCACATTTCACGCAAATGGCCCATCAGTCCGAAGCCGGTTACGTCGGTCATGGCATCCACTCCTTTAAGCTGAGCTATTTTAGCTCCAATGTTGTTTAATTTCATCATAAAGGAAGCAGCTAATCCTAGATGTTCTTTCTTTAAAATTCCTTTTTTCTCTGCCGTAGTCAATATCCCGACGCCAATAGGTTTTGTGAGATAGAGCAAATCTCCTTCTTTAGCCGTATCGTTGCGTTTTAAGGACTTTAAATCTACCATGCCGCTTACTGCCAGTCCGAAAATAGGTTCGGGGGCATCAATACTATGCCCTCCTGCGAGGGGGATATTTATTTCTGCACAAATAGATCTTGCACCTTCCATTACCTGCTGTGCAGCTTCAATCGGCACTTTATTGATAGGCCAGCCAAGTATAGCTATTGCCATTAATGGAGTCCCGCCCATAGCATATACATCGCTTATGGCATTGGCAGAGGCTATTTTCCCGAAAGTAAAAGGATCATCTACAATAGGCATAAAAAAATCGGTGGTGCTTATCATTCCCCTTCCATCGCCAATATCATACACCGCAGCGTCATCTTTGCTTTCATTTCCCACAACCAGGTTTTTATACGCCGGACGAGGGGTTGCAGAATGGAGTATAGTATCCAATATTTTAGGGGATATTTTACAGCCACAGCCAGCTCCATGGCTATATTGAGTAAGTCGTATGATATCTGTCATATTCAATTAAATAGTCCTCTTTTGGGGTTTTTGCTAATTTTGCTTTCGGATACAAAGATAAACTCATTTTATGGCAAACATAAGCACCGATGACGCACTGGATTATCACTCACAGGGAAGACCCGGAAAAATAGAGGTAATACCTACCAAACCACATAGTTCGCAACGCGACCTTTCCCTGGCTTATTCGCCCGGCGTGGCAGAGCCCTGCCTGCGGATTGCGGAAAACAAAGACGATGTTTACAAATACACCATCAAAGGCAATTTGGTTGCTGTAATAAGCAACGGTACAGCAGTACTGGGACTTGGTAATATAGGTCCTGAAGCGGCAAAACCCGTAATGGAAGGCAAAGGTATTTTATTTAAAATATTCGCAGATATTGACGTGTTCGATATTGAAGTAGATGCTACCGATCCTGAAAAATTTATTGCCGCCGTAAAAGCTATTTCGCCCACTTTCGGGGGAATTAACCTGGAAGATATTAAGTCACCTGAATGCTTTGAAATTGAAAGAAGACTAAGGGATGAACTTGATATTCCGGTAATGCACGACGACCAGCATGGAACGGCCATCATTTCTTCGGCTGCCCTGATTAATGCGGTAGAGATTGCCGGCAAAAAAATAGAGGAAGTAAAAATTGTAATTAACGGAGCAGGTGCAAGCGCCATTTCCTGTGCCCACTTATATATTGCTGTTGGCGCCAAGCGCGAAAACATTATGATGTTTGACAGCAAAGGATTGATTGATAAAAACCGGAAAGATTTAACGGAAGAAAAAATATATTTCATTTCAGATAAAAAAGCGAAGGACCTTAAGGAAGGGATGAAAGGAGCGGATGTGTTTATAGGCCTTTCTAAAGGCAATGTGGTAACCCCTGATATGCTTAAAGGCATGGCCAAAAATCCTATTGTATTTGCATTAGCCAATCCCACACCGGAAATTTCATATCCGGAAGCCACGGCCGCACGTAAAGATGTAATTATGGCTACAGGCCGTTCAGACTATCCTAACCAGGTTAATAATGTATTGGGATTTCCATTTATTTTCAGAGGAGCATTGGACGTAAGAGCTAAACGCATTAACGAAGCTATGAAGATGGCTGCCGTTTATGCCATTGCAGGATTAGCCAAAGAACCGGTTCCGGAATCGGTGAACCTTGCATATGGTTCGAGGCATCTCACTTTTGGGCCTGATTATATCATTCCAAAACCCATTGACCCTCGCCTGATAACTACGGTACCACCCGCTGTTGCACAAGCGGCTATCGAATCAGGCGTTGCCCGCAGAAATATACCGGATTGGGATGAATATAAATTGGAATTAGCCAAACGATTAGGTTTAGATAATGACCTGTTGAAAGGCATTACATCCAAAGCAAAAGAAAACCCCAAAAGGGTTGTATTTGCCGAAGCCGACCATTATAAAGTATTGAAAGC